>Ga0163162_10002349_pt1 | contig 17778 bp, 13 predicted proteins | sample S55metaG_FD_115310 | JGI IMG/M metagenome (GOLD analysis project Ga0163162, IMG submission 115310) | Switchgrass rhizosphere microbial communities from Kellogg Biological Station, Michigan, USA - S5-5 metaG | ecosystem: Host-associated > Plants > Roots > Rhizosphere > Soil | place: USA...
GCCCCGCAAGACGGACAGATCTCCGCGTCCGGATCGACCGGGTCGCCGCAACGGCGGCACATTGGGTTGACACTCAAGCTTGCATTCATTGCGCATTCCCGAACAGTGTTCAGAGAGGCTACGTGCAGAACGATCGCGCGGACGCGATGAAGTATCGCTGCCATCGGCCAATGTTTGGCGGATCTGGCAGGGCTCAATGACAAACGGTAAAGATCCCCGAAGCTGGTTGTATCGAGAATGAACGCATGATGCAAGTGCCGCATTAATTGCCGACACCGGCACCATGCATATTCCGGAGTAACTCAAGCGTCTTCGAGCCGCTGCAAGATTGCTTCGATGCTGACGGTGTCGTACGGCTTGGTGAGGAACAGCGCACCCGGCACCTCCGATGCATGATTATGGTCGCCGGTTGCGAACACCACGTCCAGCTCGCCACGCAACGCACGCACACGCAACGCGAGTTCTTCACCCGACATGCCGGGAAGTCCCACGTCCGTGATCAATACGTCGATGTGTTCTTTCTGGAGCAGCGCAAGCGCCGCAGGCCCGTCGCCCGCCTGATGCACCACATGCCCGAGCGCCTCGAACAGCTCACCGGTGATCGAGCGGACGAGGTCATCGTCTTCAACGAACAGGATATGGCGTACTCGTGTCGGCGGCGAGGTTGCACCGCCTGCCGACGTCGCGGATAACGCCCTTGCAGATCCCGCCGCCTGCACCGAAGAGCTCACTTCACGCTGCCGCTGATTCGACAGCACATGCCGCAGCTTCCTCGCCAGCGCCTCGCGCGTGTAGGGCTTGCTCAGCAGTTCCACGCCGGCGTCCAGCCGCCCGCCATGCACGATCGCGTTTTCCGTATAGCCGGACGTGAACAGCACCGCGATGCCCGGCACACGTTCACGCGCCTTGCGTGCAAGCTCCGGGCTGCGCAAGGGTCCGGGCATGACCACGTCGGTGAACAACAAGTCGATAGGCATGCCGCTGTCGATGATTGCTAGCGCGCTGCTTGCGTCGTTGGCCTTCAGCACCCGATACCCGAGTTCCGAGAGCATTTCGACGACTGTCGCGCGCACTTGTTCGTCGTCTTCCGCAACCAGGATGGTCTCTTCGCCGCCAAGCACCGGCGCCATCTCGGCGATCACGCCGAGGTCCTCCTTGTCGTGCGTGCGCGGCAGATACAGCTTGACCGTCGTGCCGTGGCCGGGTTCGCTGTAGATCTTCACGTGGCCGCCGGACTGCTTGACGAAGCCATAAACCATCGAAAGCCCGAGCCCCGAACCCTTGCCTTCGGGTTTCGTGGAGAAGAAAGGTTCATAGGCTTGCGCGAGGACTTCGGGCGTCATGCCGCAACCGGTATCGGTGACCGCGAGCATGACGTACTGGCCCGGCGTGACCTCGGCGTGATCGCGGGCGTAGGCATCGTCGAGCAGCGCATTGCCGACTTCAAGCGTCAGCTTGCCCGCGTTGTCCATGGCGTCACGCGCGTTGATGGCGAGATTGAGAATCGCATTCTCGACGTGCGTTGGATCGACAAAAGTATTCCACAGCCCCGCCGATACAACCGTCTCGATCTCGATCGCTTCACCGAGACTGCGGCGCAACATGTCTTCCATGCCCGCGATAAGCCGCCCGATCCTGAGAGTCTTCGGTTCAAGCGCCTGCCGCCGGCCGAACGCGAGCAGCTGGCTGGCGAGCTTCGCGCCGCGATTCACGCCCGCGATTGCGTTGGAAAGGCGCCGCTCGGCGCGCTCACTGCCTGCAACATCCGCCGCAAGCAATTGCAGATTGCCCGATATGACCTGCAGCAAGTTGTTGAAGTCATGCGCTACGCCGCCGGTCAGCTTGCCGATGGTCTCCATTTTCTGCGATTGCTGGAGCGCCAGTTCGGTGCGCCGCAAGGCTTCCGCTGCCTCGCGATCGGCGGTGATATCGCGGCCGACGGCATGAATGAAGTGTTCGTCGGGCACGGCCGTCCACGAGAGCGTGACGTATGCGCCATCGCGCCGCTGGTATCGATTGACGAACTTGAACGTGCGCACGCCGTCGGCGAGTTCGCCCACCTCGCTGAGCGTGCGGGCACGATCCTCGGGATGGACGAAGTCGATGAACGAGCGGCCGAGCAAGGCCTTCTCGTCCCAGCCAAGAAGCTGCTTCCAGGCGGGATTCACCGACACGATGTTCGCCTCGAAATCGGCGACCAGCATGATGTCCGTGGAAAGACGCCACATCCGGTCGCGATCGGCAATGCTCTCGGCGACTTGCTGTTCGAGCGCCTTGTTCAGGCGCTCGAGCGCCCGCGCCGCCGACTTCTGGTCTTCGATATCGGTGTTCGTTCCAACCCAGCGCGCGATGTAGCCGGCGTTGTCATGAATCGGCAACGCCCGGGAGAGATGCCACCGGTACACGCCGTCGGCCTGGCGAATGCGAAATTCACACTCGAAGGTCGTACCCGATGCCACCGCGTCACGCCATTGACTCGCAGCCCCCGAGAGGTCGTCGGGATGAATGATCGTGCTCCACGCGTGACTGTCCAGACCGTCACGCGCCACACCGCTGTATTCGTAGACGCGGTCGTTGAACCACTCGAATTCGCCGTCGGCGCGCGCGGCCCAGACCTGGTTGGGCATGGCCTGGGCGAAGGTGCGAAACTTCTCTTCGCTGTCATGGACCGCGCGTTCCGCGAGCAGACGGTCGGTGACATCGGTTCCCTGCACGAAGATGCCGATCACCCCGCCCGCTTCGTTGCGTACCGGCTGATAGACGAAGTCGACATAACGCTGCTCCGCGGGCGCCTGCGGCAACCGGTTCAGCACGATGGCCTGCGCCGTTCCCGAGACCGGGACGCCGGTGCTGTACACGCGGTCCATGATCGCGACGAAGCCCTGCTGCTCGAGTTCCGGCAAACCCTCCTGCACGGTTTTGCCGAGGATATTTCGCTCGCCGACCAGTTGCGTGAAAGCGACGTTCGCCAATTCGAAGACGTGCGTGGGACCGGTCAGCATTGCCATGAAGCCGGGCGCCTGTTCGAACATCCGGCGCAGGCGTTCTCGCTCTCCGCTTAGCCAGCGCTCGGCCCGTACCTTTGCCGTCGTCTCCACCACGATGGCGATCACGCCGACGGGAACCCCGCTTTCGCCAAGAATGGGCGAGTAATCGAGGTTCATCCACACCTGTTCGCCGCGGCCATGACGGTGCAGCGTGAGTTCCTGATCCTCGTAACGCAGCGTGCGGCCGGACAAACCGACCTTCATGACGTTGTCGTTGAAATCGGCGATCTCGGACCAGCCTTCCCGCACATTCGATCCCAGAAGTTCCGGATGACGGCCACCGGCGAATATGGAGTAGGCGTCGTTGTAAAGCATGACGCCCTCCTCGCCCCACAAGGTCACGATAGGAACGGGCGACTGGAGGATCAGCGAGATGGTGCTCGTGAGCGTCTTCGACCAGCCAGCGACGGGACCCAACGGCGTACCCGACCAGTCCCTCGATGCAATGATTTTTGCGACTTCTCCGCCTCCGTCGAGAAAGGCGTGGCTGGAGCTGGCGGTCGGTTGTCTATCGTTCATGAGGCAGCGTGTTTAATAACGGACACGGAGAGTCGCGGCGCGGGTGAGCGATTTCGAAAGGTCTGAACGCTCGGTTTAACGCGCGATATTTTACCTTCGTCGCCTGCGCGATACGGGATTTTCATAAGCAGTAAAAATGCCCGAATAAAAACGTCGGATCACGGTGTCCGCGTTTCCTCAAGAAAGATAGTAAGCGTATTACATATGTTTAATTTGGCGTGCGAACCTGCGACCGCCTGGAAGAGTCCCGGCGGTTTTAGCCGTCCATATACGTCCGATTTTGAACGTCGTTCAGGCGCGCAGGCTAGACGTGGCTTGCCTTGGCCCAATCAGTCGTCGCGCCCTGCATGGAAATGCGGGCGCTGTCCGGGTACCCGGACCGGCGCTTGCGCATATGGACGCACCATCAGGTCTATAGAAAGCAGCCTCGTTTGAAATCAAAGCCAAAGCAATGAAGAAGCCGAAACTCGTTTTATCGATGAACCAGCTCAAAAGCAGATCCCCAGGCGGCGCCATGAGCGCGGAGGATTTTGCAATTTACGCGTCGTATCAGATCAACGCGGGCGGTTTGTTTGTTGGAACGTTGAAGGTCATCCGGAAAACCGATGGCCGCATGCTATTCCCTTTTCAGGGAGCGCCTGTGCTTGGACCCTATCCTTCGCGTCAGGAGGCTCGAGATGCGGCGGCAACCCACGGTGAGCTGATCGTCAAAAGCGATATCGCCAATCCGGAATCCTGAATCCTGAATTCGCTGAAAAAAATGCCGGGCGAACCCGGCAAATTTCACTCATCAATCAATGGTCTGCGTCGCAACCTCGTCGACCGCCTGCTTGACGATACCCACGATCTCATCCACATCTGCCCGCGAGGTGACGAGCGGCGGCGCAAAACCAAGAATGTCCCCGTGCGGCATGGCGCGTGCGATCACCCCGCGCTTCAAAGCCGCCGCCGAAACCTTCGGGCCTACTTTCAGCGCTGCATCGAAAGGCTTGCGGCCGTCCTTGTCCGCCATGAACTCAAGCGCCGCCAGCATGCCCGTGTTGCGCACCTCGCCGACTAGCGGATGCTGGTCGAACGCCGTGTGCAGCTGAGCGCCGAGATAAGCGCCTACGTCGGCGGCGTTTTTCGTCAGGTTCTCGCGTTCCAGGATATTCAGGTTCGCGATGGCCGCAGCCGCGCAGATTGGGTGGCCAGAATATGTCCAGCCGTGGCCCATCGGACCATGCTCTTGCGAGCCCTTGTCAATCACTTCCCATACGCGCTCGCCCACGATCACGCCCGAGAGCGGTGCGTACGCGCTCGTGAGCCCCTTGGCAACGGTGATCAGGTCGGGCTGCATGCCGTAGTGCTGCGCGCCCATTTTCGAGCCGAGCCGGCCAAAGCCGCATACGACCTCGTCGGAGATAAGCAGGATGTCGTGCTTCTTCAGTACTTCCTGGATCGCCGCCCAATAGCCTTCCGGCGGCGCAATGATGCCGCCTGTTCCCATGACCGGCTCGCCGATAAACGCCGCGATGGTATCGGCGCCTTCGCGTGCAATCAGTTTCTCGAGTTCATCGACGCAATATGAAACGAACTGCGCTTCGCTCATGCCGGCCGGCGCCTTGCGATACCAGTGCGGACATACCGTATGTTCCACGCGGTCGACCGGCAGGTCGAAGTGCTGATGAAAACTCGGCAAACCCGTAAGACTTCCAGTAACGATCCCCGATCCGTGATAGCCACGTTCGCGCGAGATGATCTTCTTTTTGTTCGGACGCCCAAGTACGTTGTTGTAGTACCAGACGATCTTGATCTGCGTTTCGTTCGCGTCCGAACCGGACATGCCGTAGTAGACCTTCTTCATGCCCGACGGCGCCCAGTCGATGATGCGCGACGACAACTCGATGATCGTGTCAGTCGAGTGACCCACGTAGGTGTGGTAGTAGGCGAGCTTTTTGGCCTGTTCGTAGATGGCGTCGGCGACTTCCGTGCGGCCGTAGCCAATGTTCACGCAGTACAGGCCTGCAAAGGCGTCGATGTAGCTCTTTCCCTCGTGGTCCTCGATGCGAATTCCGTTCGCGCCCTTGATGATCTTGCCGGGGAGTGCGCCACTAGCGTGATCGTGGGCGTGGGTCGAAGGGTGCATGAAGTGTGCACGGTCTTCCGTGAATAGCTGTTCCAGTTGCTGCGTCATGGGAGGCTCCTTTTCATTGATTGCGTTTGTCGTGGCGATATTTATTGTGTGGGTCTGGCGGGTGCCCTTACACGTCCACGCCCACGGGAATTCCGAGATTTCCCAGACAGAAGTATTTGGTTTCCACAAAAGGCTCGAAGCCTTCAGCGCCACCTTCGCGCCCGAGCCCTGAAGCCTTCATCCCGCCAAACGGCACCGGGGCGCCCGTGAACTTGACTCCGTTGACCGAGACCATCGCGAAGTCGAGCCGCCGCACCAGTTGAAATATGATGTCCATGCGCGTCGCGCAAATGTAAGCCGCAAGCCCATGTTCAGTATCATTGGCCTTCGCCACGACTTCATCGAGGGTCTCGAATGAACAGACCGCCGAGGTCGGCGCGAAGTTTTCTTCGTCGTAGATACGCATGCCTGGCGCCGCGTCGGCGATGACCGTGGGCTCGTAGAACCAGCCGCCCCGCGCATGCGCGCGCCCACCCACGGTTACGCGTGCGCCTTTGGACAAGGCGTCGGCTACGCGCTCAACGGTGGTATCGAAAGCAGCCTGATGCATGAGCGGACCGACTTCCACGCCTGCATCGAACGCTGCGCCGACCTTCAGCGCGCTTACCGCATGGCTGTATTGCTCAACGAAGCGCTCATACAGCGGCGCAGCCACGAAAATTCGATTGGCCGCACAACAGTCCTGCCCCGACGTCTGGAACTTCGCGCCAACCGCAACACGCACCGCTTGATCAAGATCCGCGTCTTCCGTCACGATAAACGGCGCATTGCCGCCGAGTTCCAGCGCCAGTTTCTTGATACCGGACTCGGCCACCGCACGCGCCACCAGACTGCCGACGCGCGTCGATCCGGTGAAGCTGACGGCGCGCACGCGGACATCGCGTACCAGGGTTTCCATCGCCATTTGCGGCTCACCCAGCACGACGTTGAAGACGCCTGCAGGAAAGCCCGCTTCTTCCGCGAGTTGGGCAAGCGCCAGCGCGGAGAAAGGCGTTTCGTGCGCGGGCTTGACGATCACCGTGCATCCCGCGGCAAGCGCGGCAGCGGCCTTGCGCGTTATCATCGCAACCGGAAAATTCCACGGCGTGATCAGCGCCGCGACGCCGACAGGCTCCATGACAGTGCCGAGAAATGCGCCGTTGATATGCGAAGGAATCGTGCGGCCGGCAAGACGCTTGGCATCGTTTGCATACCATTCCACGAAACTCGCGGCATACGCGATTTCTCCCTTCGATTCCGCCAACGGCTTTCCCTGCTCCAGCGAAAGAATGCCGGCCAGATCGTTCCGATGGCGAAGGATCAGTTCATGCCAGCGCAGCAGGATCGCACTGCGGCGCTCTTGCGGGACCCATCGCCATGATTCGAACGCGCGTTGCGCCGCGCTGATCGAGGCTTCAATCTGCGGACGGTCAAGCATGGGAACATGACCGATCACTTCCTGATCGGCGGGGTTTTGCACCGCGACCGTCGATGCGCTGTCGCTATGAATCCAGCGGCCATCGACATAACACAGCGATTTGAAAAGTACCGGATGACCCAGCATCATGAGAAGCTCCTGATCGCACTGAACTGCATTCATTGTCACCCTCCCCGCGATGCGATTTTTTTGACTGCGTGACTCGTGCTTGCTGTTTTTTCTGTTCTTCGCTCCGTTGCCGCGAAATTTTCTGGGCGTTGTTCAGGTATTCACCCGAGGACCGGAATGTTCTCCTCGATGACATCCGCCACCACGGCGACCGTGTCGCCAATCTGCACGAGGCCGGGGAAGTGCCTTGCCGCCAGCAAGCCTGCGCGGCGCGCAACATATTCCACGGGCGCGGCGCCGGTGCGGGTTGCATCGTAGACACGCGCAAGCACATCCCCTTCTTTTACGAAGCCCCCTAATTCATGGCACATTTCGAGCAAACCGCTGTGTTCGCTGGTGGTGTAGCACGCGTTGTCAGGCATATCGAGCAGGGTCGTCGTGCATTTGCCTTGCGAAAATCCACTGTGGGCGATCACACCCGCATGCGCGAGAAAGCCATGCACGCCGCGCTCGGCGATCCCGATACTCGACGCGGTTGCGGTGCCACCGCCACCCAGCTCCGTCGATACAAAAACCTTGCCCGCCTCCTCCACCGCCGAATCGAACAAACCAACGCTGTCCAGTTCGAGCATGCGCATGGAATACGGTGCGCCGAACGCGCGCATTGCCGCTTCGCATCGAGCCTGCTGCTGTGCATCGGGCAGGACGTGAATTGCGGCGAATGGAAGGAAGTCGAGCGTGCGGCCACCGGCGTGAATATCGAGCACATAGTCGGCAAGCGGCAGCAGATGGCGCTGGAAATAGTCAGCGATCTTTTCGGTCACGGTGCCGTCGGGTTTGCCCGGGAAGCTTCTATTCAGGTTGCCCGAATCCACCGATGAAGTACGCGTCCCCGCCTTGAACGCCGGATAGTTCATGAAGGGCACGATGATCACGCGTCCCGTCACATCGCTTGCCTTGAGATTCGATGCGAGTTTGGACAGTGCGATGGGGCCTTCGTATTCATCGCCGTGATTGCCGCCGGTCAGCAGCACGGTCGGCCCTTCGCCGCGTCGTATCACCGTGATGGGGATCATGATCGCGCCCCAGGCCGAATCGTCACGGGAATACGGGAGCTTCAGGAAACCGTGCTGTTCGCCGTCGGCGGAAAGATCCACCGTCGGCGTGATGGGTGACGCACGCATTGCTACTCCTTCACAAACAATTTGCGAGGCGTGTTGCAGAAGGTCTCGACGCCCGTGTCTGTAATCAGGATGCTTTCCGTGATTTCCAGACCCCAGTCGTCAAGCCATAGGCCAGGCATGAAGTGGAACGTCATGCCCGGTTCGAGGACGGTCTTGTCCCCTGGACGCAAACTCATCGTGCGCTCGCCCCAATCGGGCGGATAACTCGCGCCGATCGGGTAACCGCAGCGGCTGTCCTTTTCAATTCCTGATTTACGCAAGACCGCAAAAAACGCATTGGCGATGTCTTCACAAAGGTTGCCGGGTTTCGCGGCGGCAAGGCCTGCTTCAATGCCCTCCACCACCGCCTTCTCCGCATCGATGAAATGCTGCGGCGGCCGCCCGAGATACACCGTGCGCGATTGCGGGCAGTGATAACGCTTGAAGCAGCCAGCAATTTCGAAGAAGGTACCGGCGTCCGTGGTGAAGCGCGAGTCGTCCCAGGTGAGATGGGGGGCGGCAGCGTCGGAGCCTGTCGGCAGCAAGGGCACAATGGCGGGATAGTCACCGCCATGCCCTTCTATTCCCGTTATGCCCGCCGAATAAATTTCCGCGACCAGGTCGCTCTTGCGCATGCCCGGCTCCACCTTGTCGAGAATGCGCGCGTGCATCTTCTCCACAATGCGTGCCGCCACACGCATGTATTCGATCTCGCGCGGCGACTTGACGGCGCGTTGCCAATTCACCAAACCCGTTGCATCGATCCAATGCGCATGGGGCAAGCTCCGTGTGAGAGACGCGTACGCGGCAGCGCTGAAATAGTAGTTATCCATCTCCACGCCTATCCGGCATTTTTCCCAGCCACGTGCCTGGATCACCTGCCTCGACAGATAGTCCATCGGATGCCGGACTTGCGACTGAACGTAATAGTCCGGATAACCAACTATCTGGTCATGCTGGATAAACGCCGTGCGCTTGGCGCCGTTTGCATCCTGTCCGCGACCGAACCACACGGGCTCGCCGTCCATCGCCAGGAGCACGCATTGGTGCACGTAGAACGACCAACCGTCGTAACCCGTGAGCCACCCCATGTTGGTCGGATCGGAGACGATCAGAAGATCGATTCCCGCCTTGTGCATGGCTTGCCGGGTCTTCGCGATGCGCGCGTCGTACTCGCTTCGCTCGAACGACAGACGTGCAGCAACCGCCGCCGGTTGCTGTTGCGTGTTCGTTAATGTTGACATCGTCCCCTTCCTTCTCAGAGCGTCACGTCGTTATGAAAAATAGTTCCTGCATTCAGTACACGGGCACGTTGCAGCGCCAGGACTGCGATCGCGGTGTCCTGCGCGCCCGTGCCGGTGAGGTCACAGACGGTGATATCGGCGTCGTCTGTACGGCCCCTATGCGTGCCCGCGATGACTTGACCCAACTCGGCAAAACTCTCGCCCTCCTTCACGACGCCGGCATCAAGTGCGTGATGCAGTTCGCCAAGTACGCGCGTTTGCTGCAAGCGGTCGCAAATGTATTTCGCGGTCGCAAGCACGCCTGGCGCAAGCTCATTCTTGTGCTCGGCATCGGACCCCATCGCGGTGATGTGCAATCCCGGATGCAGGTCCTCCGTGCGAATGAGAGGGGTGCGGCTCGGCGTCGTCGTTATCGCGATGTCCGCTTGTGCAAGCGCGTCGTGTACGTTGGCTGAAACCTCGCATGGAACGCCTTTCACGCATTCAGCGAAGCTCCGTGCGCGCGCTGCATCCCTCGCCCAGACGGTCACATGATCGATGTCGCGGACCGGCCGCAACGCCTGCAACTGGAGACGCGCCTGTTCACCCGCGCCGATCAAGGCAACGCGCCTGGCGTCCTTGCGGGCCAGCCAGCGCGCAGCGACGGCGCCTGCCGCGGCAGTACGCACCGCGGTGAGGTAACCGTTGTCCAGCAACACGGCCTCGGTCATTCCTGTTCGTGCCGACAGCACCAGCATCAGTCCGTTCAAACTCGGTAAACCGAGCGACGGATTGTTGAAGAAACCGGGGCTGACCTTGATCGCGAAGCTGTCGAATCTCGGCAGCCACGCGGTCTTCACATCCACTTCGCCGGCATGTTCGGGCAGGTCGAGACGGAGGATGGGCGGCATGGCGACAGGTTCCGTCGCGAGCGAAAGAAATGCCGCTTCAATCTGGTCGATCGCAGCCAGGTCCAGTGGAACAAGCTCGCGCAATTGCGCTTCGCCGAGCAGGGTGATGGAGGGCATTTCAAGCCTCCCGGATCAATCGGCGATGCAGGTTCATATCGATGTTCGATCCGCTAATGACCAGGACAACCGGCCCGCGCTTGACATCGATACGCCCATCAAGAATCGCCGCAATGCCGACTGCCGCCGCGCCCTCCATCACCAGACGTTCCTCGCAATAGGCAAACACAATGCCCCTCGCAATGGACGCTTCGTCGAGCAGCACGACGTTGTCGATGAGCGTTTGCGTCATTGCAAACGTGTGCTGGTTATCGAGACCGATACCGCCGCCCAGCGAGTCGGCAAGGGTCTCGATTTCATCGACGAGAACCGGGCTGCCCGCCGCGAGACTTGCATGCATCGCGGCGCCGCGTTCCATGGTGACGCCGGTCATCGTTATGTCATCGCGGATTTTTTTTGCCGCGAACGCGACGCCGCTGAAGAGGCCTCCGCCCGACAAGGGCACAGCAATGCTTGCTGTATCGGGCAACGTCTCCATGATCTCAAGGCCGATCGTTGCTTGCCCCGCGATCACGTTCATGTCGTCGAAAGGCGGGACGAACGCGAACCCCTCGTCGCGAACCAGACGCAGCGCTTCGACCTGCGCTTCGTCCTGACTTTTCCCCACGATCACGACGCGCGCGCCGAGGGCATCGACCGCATCGACCTTGTTTTGCGGCACCAGGGCCGACATGCATACGACCGCTTGCATTCCGAGCGCGCGCGCCGCATGGGCCACGGCGCGGCCATGATTTCCCGTCGATGCCGTCACCACCTTGCTGATGCCGCGCTCGGCGAGAATGGCCAAAGCATTGGTCGCGCCACGCAGCTTGAAGCTGCCGGTAGGCTGCATGGTTTCGAGCTTGAGATAGACAGGCGTACCCGCGATGCGGGACAACGCCGCTGATTCGATGAGCGGCGTACGCGTCACGCGCCCCTCGATACGGCGGCGTGCGGCATAGACATCTGCAAGCGTAAGAGAAGACATGAACAGAGGCGCATCCGTGGATTGGTGCGACCGAGTCTAATGTCCTAAAAATGCGTTTTTAATGTCCTAGTTCAATCTTCGGGAAAGCGGCGCTGTCTAGTTGAAATCGTGCACATGCGGATATTGCTCGAAGACCTCGGCGATGGTTTCAAGCGCGCTCCGGAAAGTTTGATCGCCGACTTCGGCGCCCACGCACAAGCGCACCGCGTTCGGCCGATCCGCGCCACGCACGAGGAACGGGTCCGGCGATGTCACCGCAATCTCGCGCTTGCGCAACTCGCGCGTGACGCGATCGGCTTGCCAATAATCGGGCACCTTGAGCCATGCCGATAACGCTTGCGGATGACTCCCGAGCAAATAAGCGCCGAGCACTTCGCGCACCATCGCCTGACGCGTCCCGAGACGCTCGCGCTGCACGTTGACGAGGTGCTGCGCGGTGCCATCCATGATCCAGCGGGTGGCAACTTCGGCCATCGGTGACGTCGCCATCCAGCTGCTTACGCGCAGCACGCTTTCGGCGCGCAGCGCAAGACGTCGCGGCATGGTGAGATATCCGATCCGCAAGCCGGTCAGCACCGACTTCGTCATGCTCGTGCAATAGAACGACAACTCGGGAATCAGGCTGGAAATGGGCGTCTGTGTCTTGGCGGGCAGCGCGCCATAGACATCGTCCTCGATCACGTACACGCCATAGCGCTCGGCGATGCGCGCAATGGCGCGACGCCGCGAGTCCGGCATCATGGCTACCGTCGGATTGTTCAACGTGGGCGTGCAGACCAGCGCACTGATGCGTTCGCTGTCGCACATCTCTTCGAAATGTTCGGGACGTATGCCGTGTTCGTCGTTTTCCAGACCCTTGAGCGTGAAACCAAGCACGTTCGCCGAGCCGATCACGCCGTGGTCTGTGAGGCTCTCGCAAAGCACGGTGTCGCCCGGTCCAACAAACGATGCCAGCGCGAGGAAGATGCCATGCGCGGCGCCGTTGGTGACCAACAGCGTCTCGGGATTCGCGGGCATACCCAGCGAAGCCAGCCATGCCACGCCCGCCTGCCGGTGATGCTCGAAGCCCGCGATCGGCCTGAATGCACGAATCCATGGCTGGTCTTCGACAGTGGCAAGGGTTGCGCAAACCTTGCGCCACATGGCGTCGTGCTCGGGCGTATGCACGATCCGCGCGATGGAAAAATCGATGACCTCGCGCTCGGCGGTATCGAGCATGTAGCTTGACATGGTCTCGGTCACGCGTGCGGCCACGAAGCTGCCGCGCCCGACCTCGCAGCGGATCAGGCCTTGTCGCTCCAATTCTTTGTACGCGTTCGTCACGGTCTGCACGCTGATGGCGAGATCGGCTGCCACCTCACGCTGAGGCGGCAGCCGCGTGCCGGAAACCAGCACCGCGCTTTCAATATCCGCTGCGATTGCTTTGACCAGACGTTTGTATTTCGACTCGACGCCGTGCACCGTGCGCACCGCGTCACGCCATTGCTCATTCACGTTTCATCTCCTTGAATGCACTCCATAGTGGCGCAAAAGCGGTCGCGAAAATTATTGTCCTAGAGCAATTCGAACAAATATATGGCTTTGTATGCTGCGTTCATGGCGGTGCGGCGAAACCTTGAATTCTTTTTTGGACCAAGGGTTTAGGAGCATCCCCTCAACCACGCGACCACAACGGGAAATCATCGAAATGAAACTCAGACGAGTGTCAGCAATGCTGGGGGCGCTGTACATGATCGCAGCGGCGGGGCTAACGGTTCACGCATCGGACGTCAGCGCTGAAACTACATTGCAGCGCATCCAGCGCACCGGTGAGGTCCGCATTGGATATGCAAATGAAACGCCGTTCGCGTACACGACGTCCGACGGCACCGTTACAGGTGAATCACCGGAAATCGCCAAGAAGGTCTTTGCCAAGCTCGGTGTAAAGAAAGTGGATGCGGTGCTGACCGAGTGGGGTTCGCTCATTCCCGGCTTGCGCGCGGGACGCTTCGACGTGATCGCAGCGGGCATGTACGTAACGCCGGAACGCTGCAAACAGGTCGCATTCGCCGATCCGCAATACCAGATCCAGGACACGCTGCTGACAATGAAGGGAAACCCGAAGAAGCTGACGAGCTACGCGGATATCGGCAAGAATCCTGATACAAAACTCGCCGTGATGGCCGGGTCCGTGGAGCTGGGTTATGCGCGCGACTCGGGTGTGAAGGACTCGCAATTGCTCCAAGTACCTGACACGACCGCGCAACTTCAGGCAGTACGGGCCGGCCGTGCCGACGCCGCGGCCGGTACCGCGCTCACCATGAAGGGGCTGGCAGCCAAGGCAGGCCCCAGCGTGGAAGCAATTCCGAAATTCAACGACGATCCAAAACACACGGGCTACGGCGCGCTCGCTTTCCGCCCCGACGATACCGACCTGCGCGATGCCGTCAACAAGCAACTGCATACGTGGCTCGGTACGCCTGACCATTTGAAAACGGTCGAGCCTTTCGGTTTCGACAAGAGCAACCTGCCGGACAAAACGACCGCGCAATTGTGCGGCGGCTGACCCGTTGGAAAACGTTCTTGCCTCTAATGACAGGCCGGCACGCGCCGGCTTGCACCGCTTCCAAGCCTAGCGAGGAACACCATGGGCGATATGCATGAACTGCTGCCCCTGCTGCTGAAGGGCACGCTCGTCACTCTACAGATCGCCGTGTTCGGCATCTTGCTGGCGATCCTGATGGCGGGTATCGGGACCATCTTGCGTACGTCGGCCTGGCGCGTGCTGCGCTGGATCGGGAACGTGTACGTTGAAGTGTTCCGCGGGACGTCGCTGCTCGTGCAGCTCTTTTGGCTGTTCTTCGTGTTGCCGCTGCCGCCTTTCAATCTCGCACTGACGCCCTTCACCGTGGCCATCGTCGGGCTGGGGCTGCATTACGGCGCATATGGCTCCGAGATCCTGCGCGGCGCGCTGCGCTCCGTTCCCGGCGGCCAGTTCGAAGCGGCAATAGCACTGAACATGACGGCCGCGACCAGGATGCGCCGCATTGTCCTGCCACAAGCCATGATCAATGCACTCCCGCCCGCGACCAACCTGATGATCGAGCTGTTGAAAGGCACGTCCCTGGTTTCGTTGATCACTCTCTCCGACCTGACGTTCCGCGCCCGCCAGCTCGACGAAGCGACTTTCAAAACCGCTGAGATCTTTGCGCTGACTCTGTTGATCTACTTCGTCTTGGCGCAAGTGGTAGTCGCCATCATGCGTCATTTCGAACGGCGCGTGAGTCACGGCATCGCACAAAGGACGGTGAAATGAACTCCTTCTTCGATGTCAAATATGCGTTGCATATCCTGCCCGAACTCCTGCGTGCGTCTATGTACACCATCGGCATCACGCTCGTGGGATTTGTCATCGCGCTGGTGCTTGGACTCGTACTCGCTGTGCTAAGACGCAGTTCTATTGCGAGCGTTTCGCGCGTAACCGGATTTTTTATCGAGTTCATTCGCAGCACGCCGCTCCTGATCCAGGTCTACGTTCTTTTCTACGTCGCGCCGCTTTACGGCATCACCATGTCGGCGTTGCTGGCAGGCACTATCGGCATAGCGGTCCACTATGCGTGTTACGTGTCCGAGGTTTATCGCGCGGGACTCAATGGTGTGGCGCGCGGTCAGTGGGAAGCGGCCTGCGCGTTGTCGCTGTCACCGTGGCGCACGTACAGCGGCGTGATCCTGCCGCAAGCCATTCGTCCCGTGATTCCCGCGCTTGGCAACTATCTCGTCGCGATGTTCAAGGACACGCCAGTGCTCTCGGCGATCACGGTCGTCGAACTCATGCAGCAAGCGAAGAACATCGGCTCGGAGACGTTCCGGTATCTCGAACCGATCACCATGACCGGCCTGTTCTTTTTATTGATCAGCGTGACATTTGCTTCGGGCGTGCGTCACCTCGAACGTCGCGTGAGACTGCCATGATGCGAAAGCTGCACGACCTGCATGCAGGAGCACGCTGATGGAACTTCAGGAGAAGCAGATGAAACGGGATCTCAACCCTGCACTCGGCGCCAACGGTACCGGGAACACCATCCAGCCGATGGTCCGGTTTGCCGGCGTCACGAAACGCTATGGCGCGCTCACCGTGCTGGATGCACTCGATCTGGAAGTGGGACGCAATGAGAAGGTCGCAATCATTGGACCAAGCGGTTCAGGTAAATCGACATTGCTGCGCGTGTTGATGACGCTCGATCCGCTGACGGACGGGATGATAGAAGTGGAAGGCGAACCGTTGACGCACATGCGCCGCAACGGCGCACTGGTTCCTGCATCCGAGCGGCACGTGCGCGAAGTACGCCGCAAGATCGGCATGGTGTTCCAGAGCTTCAATCTCTTTCCGCACATGACCGCATTGCAGAACACAATAGAAGCGCCGTTAAGCGTACTCGGCATGTCGAAGCGCGACGCCAACGAGCGTGGGCGCGAGTTGCTTTCAATGGTGGGGCTCGATGACAAATGCAATCACTATCCCTCGCAATTGTCGGGCGGACAGCAGCAGCGTGTGGCAATTGCTCGCGCACTCGCGATGCGCCCAAAAGTCATGCTCTTCGATGAAGTAACGTCCGCGCTCGACCCCGAATTATGCGGTGAAGTGCTGAGCGTGATTCGCAAGCTCGGCCGCGAACATGATCTGACGATGCTGATGGTGACTCACCAGATGGGCTTCGCCAAGGAGTTTGCTGACCGTGTGTGTTTCTTTTCGCAAGGCAAGATCATCGAGCAGGCTGCGCCGCAGCAGTTCTTCGCCGCGCCGCAGCACGAACGCACGCAGCAGTTCCTGCGTGCGGTGCGGGAGGCGACATAAACGCGGCAACCGCAACATCGCAAATAAAAATATAATCGCCACGACCGGTATGGCTTCCCCGAGGGCGCCGACGCGTTCACCTTGAACCCGAGGCAAGCCGATGTCCACAGCAAGCGCTCCACCCACTCCGCCGCTCGAAACCGCCGGCAACATGGCCGTGCTTATCGTCGCGATCCTTGGGTCGAGCATGGCGTTTATCGATGGAACGATCGTCAACGTCGCGCTGCCCGCGCTGCAAAGTGCCCTGCGTGCAAGCTCCAGCAACCTGCAATGGGTTGTCGAGGCATATGCGCTGTCCTTGTCTTCGCTGCTGCTTGTAGGCGGCTCCATGGGCGATATCTATGGGCGAAGGAAGATCTTCCTCTTAGGCGTATCGCTGTTCGCCGCCGGCTCGGCTTGGTGCGGATTTGTCGGGTCTGTCGATGCGCTGATCCTTGCCCGCGGCGTTCAGGGCATCGGCGCTGCCTTCCTCGTACCGGGTAGTCTTTCTCTTATCAGCGCGGCATATCCCTCGGCGCAACGCGGGCGGGCGATCGGAACGTGGTCTGGCTTCACGGCCATCACAGCAGCGACAGGCCCCGTTTTCGGCGGGTGGCTCGTCGAGCACATCTCATGGCGCGCGGTGTTTTTCATCAACGTGCCACTCGCCGCGCTCGTCATATGGATGACGATCCGGTACGTGCACGAAAGCCGGAATATGTTGATTTCCCGCAGGCTCGACTGGCCCGGCGCACTGCTCGCATGCGTAGGTTTGGGCGGCGTCACTTATGCACTGATCGAGGGCGTGAACGGCGGCATGAGCGTGCTTATTGCCGCGCTGGCGGGTCTAGCTGCAATGACGGGATTCATTGTGGTCGAGGCACGGTCCCTTTCGCCGATGGTGCCCCTGGCACTTTTCAAGTCGCGAACGTTTAGCGGCGCGAACCTGATCACGCTTTTCTTGTATTCAGGCCTTGGAGGTGTTCTCTATTTCCTTCCGCTTAATCTGATTCAGGTACAGCACTATTCGGCGACGCAGGCAGGCGCCGCGCTTTTACCGCTTATCCTTATCATCTTCCTGCTTTCGCGCTGGTCGGGCGGGTTGATTGCGCGGCATGGGTCCAAAGGTCCCTTGACCATCGGGTCGCTTATCGTGGCGGTTGGATTCGGATTGCTCGCGTGGCCGGGAATAGGCGGATCTTATTGGGCGACTTTCTTTGCGCCTCTCGTCATTCTCGGTCTGGGCATGGCTATCTGCGTCGCGCCCTTGACTACATCGGTGATGAACGCAGCGCCAGAAAATCAATCGGGCGTAGC
>Ga0163162_10002351_pt1 | contig 17777 bp, 11 predicted proteins | sample S55metaG_FD_115310 | JGI IMG/M metagenome (GOLD analysis project Ga0163162, IMG submission 115310) | Switchgrass rhizosphere microbial communities from Kellogg Biological Station, Michigan, USA - S5-5 metaG | ecosystem: Host-associated > Plants > Roots > Rhizosphere > Soil | place: USA...
AAAACGCGGGACAAGATTCGAATCTATACCAGTTATCGCTGGGGCAACATTCCGCGAACCAGGGAAGCCTACGCGAAGCGCACGAAGGAATTGATCGCGCAAGGCGCCACCGCCGGCAAGTACGATCCTTTCGGGTCCTATCCCGGTTTTGACCGCCAGCTCTCTACACCCGTGCTCAACGAAGTGCGCGAGATGGTCCAGGGAATCCGGGAGGGGGGACCTGCCTTTGACATCTGTATCGAGTGCCATGGTAAGTGGAACGTCGCCTCGGCGGGGCGGATCATCAAAATGCTCGAGCCCTTCGATCCATTTTTTGTGGAGGAGCCGGTGCCTCCGGAAAACACGGAAGCCATGGCGATGCTGCAACGTTCCACCAACATGCCCATCGCAACCGGCGAAGGCCTGCAGTCCCAATTTAATTTCTACGCGATCCTGGAACAGCGCGCCGCCCGCATTCTGCAACCGGACCCATCGCGCACGGGCGGGATTACGGCCCTCAAGAAAATCGCCGCCATGGCGGATGCGCATTACGTGACTATCGCGCCGCATAATCCTAATGGCCCGGTGTGCACGGCTGCCGCAATACATCTGGCTGCCTCCATTCCAAACTTTGTGATTATGGAGGAAGGCAATACCAATCCCACGGACTACAACGATATTTTTGTAGGTGGCTGGAAGCCGAACCTTGCCGAATGGAGCATTCCCGAAGCTCCTGGGCTAGGCGTAGATTTCTCGCCGCAGTTTGTCAAAGACCGCGCCGTTAGCATTTGACCTCGCGGCGTTGCTGCCCATGCTGCCACCGACCCGCTTAACAACCATGAGCGAAACGTGTATTATGTCCCGGGGGTTATGGGTTTATGGAAAATCTGCGTGGTAACTGGATATTATTTTGCGCATTGGTTGCGCTCGCGCCTGCAGCCTACTCACAGACCGCTACCGGGGAGTTCAGCGGAAGTGTACTCGACGCTAGCGGAGCGGTGGTCGCCAGCGCGAAGGTCACGGCGACCAGCGTCGAAACCGGGGCCGCACGCGAGGTCCGCACCGACCAGAGCGGCAATTTCGTCATTACGTTTTTGCAGCCGGGTGTCTACAACCTTTCCGCCGAAGCGCCGGGATTTCGCAAGACGGTTCAGAACAACATCGAATTGCGAATCAATCAGCGCGCGGAAGTGAATCTTGCCCTGCAGGTCGGGCAGGTAACCGAGATCGCGGAAGTTACCGGCGCCGCGCCGCTGCTGGAGAATCAGTCTTCTTCGCTCGGCACCGTGATCGACACGCAATTGACGTCCGAGCTTCCGCTCAATGGCCGCAATTTTGTGCAGCTTGCGACGCTGTCGCCCGGGGTCAACGGCACTGGGTACAGTGTGTCGGGCACCATTATGAGCGGAACGCGGCCGGACGACCGGCGTCCCGGAACAGAGATCTTCTCGAACGGCAATCGCGAGGGTTCCAATGATTTTCTCTACGACGGCATCGACAACAATGACCGGCTGACTCTGTCGATCGTGCTGCGTCCGGGTGTGGAAGCCATCCGCGAGTTCAAGGTGCAGACCAACCTGTTCAGCGCGGATCAGGGGAGGAATTCCGGGGCGGTGGTCGACGTCGTCACCAAGTCTGGCACGAATAGCTGGCACGGCAGCGCCTTCGAGTTTCTGCGCAATTCGGCGATGGATGCGCGGAGCTTTTTCAATGTAGTAGGTCAGCCTTTCCCGTCGTTCCGCTATAACCAATTTGGCGGATCGCTGGGCGGGCCGATCGTGCTGCCAAAGGTCTACAACGGCAAGGACAAAACATTTTTCTTCGTCGACTACGAAGGATTCCGCAGGAATCAGCAGCAACTAGCCAACGTGACGATTCCGACGGTGGCGGAACGCAGCGGAAATTTCAGCGCTTTCCCCAACAAAATCTACGATCCTACAACCACTACGGTCTCCGGCTCCTCTTACACGCGCACGCCGTTTCCGAACAACATGATTCCTTCCAACCGTTTCGATCCCGTCACCATAAAGATGATCAACGCCTATCCTCTTCCGTTAACAAACGCGCTGACCAATAACTACACAACCAATCTCAACCAGATTCAAAACTGGGATCAAGGCGACGTGCGCGTGGACCAACAGATCACCTCTAACGATCAATTCTTTGCGCGCTTTGCGATCCAGCATACCGATACCATCGTGCCTCCCAGTTATCCGGCGGTCACTATCCCAGGGATTCCGCATCCCGTGCTGCTAGGCGACGAGGCTTCCTTCGCGGGCACGTCGTCCAACCCGGTCCTCCACGCCGTCGCGGCGTATACACACATCTTCAGCCCGACCCTGATCAACGACGTACGCATCGGGTTCAACCGCTTCCGGGTGGATTATACGCTGGCAGGCACCACACCTGATGAGAAGCTCGGCGTGGAACTGGGTGTGCCGAACTCCAATCCCAACGCATTGCAGACCGGCCTGCCCATCTTTTCGCCGGCCGGCTACCTGGGAACGGGGAACAGCCGTTCGCTTCCCATTCTTCGCCGCGAAAATACTTTTCAGTACATCGACAACCTCACATGGACCCACGGCAAGCACACTCTTAAATTCGGAGCCGACGTGCGGCGGCGGCAAATTACCGAATACCAGACCAACCGCGGCAACGGCCGGTTTAACTTCAGCACCGGCTTCACGGCTCAGCCCGGCCAGAACAGCGGCGATGCGATCGCGAGCATGCTGCTGGGATATCCGACACTCTACGAGCAAGATTATCTGCTGGTGTGGCCGGGCATACGAGGCATCGAGACAGGCGCGTATGTCGCCGATGATTGGCGGGTGAACAGCAAACTGACGCTGAATATCGGCATGCGCTGGGAATACTACAGTCCGTACAGCGAAGTGGCCAACCGCTGGGCGAACTTTAATCCGGCGACAAAGAAAATCATGGTCGCGGGCCAGAACGGAATTGGGCCGACCGCCGGTCTGGACGGCGACTGGAAGGATTTTTCGCCGCGCTTTGGCTTCGCTTATCAGGCGTTCAAGCACACGGTCTTCCGCGGCGGATTCGGGATCTTCTATAATCCCAATGGGAATGGCGGCGCGTTGCTGCGGTTTGACCGGCAGGCGCCGTACGGGCCGGTTCTGTCGATCAGTCCGGGCGACCAGATTCTCGGGCCGCGCGTCAGCGGAGGCTTCCCGGCCACGCCGGTCGTGGACTTGAGCGTAGCCAACAATCCGGTTGGCAATGTGATCGGTGTGCCCAGCAACTTCAAGCAGGCCTATGCCGAGCAGTTCAATTTCACTGTGGAGCAAGAGCTAAGTCCAATTGCGACTCTGTTCAAGGTCGCCTATGTCGGCAATCTGGGGCGGCGCCTGGGCAACTCATTTAATCTGAACCAACCCGTACCCGGGCCGGGGGGGACGACAGCGCGGCGGCCGTTTTTCGGCCCACTGCCTGGGCTGGGCGACATCACCTACTACGTTTCCGACGGATTGAGCGCCTACCATGCGTTGCAAGTCTCGGTTGAAAAGAGGCTGTCGCATGGACTCACCGGCCTGGTGGGCTACACATGGGCTCATTCCATCGACACTGTTGCGACGGACTTCGGGGGTGGAACGGGCACGCCGCAAGATCCGCGCTGCCGCTCCTGTGACCGTGGGAATTCAGCCTTCGATCTCCGTCAGCGGTTCACTCTAAGTTTGACCTACCGGCTTCCCGGGTTTGGAATGAAGGGCCTGCCGGGAACGCTATTAGGCGGGTGGCAGTTGAACGGAGTCCTGCAGTCGCAAACCGGGCTGCCGTTTACGCCGATGTTGCAGAATTCGACCACCAATGGCACCGCCAGCCGGCCGAACCGGATCGCGAGCGGCAATCTGTCCTCAGGCCAGTCGATCAATCACTGGTTTGATCAGACCGCATTTACATCGCCGGCCCAGTTTGTTTACGGGAATGCGGGAAGGGATATCTTGTTCGGGCCGGGGCGCACGAACTTGGATGCTTCGATATTCAAGAATTTCCGGCCCCTGGAGAAGTTGGCGGTGCAATTCCGCGGCGAAGCGTTCAACCTTTTCAACCACCCGCAATTCGGTCAGCCGAATGCGAATATTGGCAACGGCGCGGTTGGCACGATTACTTCCATCGTGGGAAATCCGCGGCAGATGCAGGTCGCGTTGCGTCTGGTGTTCTGAAGTTCGCCAACGCAGCAGAATAAAAAGGCCCGACTCCATCAGGAGCCGGGCCTGTTATCGAACGTACAGCCAGCGAGACTAGAAGATCAACTTCAGCGCCAACTGGAACAGCCGGGGGTTCAGGGCTGCATTCGATGCCGTGATCTGGCCGAACTGACCAGCAGTGCTCGGCAGGGAACCTGTGCCCACAACACCCGACGCATTCGGTAACCACTTGGTGATCGACACGTTGGGCAGACCGAAGTTTTCGGTATTGGTCAGGTTGTAGACTTCGGCCCGGAACTGCAGCTTCATCCTCTCCTTGAGCTGGAAGTCTTTGAACACCGAGAAATCCAGATTCCTTTGCTGCGGCCCGAACAACTGATCGTGCGACTCATTCCCCGGACTGCCTAGGGGCTGGAGCGCAAATGCATTGATATTGATCCAGTTCAGGTAGCTCTGGTTCGTAGCCCCGTAGGACTGGCCCGACACGGTGTTGGGGCGGTCCGTCGACACCAGGTTAGCGTTCGTCCGGGCAGGATTGAACGCCTGCGATACCACCGTGTACGGCGTGCCTGACTGCCAGAAGGCTAACGAGTTCAACTGCCATCCACCAATCGCAAGTTTCATCAACCGGCTACTGGATTTCCCGAACGGAAGCTCGTAGTTAAACCGGAACGACACCCGATTCTTGATGCCGATGTCGGCATTACCCCAATCGTAACTTCTGTCATACGGCAGAATGGAACCCGCAGCGGCAGTGACGGTTGCGCCGCCGTCGGTGATATTCGTAAGGTTGCGGGCGAAGGTATAGTTGACATTGCCGGTCAACCCCTTCGCGTAGCGGCGCTCAAAACTAACTTGCGCCGAATTATATTCAGATGCGCCCGAGGCCGTGGAGTAGTTGATATTCGCGACGTTGGGAAACACACCGGAATAGACCAAGGGAAGCAGTGCACCGGTGCTGGGCGCGGGCACGTTGATGTTCGGAGCCCATTGCAAGTGCCGGCCTAATTCGCCCACATAACCCACGCTGACAACATTCGCGCCAAACTGCTGCTGGACGGTCAGGTTGTATTGCATGATGTAGGCGTTCGGATAATCCTCGGCATGAGCTTGAACCACACCGGGGACCAGATTGTTCTGCGCCGGGATTGGCACTAGAGGCGCGCCCTGCGAAAGAGTCCCGCTGCCCGCGGGGCAGACCGACGCGCCGACCCCGGTAACCGGGAAGCAGTTGACGGTCTGCGAGACGAACGGCGTATTGTAGTTATTCAGAGCGGTTGAAGCGAAGTCCTGAGCGAAGCGGCTCATACCGAATCCGCCGCGGATCACAAGATTCTTCCGTGGATTGGCGGCAAAGCCGAAACGGGGCTCAAAATTGGTCCAATTCGATTTGACTCCAGCCGTCGCGCCGACCACGAAGGGGTCGCAACCCGCGGCGCAGTTAGCGGCACTCGCAATGTTGAAGTTGGAGCGCTCACCATTCGCGTCGGTGATGGGGCTGAAGTGATCCCAGCGCAATCCTATATTGAGGGTGAGCCAGGATTTTACGTGCCAGTCATCCTGCACAAAGACAGCCGGTTCCCAAAAACGGAGGTGCTGCCAGTAATAACTGATCTGGCGCTGGATTTCGTTGGGAGTTCCCTGTACCAGATCTTCCAGATTGGCGAGAGGACCCGCCGCTCCAGCCGCCGGGCCGATACCGGTCCCGGTGAACTGGAAGTATCCCAACCCGCGGGTGTTCTGGAAATAATTGAGCTGCCGGCGAATCAGGGTGGCCCCGTATTTAACGTTATGAGCGCCCCTGGTCCAGGTCAAAGTGCCGGTTTCCTGAAACACGTTATTGATGTCGTAAATCGGAACGAAGTTGTCGTCCCCAAGGGTGAAATCACTTCCCGTCCCCACGAAGCCAGTGAGCTGAACCGCCGGCAGCCCGGAGATATTTTTGTTCACGTCCGTATTCGGCATCCCGAACTTCGCGGCCAAATTGTTGCCGACGTCGGGCGAAGCTGTTAAAAGGTTGAGGCGCGTAAAGCCGCCTTTCAATTCCATCACCAGGGTCGGGCTGAACACGTGGACGTAATCCAACATGTAAGCCTGCGCATCGGCGTTGGATGGGCCCGGGTAGATTCCGCCGCCTGCCGTGACGCCATTTACCGCAGGAAACAGGGAGGGCTGCGAGTTGAAGGTCGGGTTATAGGAGAAACGCCCGAATATGCTGTCCCTGTCACTAAAGCGATGATCGATGCGCGCGTCGTAGGTGGTGCTGTTGTAGGTTTTGGATACGTTTTGATTGTAGTTCGACGAAATGGCGTTGGGACCTCCCGTGTTCGGAGCCGGGAACAATTGAAAGAACTGCAGACCAACCGGATCGATATGCGGCAGGATGATGCCGCCGGGTTGATCGGTGAAATTGCCAGGATTCTTCTCTTCAAACAACGTCGGCGTCGATATCAGACCGGTGGGAACGCCTTGCACGATTCTCAAAGCCTCGGTATCGACGAAGAAGAAGGTCTTGTCCTTCTTGATGGGTCCACCGAAGGAACCGCCAAACTGGTTCTGCCGGTATTCCGGACGTGGAGTGCCGGATAGATTGGAGAAGAAATCGTTGGCGTTGAGTTTGTCGTTACGGAAGTATTCATAGGCGCCACCGTGCCAATCGTTGGTCCCGGATTTTGTGAGTAGGTTGACCACCGCGCCGCCCGCCCGCCCCACTTCCGCCGGGTAGGAGTTGGTATCGACTTTGACTTCCTGGATCATGTCGATCGAAGGCCGCATCAGGATGGTGAACTGTTCGCGTTCGTTGTTGTCCATCCCATCGATCATCTGATTGTTGAAGGTTTCGTTCTGTCCGTTCGCGGCGATGTTAGCGGTCTGGCGCCGCTCGTCAGGGCGGGTACCGCTCAAAATCGAATTCGAAGGACCGATGACCACACCGACGGTGCTCTGGACGAGCGTGACGAAATTACGGCCGTTCAGCGGCAGATCCTGCACGCCCTGCGCTCCTACCACGGTCGACAGCGTTGCGCTATCGGTCTGCAATGCCGGAGTTTGGGCCGCGACTTCCACGGTCTGCGTTACGTCGCCAACCTGCAGTTGGATATTTGCTCTGGCGCGATCGCCGGACACCACATTCATACTCACCGCAGCCCTTTTGAAGCTGGGCGATTCCGCGGTGATCATGTACGAGCCGGATGGCATCAGATTGAAAATGTAGTCGCCGGTTGCGTTGGTAGTGGTTGTCTTGGAGTCGTTCGTGGCCGTATTCGTAACAGTCACTTTGACGTTCGGTATTACCGCCCCTCCAGCGTCGGTTACCGTCCCAAGAATATCGGCTGTGTTGACTTGGGCCGAGGCCCAGTTAGTAGCTATGCATAAGGACAATGCCATCAGGCACACGGATAGCGCGTGACGTGAAAATGCCATCATAAAAGCCCCCCCTGTGGAGCCAGATCGAAGGTAAAATGCGATTAACTTCTTATTAAATACTCACTAGACTTGACTTCTTTTCAGCCGGAACGCACTGCGAGCGAGTATTCCACTTCGTGATTTTGCGGACGAACCTCACATTCAGGTTCGGCAATCGACTTCGTGCAATCAGCGAAACTACGACCTGCAGAACGTAACCAACCCCTTCAAAAATTCTAAGAGACGACTACTGTCTCGCGCTATCCCTTTTAGCCTTGAGAAGTGATCGGTCAACTGGCAGGGTCCCTGTATCGCTACCAGGAACATGGTGCAAAAAGAAGGCGACGCTCCGGGCTTAAGCGAAACGTCGCCTGCGCTGAGAATCCCAGGGACCGGAATCCTCAAGCAACTTTCCATCGCAGTGATGGGTGTGTCGGACAGATAATTATCCGACGTTTTAGGCTATGCAAGTAGACTAAGCTGAAAGCTTTCCTCGCGCTATCCCTTGAGCACGTGAGATGGTGCCGAGAATTTGCGAGTCTCGCTTGGACACAGATCCAGACGCCGATATCGAGTGATCAGATCTCCGTGAGTTTTGGGTGACCGTAGCGAGAGGGCCCCACCCGTATTAAAATTAGAGAGCTCCAGCTGGAAGGCCGGGGCTCTTGTTTTAGGGCCGCCCAAAACCATCGCAGCGCAGCTAATTTAGCACTTCAATAGGGACAGGTCACGATTGAACTTGCCTACCGGTTCTCTGTAGTCTCTGAAGCATCGCTTTCATCAACCCCCACCCCGAAATTGCTAGGAGACTGCCCGACCAAGCAGAAGAAGATAGACGAGAAGAAGGACCTGAGATAACCGCCGCGGGCGAGCGCTTCTCCCCGTCTCTCTATCCCTCGACAATCCCCGATCGATCGCCCGCCCAACCAAATACCAAACAACAGCAATTCCGACTAAAAGGAAGAAGTCCCTGGTATCCCGGCCACCAATAGAACGCGGTAAAAAGTCAAAGGACTCTCCCCACAGCGTCGGATCGGCATAGATGAATAACATCGCTGGAGCACTCAACCCCAGACAGATGGATCTTGAGGCCGGTGGGGGCTCTTCCGGAACTCCACTGGGCACCAGTAAGAGCAACGCCAACGCCACTTGCAGCAAAGGCAGTATCCCTCGAAGCCTCAGTTTCCGCATGAATGTGCTCCGGTGCCGGTCCGAAAAATAGCATTGTCTTCTAGATAATATTTGAGCCAATATCTCGCATTTCTACGCATATACATCTTCATAGTGTATTTCGGACTGCGGCTCCCGATGATGTAACACCGGGCGACTCAGAAGACTCATCAATTTTCTCTACGATCCAAAACAGACTCGGACTAAAGTTGGATCGCGCGTCAAGTCTGTGCGGTCACAAACCCTAATACGCTATCGGATGCGTTCCGGACAGAAGACCTTCAGGATACTGCCGGACGCCGTTGGGCTGGTCGACGTGAACACTAACGACCGTCGATGTCGTTATCGAGAGATGCTCATTCAGGCGAAACATAATCCGCATGCCGCGCTTGATGATGCCCAGTTCCAGCACGCCATGCTCGTTAATGGAGCCCTTCAGTTGCGCCGTCACAGGACGCGGGCAGTGTTCAGGGTGGCCCGAAATGCGAATCGTGTCCCCGCCCGGGTATTCGATCCGGTAGTGACGACTCTTGGTCTCGATTTCGATCAAAGAGCCCGGAGTCAGACTCTTAAGATTCACGCTTCCTAGATCACAGGGTGTCGTCATCCAGCCCGATTATGTAGCCTAATGGCCGATCCCGCCACCCTGCAAGCATCTAGAATTCATAGAGGGACGCACCCTAAGCCTGGTTGGAAATGCCTCTAGTACGGACCTGGCCTTAGTGCCACCCAACCCCATTTTCGGTTGGGGCGACAATAGGGGAATCGGGGCGTAATAGGCTGGGCGACACCCCTTGAAATGCCGCCCGCCCAATCGCTCCCCGTTAGCGGCTAGTCTAAACATTGCCCCGGATCGAGTTGTGAAGAAAATGTAAATAGTTGGTAAACACCCCCCAGGGGTCGGCCAAGCAGGTGGCACGGGTAGTCCGTGGCAGCTAGAGTAATGGTTGAACGTATGAAAACGGTTTTGGTGATCGATGACGATGCCACGCTGCGGGATACTATCGGGCTCATGCTCGAGACCGAGGGGTTCAGTCCGGCTTTTGCCGAGAACGGCGAAGTCGGCCTCGCGCAAGCCTTGACCCTCAAACCCAGTCTGGTACTGGTGGACCTGCGAATGCCCGGCCTGAGCGGCATGGAGGTGTGCAAGCAAATCCGCGCCGCTGGTATGAACACGCCCCTGATCGTCCTCAGCGCGACCGGCGACGAAATGGACAAGGTGCTGCTGCTCGAGATCGGCGCTGACGACTACGTGGTGAAACCGTTCGGCGCGCGGGAGCTTCTGGCCCGAATCCGCGCGCTTTTGCGCCGGTCGTCCGCCGACGAAACGAAGGTAATTGCCTTCGGCGACGTAGAAGTAGATCTGTCGCGCCGCGTGGTTCTAAAGAAGAACGAAGAGACCAAACTAACTCGCGCGGAATACAATCTGCTGACATATTTCCTGCACAATCCGGATCGGGTGCTCTCGCGCGATATGATCCTCAATTCGGTGTGGGGCTACGAGTCGTTTCCAAACACGCGCACCGTGGACGCGCATGTGGTGCGCCTGCGGCAGAAGCTGGAGGCCGATTCCACGATGCCGCGGCACTTCGTCACCGTGCATGGTGTGGGATATCGCTTCCTGCTGTAATTGATAATGGAATAATTGATCCTCATGGCCGAGGATGCAAATTCCTGCTTCGACCGCTTTTCGCCCGCCGCACTATGCGACCGACTGGAGCAATCCATACTGGAGCAAACCATATATGTTTCCTAAACGCTGGCCTCTGATCGTGGCATTGTTTCCACTATTGCTCCCCGCGCAGGAGCGGGGAGATTTACAGCAAATTCTGCAACGCCTGGACCAACTGGAACGGGAGAATCGCAACCTTGCTGAAGAGGTACATGCGCTTCGCTCCGAAATCGCCGGCGCCCGGGCGTCCGCTTCCAGCCCAACACCCGCGCAAGCCAATGCCGGCGCAGGAACGCCAGCCAATACTCCGCCAGAACCGGTGAACGTCTCGCCGGTACCGATGGACGAGCGAGTGGCTGTCGAGGAGCAGCGTTCCGCAGACCTCGCCCAAACCAAGGTCGAGGCGGAACAGCGCATGCCGGTCACACTAGCCGGGATGGTGCTATTCAACAGCTTCATAAATGGACGGGCCAGCGGGGGCGCGCAGAATCCGCTGACGGCCTCGCTTTCCGACAGTGTCGCGCGGGGCGGCGCCAGCTTGAGCCAAAGCATCGTCGGTTTGCGCCTGCAGGGCCCGCGTATCCTCGGTGGGGGTCAGGTGCGAGGTTCTATTGACCTGGATTTGTGGGGCGGCTCATCCAATTCCCTGAACCACCTGGTGCGGATGCGGGTCGCCACCATTCAAATCGACTGGAAGAACACCACCGTAACGGTCGGCCAGGACAAGCCCTTGATCGCGCAGCGCGATCCCGATTCGCTGGCGCAAGTTGCGTTCTCACCGCTGACCGACGCCGGGAACTTGTGGTTGTGGGCGCCGCAAGCTCGAATCGAGCAGCGCTTTGCGATCGGCGACAACGCCGGATTACGGGCGCAGGCGAGTCTGTACCAAACCAGTGAGCCGTCGACCGGAGTGGCGCCCCAATACCAATCCACCCTTTCCACAATCGGCCGCGCGCTGCAGGGGCGCTTCGAATTCTGGGATCAATATGGTTCGCGCGGCCGAATTGAGATCGCTCCCGGGTTCCATGTGAGCGAGTCACACGTCGGCGGCGTATCCATTCCTTCGCGGCTTTTTACGATCGATTGGATGCTGCAGCCGCTGGCCAAATGGCGCGTCACGGGAGCTTTCTTTCACGGCCGCAACGCCGCGGGAGTCGGCGGATTACGCCAGGGGTTCAACTTTTTCGACGAGGACCATTTCACCGCGGTGCGCACCACGGGTGGCTGGGCACAGGTTTCATTTCTGGCCACCAAACGCCTGACTTTCAATTCGTACGCCGGGCAGGAGCACGACTATACCGCGGATCTGCTGGCTGGGCAGATCTCCCGGAACTTTGTCTACGCGGTAAACTCTCAGTACCGCTTGGGTCAGAACATATTGCTAGGTCTGGAAGTCAGCCAGACGCGAACTGCCTATACCGGCGGGAGAATTCGGCTGCTGAATCACTATGACCTTGCGCTGGCTTATCTGTTTTAGCGCGAGCCTGCTTCCGCTCTGCGCCGCCCCGGTGTCGGGCCGCGTGGAGCTGCGGGATTCGCGTTATGCCGCGGTACGCACGCGTCATGATTTTTCGGGCGTGGTGATCGCGCTCACCTCGGTGGAAAATACCGCCACGCCGGCGGCCGGCAAGCGCGTCGTGATGCTGCAGAAAGACAAGACGTTTTCACCCCACGTTCTGGCCATCCAGGCGGGGTCTGTGGTGGAATTTCCTAACGCCGATCCGATCTTTCACAACGCCTTTTCCAGCTATAACGGCCAGGTTTTCGACATCGGGTTGTATCCGCCGGGAACCACGCGGTCGGTGAGATTCGCGCGTCCGGGCGTTGTGCGGGTCTTCTGCAACATTCACGCGTCGATGAGCGCCTTGATTGTAGTGGTTGCGAGCCCATACTTTGCGACGACAAAACAGGATGGAAATTTCAACATTGCCGACGTTTCGCCGGGCCAATATAATCTCAGCGTGTTCCATGAGCGTGCGAGCGAGGCCACCTTGGCGGAGCTGAGCAGGAAAATCACGATCGGCCCGGACGGCGCGACCTTGCCAAATATTGTGATTTCCGAAGCCGGCTACCTTTCGATTCCTCACAAGAACAAGTACGGCCGCGATTATCCGGCGGATTCAGGCGACCCGGCGTATCCGGGCGGCAAGCCATAAATGCGGGGAAGCAAGCCATCATGCCGGCCAAACCAGTAGATCCAACATGTTAGGCTCGTTTTCACGTCTCTCGCTGCTCTGGAAGATCCTGCTTGCGACATCCATTGCTCTAACATTGCTTTTCGCGCTAGTGGGCTGGATCGTCCAGGATAATGCCACGCGTGCGATGTCGGCCAGCGTGGATGAGGACGTGCAGGCGAGCTTTCGCGCGTATGATTCCCTGTGGCGTTCGCGGGCTCAGACGCTGGCAGCTGTGAGCCTGGTGATCAGCCGCATGTCGGACGTCCGCGCCGCTTTCAGCACCGGCGATCAGGCTACCATTCGCGATTCGGCGGACGAGTTGTGGAAACAAATTTCAAATCAGGATGCCATTTTTCTGGTAACCGATCCGGAGGGCAGGGTTCTCGCCTCACTCGGCGGAAACTTGGGTGAGGCGCTGAAGCACGATGTGCCGGCGGTGCGCGACGCGGCAGCGAGTTTTCCCAAGCAGACTTCGGGTTTTGTCACTCTGGGCGGCCACCTCTATCAGATCGCCGTCACACCGGTGTACGTGCAGGCCGGCGGTGGAATGGGATTGTTGAACGTGCTGGTAGCCGGCTATGAGGTGAACGGGGAAACCGTGCGCAGCCTGAAAGATTCCACCGGCGGCAGCGATTTCTGTTTTCTTTCCGGAGCGTCGGTGGTGGCTTCCACTCTTGACCCGCGTGCGAATGCCAGCATGCAGTCCCTTCCTTCACCGGGCGGAGCGGTGGCGCGTATCGAAGCCGACGGTACGCACTATACCATGCTGGGAACGCCTTTGCTGGACGTGGCAGGTCGGCCTATCGGCGAGCTTCGCATCCTGCGGTCATCGGAACGCGCGCGGCAGCGGATCAATGCCTTGGGCCGGGATATTATCGTCGCCTGGCTGATCGCCGTGCTGGGGGGATTGTGGCTGACCTACAGCCTCGCGCGACGCATCCTGAGACCGGTGAAGGAGTTGGACCGCGGAGCGAGCGAGGTGGCGCGCGGCAACTACGATTACCGCATTCCGGTGGAAGATCCGGACGTCGGCACGCGTGATGAACTTGGACGCCTGGCGGCTGTGTTTAACGCGATGTGCGCCTCTATCCACGACGGGCGGCAGGAATTGATCCGGCAGGAACGGATCGCCACCATCGGCCGCCTCTCCACCTCTATCGTGCATGATTTGCGGAATCCGCTGGCCGCCATTTACGGCGGTGCGGAAATGCTGATCGACGGAGAACTCACCACCGGGCAGGTGCAGCGTCTGGCGGGCAACATCTACCGTTCCTCGCGGCGAATGCAGGAGCTGCTGCAAGAATTGGTGGACACGGGACGGGGGCGCTCCATCAGCACTGAGGTCTGCCGCCTGCGGGATATCGTCTCCGCTGCCTGTGAAGTGTTTTCGCCTACGGCTGAGGCTCAATCGGTGACGGTTCAGGTGGATGTGCCGGACGGCATCGAGCTGCCCTTGGAGCGCGCGCGCATGGAGCGTGTATTCCTAAACTTGATCGATAATTCGCTTGGGGTGATGCCCTTGGGAGGCACTCTGAGCATCACCGCAAAAACTGAAGCGTCATCGGTGGTAGTAAGTGTGCAGGATACCGGCCCCGGAATTCCAGCACAGATCCATGCGCGCCTGTTCCAACCTTTTGTAAGCGCCGGGAAGAAGAACGGTATCGGTCTGGGACTGGCCTTTTCGCACCAGACCGTCCTCGATCATGGCGGCAAACTCTGGGCTGATCTGGACTCCCGGCAAGGGGCCTGCTTTCTGATTCAGCTTCCGCTCTAGCACGTCCTTTGACACTGAGGAACGCGAAAGAGCCTATGCCTTTGCGGACGCCGACATGCTCTCGCGCGTCGACGGCTCCGGCTGCGTCGCAAAAACCGAATAAACCATGCCGGCCACCGCCGCGCCGATGATAGGCGCGACCCAGAACATCCACAACTGCTCCAGCGCCCATCCACCCACGAATACCGCGGGGCCGGTGCTGCGCGCCGGATTCACCGACAAATTCGTCACTGGAATCCCGATGAGATGAATCAGCGTCAACCCCAGGCCAATTGCGATCGGCGCGAAACCTTTGGGAGCGCGAAGGTCGGTGGCCCCCAGGATGATCATGAGGAACATGAACGTCAGCGCCAACTCAGCTGTCAGGCAGGCCGCAAGATTGTAACCTCCGGGAGAATGCTCGGCGTATCCATTCGCCGCGAATCCGCCAGCCAGGCTGAATCCGTCTTTCCCCTTCGCAATCACGTATAACACCGCCGATCCGGCAATGCCTCCGAGTACTTGCGCGACGACATACGCCGGCAGTTCCGACGCGGGGAACCGCTTGCCTACCACCAGGCCCACCGATACTGCGGGATTCAAGTGGCATCCGGAAACGTGGCCGATCGCAAACGCCATGGTCAGGACCGTCAGTCCGAATGCCAGCGCAACGCCCGCGAAGCCGATCCCCAGGCTGGGGAAGGCCGCGGCGAGCACCGCACTCCCGCATCCGCCGAACACCAACCAAAAGGTGCCAATGAATTCCGCAAATGCTCTTTTCGTTAGGGGCATCATAAAACTATTCCTTTCCGAGGCTCACAACTATACACCCAACGCCACTCCGATGCGCGCCTCTGGGCCTGGCTCTCAGCCAACCGTCGGCGAGCGCCGCCGAGTTGATGTATACTTGCGGGCGCTGGATGCACTATTTGGCGGATTCGGTGGTGGTTAACCGCTGGAGGAAACACAAATGTCGATTTTCGCTTGGATCATCCTGGGGCTCATTGCCGGCTTTATCGGCAGCAAGATCGTCAACAAGAGAGGCGAGGGGCTGGTTCTCGACCTGGTTCTCGGAATCGTGGGAGCGATCGCGGGAGGATGGCTGTTCAACACGTTCGGAGCCAGTGGAGTCACGGGCCTGAATCTCTATAGCCTAATGGTGGCTGTGGTGGGCGCGGTCGTGGTGCTGGTCGTGTACCACGCGATTCGCCGCGCGGCCTGAACTTCTAACCCGCGAGGTGCGGTGCTTCAGATGCCAATCGTGCGGCCCGCGAAGTATCCGACAGCGATCGCAAAGACGAAGCAACAAATTGTGGTCAATTGTGTTTCCACAATTGTGTATCGTCATATCGGGCTCCGGGCTCCAGGGGCCTGATCAAGTCTGGCGATAAGTCTTGCAAACGAACTCGCTCCCGATGCCGGATATAAGCAGCCTCTCCTTTTGGTTGCCGAGGAGACGCGCCGTCCAATCTGTAAAGCCGCCGTCGACGAGGGGATAGCGGTTCCCGTTCGGTGCCTGGAGCGAGATCCGTAGGGTGAAGGAACGGTAGTAACCCAAGCCTTCCAAACGTTCTTGATTCACGCGAAACTGGGCTTCGGGGAACTCGCCGCGTAAGGGTTCTATCACGCCGGATTCGAGGACCGGGTGCCGCGAGTCCGGCGATGCTGCAATCCCGCGCTCATGAAGAAAACGCTCCGACCCGCCGAGCCGGTGGGCGCGCACAGACTGCCGGACCTCGTCACTGGTTACTCCGGCAACGGCAAGTGCAGCTTCGATCGCGACCATGTCGGATAGTTCGACGATTGGACTCTGGAGCGCGAACCCCGCAACAGTCAGCATCCGAAACATCCGCAGGTACACGCGCACGTGGTCCAGCAAATGTGCCGTTTCGAAGCGGAACGATCCCGTATCGCGGCCGGCGGTGACGAGGGCAAACAATCGGAAATGCGGCGAGTATCCGGGCACATCGAATGGCTGCAGGCGAATGACGCGATGACTGGCGCACAGGCGAACAAGTTCTTCGGAACGCCGCCGGCGGCCAGCTTCGAGAGCTAGCGCAATAGTTGGATCACCTAGCGCTTCCGCATTGCGAATGGTCGTCACAATGTTGTTCTGGCTGGTACCTCCAAGCGTCGATGCTGCCGAAAATGGACAAACAGGCGAGAGATCCACTGCGGCGAACTCCGCCGCCGCTTGGAATGCGATTGAATCGAAGGCCATCAGGTCCCGGGCATTCGCAGCACTGGGAGCCATGAGAGGATCCCGGGCGGCCTGTGCCCGAATCGTGGCTACATTGACCTGGGCCGCTCGAGCTCGATAGACCTCCATCATGAGCGATCGCAAGTCGCTCGCTGGCAGCTTGTTGGCCAGGGCATCCACGAGCCCCGTCAATCCCAGTTCCCGCTCGATCCGGCGTGCGATCTCCGACGGCATCCGATCAGCATAGCCTCATCCGGCTAGCGTTTGCAGTCCGCGCGCCGAACTTTACGCTTTCAAAGGCGGCACCAGCGTTTTCAGGAACTCGTGGGCTACTCGGAACCCGCGTTTATACTGTTCGGTGAAGTTTCCTTGCTCCATGGCGGGATAGTAAAACTGATCTTCGTTCTCGATATTCATCGCGCCGCTGTAGCCTGCTTCGGAGAGCACTGAGAAGAAACCTTTCCAATCTACTGACCCGTAGCCAGGCACGCGGAATCGCCACCAGCGCTGGTTATCCACGGGCTGAATCCCGGCGCGCCGCACGACATGCCAGAGAATTTCGGTGTCTTTCAGATGCACGTCGTAAATTTTGTCGACGAAATCGCGCGCCGCCTGCACCGGGTCCATGAATTGCCATACCAGGTGCGAAGGGTCAAATTGCAAGCCGACATGAGGCACGTTGGGGAAAGCTTTAAAGAGCGCTTCCCACCCTACCGGGCCGGTGGCGATGTTCGGACCGCCCGCGTAAGGCTCCCACAGAATCTTCACTTTGTTTTTCTCGGCCAGAGGGAAATATTTCTCGGTATAGACTCTGACGATTTCATCCACTTGCTGCTGGAGCGGCTTCGAGCGATCCGTTCCGGATTGCCCTCCGATCGCCGGAATCCCCATCTTGCCGCACAGCTCGATGCACTTCGCCGTGAAGTTATTCTGCTGCTGCCGCTTCACCGGATCGGGGTCGATGTGATTGCCGTCGCACGCCAGCGAAGACACGTAGATTCCGGCTTTGGCGATTTTATCTTTGATCGCGGCGATACGATTGTCGTCGAGCTGGTCCGGGTCAAGCCGGAGCTCCATGCTGGTGAACCCCTCGGCCTTCACGAATTCGAGATTCGCGTCGGAATACGAGCACAGAACTCCCAGCTTTGGCTTCCAGTTTGGATAGGCAGGCCGCTGCGCCTGGACGGCGACGGCGGCGGACACGGCGGTGAGGATGGTGCGTCTAGAGATATCCACCGCTCGACAATAACCCGCC
>Ga0163162_10002352_pt1 | contig 17762 bp, 19 predicted proteins | sample S55metaG_FD_115310 | JGI IMG/M metagenome (GOLD analysis project Ga0163162, IMG submission 115310) | Switchgrass rhizosphere microbial communities from Kellogg Biological Station, Michigan, USA - S5-5 metaG | ecosystem: Host-associated > Plants > Roots > Rhizosphere > Soil | place: USA...
AGCGATTTTCAAATTCGGAAATCCAAAACGTAGCAATTCACGATTCACGAACGTAATGAGCTCCATGTATTGTTTTGTCGTGATCGATTCCAACGCGTCCTTAAGTGACAGATGCACGGTTGCCAGAACAACTTTGAACGTCGGGGCAAAGAACGCCATGGCGAATTGTGAAGCGCCAGCCTGTTCTGAAAGAAATTCGGTTTGACCTTTGAAATGCGGTCCTATGGAAGCCTTGCTGACCGGCGCCGTGACGATGGCCTTTATGACGCCCTGCATTGCGGCATCGCTCGCGGCACGAAGGTAGGCTCTGGCACGTGAGCCTGCGCGAAGGCTTGCTTCGCCCCACGGAATTAATTCGCTTGCCTCTGGAACGTCCAGCAAAAAGAGAACGGCTTCGTCTGTAACTTCGGAAGCGTTCGCAATCCAACGGGATGGAGTGTTGTCCGTGTTGCTGCGATCGAAGTGGATGGAATCAGTGAAAAGAAGGAGTCGAGTGGAATCGAGAAATTCGGGAACTGCTTTCAAAACAACTTCGAGTCCGATACCTGCAGGATCCCCAGCCGAGATGCCGATGATGGGGGCCTCTTTATCCATCAGGAAACAGATACGCCGTACTCGTTTTCGTTCTCTTTTTCCTTGTCTTCGTTTTCCTTGTACATGTACTTGATGAAATGCTTGAGCACCATCACATGAGGATCCGATTGTCGCTTGACGCGAATGGAGTTCCGATCGTACCAGTCAATGGTTCCCCGGATCTGTTCTCCATCCTGAAGGACCATTACCATCGGCGTCCCGTTCTGAATCTGTTTCAGGTAATAGAAATTCTCAGCGTTCGTTTGTCCGTGGGGACTTGGCTTCTTGCGGGGAGGTCTTGTGACGACCTGATCCTTGAGCTCTGCGAGGCTCGGGCGAATCAATTTGCGATTTGACATTTCCTTACGAGTTTAGCGGCTTCGCATGGGGATGTCATCGAGTATTTTTGACAGCGCCACATTCCCCGACAGCGCCAGAACCTCTGTCAACATTGGGCGATTCACGTGTGTCTTCAAACTGTTCTCCATGAGGCCGAGAAATTCGGAAAGGCGAATCAGAGTATCCATGGGTATACGTTCCGAGAGTTTCTCCAGTCGAGCGCGAATGTCAAAATTGATGAGGTGATCCGATCGGTCCTGTTTCAGATAGAGCAGATCCGCGAGCACGACACCAATCATTTCAAGATGTGCGCCGAAATCCTGTTTGGTACCTGCAACTTCTTTCGCGACCGAGAGAACTTCCCGGAATTCTTCCTGGCCTGAAAGAATCGCAGTCTCAATGAAATTCAAAATCACCTCGCGTTGAACTTTCAATGCATCTGCATCCAGCGTTTGAAACGTACCGATGCTTCCGCGAGACCATCGCAGCGCCAGTTCGTCGAATGGTCCATGCAAAGTCCCAAACTTTCGCAGTTCATCCAGGGACAAAGGTGTGAACGCGTACGACTGGCATCTTGAACGGATCGTCGGCAACAGCGCATGCAGACTGTTGGTGATAAGAATGAAATAGCTATTATCCGGCGGCTCCTCCAGTCCTTTCAGAAGCGCATTTGCCGAAGACGGATTCATCCGATTTGCCGGATCGATAATAAAAACTTTACTGCTTCCTTCCAGCGGACGGAAATCCAGCATTCGGATGGCTTCGCGAATCTGGGCGATCTTGATTTCGGATGCTTCGTCTTCCAGCCGGATAAATGTAACGTCAGGATGGGTTCCACTGTCGATCTTGTGGCATTGCGCACAGGAATCACAGAATTCACCCTTGGTCGCATTTGCGCAGTTTAGTGCCTTCGCAACCATCTGGGCACAGGTACGTTTTCCTATTCCGTCAGGACCGGAAAACAGAAGCCCGTGAGGAAAACGATCCTGTCGAAGCTTTGCCTGAAGACGGTCGATGTTTTTGCGGTTTCCAATAAAGGAATCAAACCCCATCTTCAAACCCCAGCAGCCTCACGACATCACAGTGAATTTCTTCTATCTTACGGTCGGCCGGAATCACTTTCATGCGCTCGGGATCCTGTTTTGCGAGTTCGAGGTAGCCCTGCCGGATTTTCGTATAGAAAGCCACATCTTCCTCTTCAAAACGGCCCTCGGTGCTGGCCTTTTCTACGTTTCGGGCCCGGGCCCGGGACAAACCGATTTCCGGCGCGATGTCCAACAGCAGCGTGATTTCGGGTCGATGGTCGCCGCAGACGAGATCCGTCAACTTGCTAATGAAGTCCATCGGAATACCGCGGCCGTAACCCTGGTAGGCCATGGAAGCGTGGTAAAAGCGGTCGCAGATGACAACTTCGCCGCGATTTAATGATGGGAGGATTTTCTCGGCGATATTCTGGCTTCTCGATGCATAGAACAGAAGCAGTTCAGATGCTGCCGTGAGGTGGATCGTTTCCGAATTCAGCAGGATCTTTCGGATCGCTTCGCCGACGGCGGTTCCGCCCGGCTCTCGGGTGACGGTGAAGGGAATCGAGCGTTTCGCCAGGTATTCGGAAAGTATCGCGATCTGAGTTGTTTTGCCGCAGCCTTCGATACCTTCAAAGCTGAGAAACCGGCCGTGCTTCGCTTCGCTCTTCAATGTCATGCCAGGCCGGATATTGTAGCAGAACCTCTGCGGATCTCATGGCTGCGGTCAGCACGTCGTCGATCTGAAGCCGCGATTCGGAAAACTCAATCTGATCCAGATGCGCTTTGGTCTCCGGATGTTTGGGCACGAACAGCGAACAGCAATCCTGATCGGGCTGAATTGAAATATCGTAAGTGCCGATGCGGCGGGCAATATCGATGATCTCGACCTTGTCGTCCCCGATGACCGGCCGCAGGATAGGCATCGTCACCGACCGCGAAACAACATCGATGTTTTCGATCGTCTGTGATGCCACCTGCCCGATGCTGTCTCCTGTGACAAGTACGCGAGCACGTTCATGTCGGGCAATTCGTTCTGCAAGCCGCATCATATATCGGCGATAGAGAAGTACACGGGTGTTAGCGGGCGTTTCCACCATGATGTGCCTCTGGACCTCCGCAAATGGAACCAGGTAAAGCTTCGAACGTAATTGCGACTCCGCAAGAAGCGAAGCAATCTGTTTTGCTTTTTCCTGAGACTCCTTGTTCGTGTAAGGAAAACTGTGAAAGTGGACGAAAACTGCGGTGCAACCCCGCTTGATCACTTTCCAGGCCGCAACCGGAGAGTCGAGCCCTCCGGACAAAAGTACAACGACCTTGCCGCTGGTTGAGGTGGGTAGCCCTCCAATGCCGGGCCGCCGGTCCACGTAGATCAATGCGCGATTATCCACGACTTCGATGGAACAGGTCAGGTCGGGATCTTCAAGATCCACACGGCGTCCCGACCGTTGCTTGATGGTTCCGCCCACGCGTTGATTGATTTCAACTGAAGTATGAGGAAAGTTCTTGTCCGCGCGCCGTGTGGAAACCCGAAAGGATTCGAAAGATTTCGAGGCGATCAGCTCCCATGCTTTTTGTTCCAGGCCTTCCAGCGAAAGAGGAGCCTTCCATGCCTCTGCAAAGTAGGCGATGCCGCTGACTTTGCTCAATCGGCGCTGGATTTCGGCAAGGTCGCACTCCGGCTTCAATTCGAGCAGTATGCGGCCGGAAATTCGACGGATATCGCCGCAACCGCAGTTTGCCAGGATGCCGCGGATATTTTTACAGAGACGATTTTCGAAGTAATCACGATTGCCTCCCTTCAGGCCGAGTTCGTGGTAATGAATGACGATGAACCGTTCCATGACGGGTAGTATAAGCTGATGGGCACCGGCAGCGTGATGCGCCGGTCACCGGATTCGACGACGCCCTCCAGACTGGACTGTATTGTTTGCTGAACATGGAAGCGCTCGATAACATTCGAAATCGTATCCACGCGGCTGCAACGCGCGCGAATAGAGATCCGCAATCCGTCAGCCTGATCGCCGTTACCAAAACAGTTCCGCCGAACCGCATTCGTGAGGCGGCAGCTTGCGGAGTCCGCAACGTTGGGGAAAACCGGCTGCAGGAGGCGATTTCCAAGATCGATGATCTCTCGGATCTCGGCCTCACGTGGCATTTCATTGGACACATTCAGACCAACAAGGCAAAGAAAGTGGCCGAAAGGTTCGAATGGATTCATTCGGTGGATCGCACGGATGTTGCCGATAAACTCGGTTTGGCTGCGGTGAAGCCGCTTTCGGTTTTGATCGAAGTGAAGCTTCATGAGGAGCCCGGCAAATCCGGCGCCGCGCTACTCGAGCTCCCGGCCCTCATTGATGTCATTCGCCGTCACGAAAAGCTGAAGCTGAAAGGGCTGATGGCCGTGCCGCCATTTCTTGAAAATCCTGAAGAGGTACGTCCCTATTTCAGACAGCTTCGAAATATTGCCGCGCTGTATGAGCTTCCCGAACTCTCGATGGGAATGACGCACGATTTTGAAGTCGCGATCGAAGAAGGCGCCACGATGGTGCGAATCGGCACCGGTCTTTTCGGAACACGGAAGTGAAACTGAAAGTACGCGTCATTCCAAACGCGAGAAAATCGGAATTTGCCGGAAGCCGCGACGGGGAATGGGTTTTGCGCCTCAATGCGCCTCCAGTCGATGGAAAAGCCAACAAAGCCGCAGTGGAATTTATCGCGTCGTCGCTTGGTATTCCGCGGTCCGGCGTGTGCCTGATATCGGGAGAAAAGGGTAGACACAAGATTTTTGAGATTGTAGGCTTCCAACCTAGTGATGTCGCACGAAAACTCGCCCAATCCGGCGTTTGAATCCGAAAATAAAATCGTAAAACTCCGAAGCCTCAATCTTGGCCTCGCCCTGGCCATCAGTTTCAGTGGATTAATCTTTCCCGGACTCGGCCACATTCTGATGGGCCGCTGGATTCGCGGCGTCATCCTGGCTTTGGCGATCGGTTTGATGTTCCTGATCGGAATCAGCATGCAGGGCGAGCTCTATGTCAGTGACCTGAGTCAAACGCCGTTGCGACTGTTCGGTTTTTTCGCAGACGTTGGCGTGGGTCTGCTCTATTGGCTGGCGGAACATGCGAAACTGGGTTCCGGCAATATGAGCGCCCGCACCTACGATTACGGGACGACTTATCTCTGGGTATGCGGTCTTCTCAATTATCTGGCGATCATGGATGCCTTCGATATTGCGCGGGGACGCAAGCCGTGAATTTGTCGCACTTCGAAGCGTTGTTTGTCTTTGCCTTCCTCGTTTCCACGGTCTTCGGCCTCACAACGAAAACAACTCCGAGAGAACAGTTTCGCTACGGCGTGTTTGTGTTCTGTTCGTTTCTCGGTGTTGCGATTGTCGTAGGCTGGCTGATGTACCCGCTGCCCTGGTAGAACGCCGAGTCCTCTAAGATCGATTTTCCTCAAATGACCGCTGAACCGTGGGACGCAGGAGGACGAGGAACGTGCACACACCCAGGAAAGTACCGTAGGGAATGCTTAAGCAGGTGATCGCTGCAATCACAAGACAAAAGGTACGCGATCGGCGTTCTTTCAGCCGCTGACCTGTTAGAAACTGAAGCACTGCAAATCCAATCACGAGAACGACAAAAAGAACCCCGAACAGGGCCACCAGTCGACCCGCGAATGGTGAAAAACTACTGTCACCGGGACTCCTTGCAATCTGCGTAAAGACCAGAGTAAGGAAGAGGGTATAGGCGAGAACAAGAATGGAAGCAAAAGCGGTTAACCCGGCAGATACGAAATAGCCGATGCGCAGAAGCCGTAAATTGTCCTCATCCAGGATCTGCTGTCGTACGTGTTCATCTATCAGTTCCACCGGATCCTCCGTATTCGCGGACCCCTTATATCAGATCAGGAATGCGAGCTGAAGTGTCTGTGGATGGCTTCGACCAGGTCCGGTATTGTTGCGGTTCTCGGTTCGATGGAAGCACGCAGTCCAAAGGGTTCACAGGCGCGAGCCGTGACCGGGCCAATCACCGCAATGGGAATGGCGCTCAGGGCGATTCCCATATCGTCCTCCAGAGTTTCGGCCATGTATCGAATAGCCGATGGGCTGGTGAAGACCACACAATCGAAAGTCTCCCGCCTGAAAATCTGTCGGATGTCCTGAATGCTCTCGACGGCTTTCCTGGTTCGATATACCGGCAACACATCGACGATAGCGCCTCGCCGGCGCAGCTCTTCGGGAAGTATCTCTCTAGCCGATTCCGCTCGGGGAAACAGTATTCGCACACCCTGCAGGTCGCATGGGAATGCGTCGAGCAGGCCTTCCGCATTAAAGCGATCCGGTATCAGTGAAGGCGATAATTTCCAGTCGTGAAGCTTCTTCGCGGTAGTGGAGCCGACAACAGCGATTGGAATCCGGCAGACTTGCTGATCGGCGGCGATCCGCTTCATGAAGTAGTCCACAGCGTTTGCGCTGGTGAACATCAGCCACTGGTAGGTATTCATACGCCGGATGGCCTGATCGATGGCCGTACAATTTTCGATCGGCTCCAGCTCGATGGTGGGACATTCGATGACTTTTGCGCCGAGCTCGGTGAGTCGTTCGGTCAGATCCCCGGTGGATCCTGCAGCACGTGTCGTAAGTATCGTTCTACCGCGCAGCGCCACTTTGACTGATCTCCGCGAGAATGGCACCGGCACCGCGTGCGACCAGCTGTTTCCCGAGCTTGAGACCCAGTTCACGCGCCGCTGCAGTGTTGCCGGCATCGCCTGTCATTTCATCCGCAATTACGACTGTACCTGTCAGGTTCGCAACCAACCCCCGCAGCGTGATGCAGCCGTTCAACAGTTTAGCGTGGCCCGCAATGGGGACCTTGCAGCTGCCCTCGAGTACGGCGAGCAGCCCGCGTTCGGCCGAGACTGCGAGTCTCGTTGGGAAATGGTCCAAAGGAGCGAGTTTTTCCGGCACGACGTTGTCTCCCGATCGGCAGGCGATGCCGAGCGCGCCCTGACCCACCGCGGGCAGCATCAGACTCTCATCGATGATCTGCGTCACGACACTCTCCTGGCCGAGGCGCTTCAACCCCGCAAGGGCGAGGACGATACCGTCGAATTCTCCCGAAGCCACTTTCTTCAATCGCGTGTCCACATTTCCGCGAAGCGGCGCCAATCGGATCGATGGGAATCGATGCCGCAGCTGTACCTGACGCCGCAGGCTGCTGGTACCAATGACGGCCCCCGGAGGCAGGTCCCCGAGCATCCGGCCGTTTGAAACAAATGCATCACGCGGGTCTTCCCGTTCGGGAATGGCACCGAAGTCGATTCCGTTCGGAAGCTGGTAGGGAATATCCTTCATGCTGTGAACGGCAATATCGACGCGGCCGGCCAGCAGCGCATCGTCAATCTCTTTCGTAAACAGGCCTTTACCACCAACATCTGCGAGTGGAACGTTAAGGATTTTATCTCCCGTGGTCTTGATGGGAACCACTTCCACCGTGAGCCCTGCCCACTGGCGTTCGAGAGTGGATTTGACCCAGTTCGCCTGCCACATCGCCAGGGGACTGCTTCGCGTTCCAAGTCGTAGAATGTCAGCCTTTTGATTCGTCATTACCTGATGATCCGCCCGATCCAGATGGTCCTTCCGAGCTGGAATGTCCCATTGTCGTTCTGAGGTTGAAGAGTTTCCGAGCCGTCTCCGCAAAATCGGCGCCGCGAGGATCATGGGCCATCCCCTTCAACTGGGTAATCGGATGATGCAGAATCTTATTCACCAGAGATTCGGTGATCTGGTCAACAATTGCCAATTGCTCGGGGGAGAAGTCCTTCAGTTTTCTTCGATAACGTTCGATCTCTTCGTGACGCTGCTTTTCCAGGAGTGTCCTCATTTCGACGATCGTTGGAACGACCTCGCGCGATTGCATCCGCGTGCAGAATGCCTGAACCTCACCATCGATGATCTCTTCAGCCCGGTGAGCTTCCTTCAGCCTTTCCTTCAGGTTTGCATCGATGACCTGCTGGAGATCGTCGATATCGTAAAGGAATGCATTATCGATCTCGTTTACGCCCGGATCGATGTCGCGGGGAACTGCAATATCGATGAAGAAAACGGGCTTGTTTTTCCGGTGTTTGATGATGCGCTCCGCCATGGGCCGAGTGATCACAAAATGCGGGGCTCCGGTTGAACTGATCACGATGTCGGCACGGTCGATATGATCGGTGAAGTGCTCGAATGGAATCGCGGCGCCATCAAACACCTTGGCCACTTCTACCGCTTTCTCGAATGTTCGATTCGTTACCAGGACGGACGTGACTCCGTTCCGTTTCAGATGCCTTGCCGCCAATTCGCCCATCTTGCTGGCGCCGATGATCATCACCGTCTTGCCGGAAAGATCGCCGAATATCTGGCGTGCGAGTTCGACTGCGGCATAGCTGATGGAAACGGCGGACTGCGAAATACCAGTCTCGGAACGGACTCTCTTGGCCACGGCAAACGCCCGGTTCATCAGCGCACTAAGATTTGTCCCAATCGTTCCGGCATCGTTTGCGAGGCGATAGGCTTCCTTGACCTGTCCAAGGATCTGGGGCTCTCCAATCATCATGGAATCCAGACTCGATGTGACGCGGAAGACATGGCGAATCGCTTCGGCATTCTGCAAAGAGTAAAGATGTTCGGAAACCGCGTCGGCGCCGATGCGGTGGTATTCGTAAAGAAATTGCCGGATCAGTTCGTCACTCGGGCCTTCCGTCACGATTTCCACCCGATTGCACGTGGATAAAATCATCGCTTCGCCCGCCTTCGCGCGTTCCATCAAAGCTTCCAGCGCCGCTCGCATCTTCTCGGACGGAAAGGCGAGTCGTTCCCGGATTTCGACGGGTGCCGTTTTATGACTGACGCCGATTAACGCGAGTTGCATTATTGAGTGAAGGTATGGAATCCGCTGAAATAGGTTGATCCCACAAAGGTGACAAGGACGCTGACGAAACCGGCGATCGCCAGGTAAGCCGCCTTTTTGCCTCTCCATCCCGCGATAAGCCGGTAATGAATCAGCAGCAGGTAAATCAGCCACGTCAAAAACGACAACAGAATCTTAGTATCGAATTCCCACTGGGGACCCCAGTTGGCTTTATGGGCCCAGAGCACCCCCGAAATCATCCCGAGCGTCATCAGCGGAAATCCAATGGCCAAAGATCGGTAGGCCAGGTCATCACAGACTTCCAGCGAAGGAAAACGGTGATACAGCATTCGAGGGCTTTTGGATTTCAACTCACGCTCCTGGACCAGATACAGGATCGCCGCGGTGAACGCGATAAATAGCGCAACGTATCCCAGGATCACGAGTGGGATGTGAATGTAAAGCCAGTGGCTCATCAAAACCGCGGGTACGGCATCGGACTGGTCGTATCCCACGTTGGCCATGAAAGTCATGAGAAAGATCATCGGAAATGCGAACACGCCGAGGGAGGGAATTCGATATTTCAAATAGACAATGAAAAAGACAGGCACGGCGAGAGCCGCAAAAAATGAAAAACTTTCATCGAGCCGCGTTACTGGAAACGATTGGAGCTCGTACGCTTTGTAGCCGATGGCTGTTGCCTGAAAGACAAAACCGGCAGCCATGGCTGCCGCGGCAGGCCAAAAAAAAGTTTCCTTTTTTCGAAGTACAGTCAGTACGGAATGCATGAGACCGAGGGAATACAAGCCCAGTGCGAGTCTCAGCAAGGTCAGCATGCGCGAAATTATAGCATAGGGGGTAAGGAGAGAAATTGACGGCAGGATCCCTCTCCCGAAGGAATGCGGTGGTTCGAAGGGCCGCGTGCGGAGTTCCATTGAAAAGACATCTTCTTTGCGGTACGCCTCACCCGCCGCTTTGGGATGTCGCACCTGCCTCAAAAGCATCGCCTTCCCGCCGCATGCTACGATACCAATCCGTATGAGTACAACGCTGTACATTGGTATCGTCGAATTTATCGTGCTCCTGCTTTCGCTGAGCGTACACGAATCGGCCCATGCCTGGACCGCAAACACACTCGGAGATCCGACGGCGAAATTCCTTGGTCGCGTATCTCTGAACCCCGTCGTTCACATTGATCCGATCGGGACGCTTCTGCTTCCATTGATCGGCATCTTCTATTCCGGATTTCTTTTTGGGTGGGCGAAGCCAGTGCCCGTGAGCGTGAATCGTCTCGGCAACCCCAGACGGGACTACATGCTGGTGTCGGCCGCCGGTCCTGTCAGCAATTTCGTTCTTGCGGGGCTATCGTTTATAGCGCTGATGATCTTGAAGTCGTCGTCACCTGCATCTGCCGAGGTCGTCCGTGACATTGCCTCTGGTTACCTGCCAGAGGGCGGGCGGATTATCGTGCCTTTGGTGATGGTGGCGTTTTATGGAATTCTGATCAACGTGGTGCTCGGAGTATTCAATCTCATCCCCATTGCGCCGCTGGATGGCTCCGGAATTCTCTCGGGCATATTGCCTGGACCCGTACAGGGCTTCCTCCACTCCATACAAAGTTACGGGATGCTGATCATCATGGCGCTGGTCCTTCTGGGCATACCATCCTATTTCTACGAACCGGTGATCTATGTCCTTCGGTCCTTCCTGATTGCATAAACGTATATGGCTAAACCGAGAATTTTAAGCGGTATGCGGCCCACAGGCCGTCTCCATCTGGGTCATCTGGTTGGTGCTCTGGAAAACTGGGTACGTCTTCAGGATGAATACGAAAGTTTTTTTTGCATCGTCGACTGGCACGCTCTGACGACGAACTATGAGTCGACAGGAGAAATTCGTTCGTCCATTATCGACAATGCGCTGGACTATCTCGCCAGTGGATTGGACCCGAATCGTTCGACAATCTTCGTCCAGTCGCAAGTCGTGGAACATGCCGAACTCCACCTTCTGTTGTCGATGATCACGCCGTTGGGCTGGCTTGAACGCGTTCCCACGTATAAAGAAATCATGAATGAGCTGTCCGGCCGTGACTTGCATACTTACGGGTTCCTTGGGTACCCGTTGCTTCAGTCCGCGGACATCATGGTTTATCGAGCGAATGCGGTACCAGTTGGAGAAGATCAGGTATCTCACATCGAGCTGACCCGCGAGATTGCGAGGCGCTTTAACCATCTCTACGGTCCGGTATTTCCCGAGCCGCAGGCATTGCTGACCAAAGTCCCGAAGCTGCCCGGGACGGATGGACGGAAAATGAGCAAGAGTTACGGCAATGCGATCGCATTGACCGAGGAACCGGAAATCATGAAGCAGACGCTGCGGAATATGGTCACCGATCCCGCCCGCAAACGGAGAACCGATCCGGGTAACCCGGATGTCTGTCCGGTGGGCGATTACCATAAAGTGTTTTCCGACAAAAATAGAATGGCCGAGGTGGACCAAGGTTGTCGCTCCGCAGGAATAGGCTGCATCGAATGCAAGATGTGGCTATTTGACAGCCTCCAGAAGAAAGTGGGTCCGATCTACGAACGCCGGCAGGAACTGGAGAGTCGGAAGGATGACGTCTCGGCAATTCTTGAAGATGGGGCTAAGAGAGCGAAGGTCGCAGCGCGGGAGACCATGGAGCTTGTGCGGGAGGCGATGAAGATTTGAAATGACGGAAGAACTTAAAATTACGTTGCCGTTATATGAGGGGCCGCTCGACCTTCTGCTGGACATGATCCGGAAACAGAAGCTCGATATCTATGACATTCCGATCGCGACGGTCACGCAGCAGTATCTCGAATATCTGCACCTGATTCAGGATATGGATGTGGACGTGGCCTCGGAATTCCTTGTGATTGCGGCGCAGTTGATCTACATCAAATCGCGCATGCTGCTGCCTCCCGATCCGGATGCCGTGGATGAGGAAGCGGAAGATCCCAGGGCGGAACTCGTGCGGCGTCTGCTGGAATACGAGAAGTTCAAGAATGCGGCGCAGATGCTTTATCAGCGCGAAATGGTGGAGAATGCGTCCTGGAACAATGCGGGCGCGGTTCCGTTTGCCGAAGATGAAGTCGAAAGCCAGGTCACCGTCGGGCTGTTCGATTTGTTGACCGCATTTCGGGACATCATAGAGCGGGCAAAGCAGCGTCCGTTGATGCAGGTCGACAGGGAAGAATTCTCAATCGAGCAGATGATGGGATACCTTTTTGATCAGATCAACACGCGAGGCCCGGTGACCCTGAACGAAATTCTGCCGGAAATTTTTACGAGGAGAGGATTGATCGTTGCTTTCCTCGCGCTGCTGGAGCTGACCCGGCTCAAGGCAATTTTCCTGAGACAGGAAGTGACGTGCGGCGAAATTGCAATCCAGGCCAATCCAAATTATGAGCTATCCAAATCTTTCAGCCCTTCTTGAAGCCATTATCTATCTGGCCAAAGAGCCGGTAAGCATTGACGCCATCCACAAGGCTCTGCCGGAGGTGGATCGCGACACTGTCGAGCGGACAGTCGCGCTGCTTATCGAAAAATATCAAATGGAGAACCATGGCATTGAAATCCGCGAGGTGGCCGATGGCCTGAGGTTTTCCACCAAACCGGAACATCACGAAGTCCTGAAGAAGTTTCTTCAAGGCCAGCATCCCCCGACGCGCCTGTCACTGGCGGCACTCGAAACGTTGGCGGTGATTGCATATAAGCAACCGGTAACCGTGCCGGAGATACAGGAGATTCGCGGTGTTCAGGCCAGCGGAGTGATCAAGACACTGCTCGACAAGAAGCTGGTTTCCGCGGGCGGACGCAAGGAAGTACTGGGACGACCGATCCTGTACAAAACCACAAAAGAATTCCTGATCCACTTTGGCCTGAAGGATATCGGCGAGCTTCCAAGCATGGAAGAATTCGAAGAGCTCATCCGCAATGAGGCTTCGGCCGAAGAGTCCGTCCAGGTGGAACTTCCGCTCGAAGAAGTCCAATAGCGTAAACTGTCCTCATGCAGGAACGACTACAGAAGATCCTTGCCCATGCCGGAGTCGCGTCCCGTCGCAAGGCTGAGGAGTTGATTCTCCAGGGACGCGTATCCGTGAATGGCTCCCTCGTCACCGAGCTCGGTGCCAAGGCCGACCCGGAACACGACGTCATCAAAGCCGACGGCAAGAAGATCCGCATCCCCACCCGGTTTGTCTATGTGCTGCTTCACAAGCCCAAAAACGTGATGTCCACGTCGAGCGACCCGCAGCAGCGGCCGACCGTCATGGAGTACGTTTCGAAAGTGAAAGAGCGCGTCTATCCGGTGGGCCGTCTCGACTTCGCTTCAGAAGGCCTCCTCATCCTCACCAACGACGGCGATTTCACCGACCACATGACCAAGGCTGGCGTCATTCCAAAGGTTTACCACGTGAAACTGGCCAGCGATCCTGCTGAGCGCGACATGGATCGGTTGCGTCGCGGAATTTATCTGGATAATGAGCGGCTCGCTCCATGTGAAATTAAGCAGATCAAGTCGGGACCGAAGCCCTGGTATGAAGTGACGCTTCATCAGGGGCGGAATCAGCAGATCCGCAGGATGTTTCAGGTCATGGGATCGCCGGTAGACAAACTACGGCGCGTGAAGATTGGTGCGCTCGAAGATAAGAAGCTGCACCCCGGAGAGTGGCGTTTCCTGACGGAGAACGAAGTTGAGGCGTTTCAGCAGGAGTTCGCGAAGAAGAAAACGCCAAAGAAAAATGCTGCGCATACGAAATGACCACAAAGGAAATACTTCAGATGTACAAAAAGATTGCGGTGGTGGGTCTCTCGTCGGATCCGGGACGAGCAAGCTACGGTGTTACCCGCTACATGCAGAATTCGGGCTACGAGATTACGCCGGTGAATCCGAATGAAGTGAACGTGCTCGGCGAGAAGGCGTACGCCAGCCTTGAGGAAGTGCCGGGTCCGATCGAGATTGTCGATATTTTCCGCCGGCCAGAGTTTGTACCGGAGGTTGTGGAAGCTGCGATTCGCCGCAAAGCCAAAGTCATCTGGATGCAGTTGGGAGTCGCGCATGAGGAGTCTGCTCAGCGTGCTCGCGCCGCTGGACTGGAAGTCGTAATGGATCTTTGCATCCTTCAGGAGCACATGAAGTACTTCGGCTTTGGGGGGAAGGTATAAGCAGGGACTGTCCGCCTGTTTCGGAATCGGTGCGTCAAAATCGATTGTGGAACTCTACGGCACGGAAGGAAGAGCATGCCGTTCGCTTACCCCTGACGATCCGTTCGGGAGACGTAATTCATCATCCGTATGGTGTCGCAATTGTGCGCTCCGTTAAACGACCGGCAACCCGCTCCTGATTGCGAAGTCGGGCGGCATCGACCAGCATCTTTCCTGCCCAGCGGTATACATTGAATTGAACCAGCAGGGATCGCATCGATCTCATTCGATCCTGTTGTTCATCACGCGGCATCGTCAACGCTGCCGCAAGTGCATCGCTGCTGCCTTCCAGATCGTATGGATTCACGATCAACGCTTCTGTGAGTTCACGCGCGGCGCCCGTAAATTCGCTGAGCACGAGCACCCCTTTCAGGTCCGAGCGGGCTGCGACAAATTCCTTGGCAACCAGATTCATGCCATCATGCAGACTGCTCACGTAACAAAGATTTGCCGCCCTGAAGAATCGAAATACTTCCGGCGGCTCATGGTGAGAACGCAGGAGGATGATTGGCCGGTAATCTCCTTTGCCGAACCGCTGGTTAATACGCGCGGCAAGGGCCTCCACGGATTCATTGAGTTCCCGGTATCGGTCAATCTTTGTCCGGCTTGGCGCCGCAAGCTGCGCAAAGGTGAAACGACCGCGGAATTCCGGATTACGTTCAAGCAAAAGTTCCACCGCCAGGAATCGCTCCGTGACACCTTTGGTGTAATCCAGACGGTCCACGCCAACACCGAGGAGAGCGTTCGGCTTCAATCCCAGTTGCCGCCAAACCTGTGCGCGACACTCCTCCGGCGAAGGAGCGGACTCGACCCAATGGACCGGCCATTCCAAAGAAATGGGATAAGGACGAATCAACGTGCGCCGGCCCTGCATCACTACCGCGTTCTGCTCCCGGTCGATGCGAGTCTCCAGAAAACGGTCCACGGAATCGATGAAATTATTACAGTGCAGCTGTGTGTGAAAACCGAGAATGCTGCTTCCCAGCAGACCTTCCAGCAATTCATGTCGCCAGGGACAGATCCCCATCTGCTCGGCGTTGGGCCACGGAATATGCCAGAAGACGATGACGGTTGCCGTGGGAAGCCGCCTGCGAATCATTGCAGGGGCGAGAGCGAAGTGATAATCCTGCACAAGAATGATCGGGTCTCTGGAGTCGACTTCGCTGCAAACCGCATCGGCGAACTTCTGGTTGACGGCCTGGTACTGTCTCCAATCCTCCGATCGGAAGATCGGTCGGGCATGCGCGACGTGACAGAGCGGCCACAATCCTTCATTGGAGAATCCAAGATAGTATCCATTGATCTCTTCGTCGGAAAGCCAGACGCGACGGATGTGATAGGACTCTTCTCCCGGCGGCACTCGAACATGATCTTTGCGATCCACGGTGGCTCGATCGGCGGTGCCACTACCGTGTGCAATCCACACACCGGAGCATGCGCGCATCACCGGTTCGAGGGCGGTCACAAGACCACTGGCAGGATGCTGAACGTCTATTCGTCCATCGTCATCGAATTGGTGAATGTAGGGCTCACGGTTCGCAAGAATGACGATCTTCTCGCCGTGCAGGTGCCTGTTCAACGTTTGTTTCAGACGTTCAGCGGTCCACATTCCTGGAGAATCTTCTCGATCGTTGGCCATGCGCCCAACCAGTTCGCGCAGGTCGCTCAGAATTGGTTGAAATTCCCGATTGTGCTTCCCGACGCCGCGCAGAAGATTGCGCAATTCCGAACTCCAGCCAAACCGCGCCCACTTTGCGACAAACATGGGTACTCCGAATGCCATGAGAGCAAGAAACCCCGAGGCAAGGAACAGGAATGTCCGGGCTTGAGCCTCCCGCCGATCGATAAAACTCAAGTCATGCACCAGGATAATAAAACCGATGTCCTGGTCCTGATCGATGATGGGCTGGGCGCTCACATGAACACGGCCTGTCGGCAAAGTGGAGACGTTATTCCATGGCTGCAGGCGGCCCAGGTCACCTCCGGCAGCATCGGCAGTTCGAACCAGCCGCCCAACTGAGGCACATCCGAACTCTTCCGGAAAGCCAAGCGTGCTGAATCTAGACGTCAGATCCACATTGCAAGCTGCTGCACCAATAACACGATCGGCACGCGCCAGGTCCGTCAACTGCTTCTGAATTTCCGCAGGATCGACGTACCAGGAGTTCGCAAGGGACTGACTTGCTGCGATGAGTACGAGTTCCGCGCGGGAACGGACGTCGCGTTCAAACCACTCCCGAGCCGTCGTCTGCACGACGTTTGTTGCAGCCCAGGTGAGCAGGGCGAGCCCCACGATGAGCATCAGAATGAACTGGGCCATCCGCGGCATGGCTCAATTAGAACATGATCTTCTATGTTATGGTCAAAACATGCAGCTTGAGGATCTGGGGTTAATCGGAAACTGTCAGTTCTCCGCATTAGTACATCGTAGTGGCGAAGTCGTCTGGTGCTGCCTTCCTCGCTTTGATTCAGAGCCCGTATTCTCAACCCTCCTCGACAAAGAAAACGGCGGACGCTTTCGTATCAGTGCGTCCGACGGTGAGACCGGTACCCAACGTTACATTCCCAATACGAATATCCTCGAAACCACTTTTCAAACCGCGACAGGTTCATTTCGAGTGATCGACTTCGCACCGCGATTTTTGCAGTTCGGACGCGCCTTTCGGCCAACGCAATTGATCCGGATTATTGAACCGCTGCAAGGCACTCCCCGTATCAGCGTCATCTGTGAACCCAAACTGGGATGGTCGAAAGACCGGCCCTCCGTGATTCAGGGATCGCATCATATCCGTTACGAGGGGTTCAGCAGTCCGCTGCGGCTCACGACGGATTTGCCGCTCTCCTACCTGGCAGGCCAGCCATTTACACTCTCGGGCCGACGGCATCTGGTTCTGACCTGGGGCATCCCTGTTGAAGAACCTCTTGCACCACTATGTGAGCGCTTCTGGAATGAAACGTCTCGTTACTGGCGCCGATGGGTGAAACGGTGTGATATCCCTCCCAGATACCAGAGCGAAGTGATCCGATCGGCACTGGCTTTAAAGTTGCACTGCTTTGAAGATACCGGAGCCATCATCGCGGCAATGACCACTTCAATTCCGGAGTCTCAGGGGAGTGGTCGAACGTGGGACTACCGCTATTGCTGGTTGCGCGATTCCTACTATGTCCTGAGCGCCTTCGGATTGCTGGGACAGTTTGAAGAACGGGAACAGTTCGTCCAGTATCTGTTGAACATTGCCGGCGGCGCTCCGGAACTCCAGCTCGCCCCACTGTACCGCGTTGACGGATCTCAGAATCTGGAGGAATCCATCCTGGAAGGCTGGCCGGGCTATAACGGAGAAAAACCGGTCCGTATCGGTAATGCCGCAGCCCTGCATTCCCAGAACGACATTTTCGGAGAAATGGTGTTGGCCTTGACCCCCATTTTTGTGGATGAACGCATGAGCGCAGAACGATCGCCGGAGGCTCTGCAGCTGATTGAAGCACTCGCACGAAAAGCAATTTCGCTCGCCGGAGTGCCGGATGCTGGAATTTGGGAATACCGCACAGAATGGAAGGCACAGACGTTCTCCAGCCTGATGTGTTGGGCTGCCGCGGACCGGATGGCAGGTATCGCAGAACGACACGACCCATCAAGGGCGTCGGAATTCCGGGATGCGGCCAATCGGATACATTCCGAAATCATGACCAGATCCTGGAGTGAGAG
>Ga0163162_10002353_pt1 | contig 17761 bp, 13 predicted proteins | sample S55metaG_FD_115310 | JGI IMG/M metagenome (GOLD analysis project Ga0163162, IMG submission 115310) | Switchgrass rhizosphere microbial communities from Kellogg Biological Station, Michigan, USA - S5-5 metaG | ecosystem: Host-associated > Plants > Roots > Rhizosphere > Soil | place: USA...
AGAAGGTGCGAAAATTATTTTGTGGGATGTATCCGACAAAGGAAATGACATCGTAGAACGTTTGAAAAAAGAAGGACACGAGGCTATATTTAAAAAGGTTTCGGTTACGAATCAGGATGAAGTCAATGATGCGGTGACCGCAGCGCAAAAGCTATTCGGCCGCATTGACATTTTAATTAACAATGCCGGAATAACCAAGGACCGGACATTATTAAAAATGTCAAAAGAAGAATGGGATGATGTCATCTCCGTAAATCTCACCGGCGTTTTCAATTGCACAAGGGCCGTGGCGCCGATTATGAAAGATCAAAATTATGGTCGCATTGTTTCTGCTTCTTCAAATGTTGCCATACGTGGAAACTATGGACAGACGAACTACGTCGCAACCAAATCAGCCATTATTGGTATGACAAAGGTCTGGGCAATGGAGCTAGGTCGCTATGGGATCACCGTAAATTGTATTGCACCCGGATTTATTACAACAGCCATGACGGACCTCATGCCCGAAGAAGTGCGCAAACAAACTCTTCCGACAATACCTCTTGGTAAATGGGGAGTTCCGGAAGATATTGCTAACGGTTACCTGTATCTCGCTTCGGATGAAGCATCCTTTGTAAGCGGAATATGCCTGACAATCGATGGGGGAGCAGCAAGATAACCTGATGGAATTTTCTTTTTATCCTAGCGTTTCGAATTGAGATCCACAACAAGTTTTTTTACAGAGACAAAAAAGAGCATCACGGATCCGGCACTCACAATAATTAGAATTGACATCGCCCATCGGAGCGATTCAATGCCCAGATAAGGATTAAGGCGGTCGCTGATCAAACCGACAATCAGTGGTCCAAAGCCCAGGCCGATCAGGTTTATTACAAGGAATAATATCGCTGAAGTCAATGCACGCATGGAAGCGGGAACCAGGGAATGTGCCACTGCAATGGAAGGTCCTAAATAGACGCTTTGTAACGAAGCGCAGCAGCCTAGGCATACAATTGATAAGAAAGTGTTTCGAAAAAAAATGGCTCCGGCAAGAAAAAAGATAGAAATGATAATTGCAAACGCTGGAACTTTCAAATACCATTCCATATTCTTCTTTCCCAAGTAATCCGTCAGGAATCCGCCAACCAAAGTACCCAATGCTCCGCCAATACCGAACATCAATCCCAGGATAATGCCTATATCGGAACTCTTCATCCCATGAAGTCTTACCAAAAAAGAGGGTGCCCAGTTGACAAGCCCGTAAATACAAAATGCATGCAGTCCCCCCGCCAATGCGAGCCAGACGAAAGTTTTGGTCGAATAAAGTAACCGCAATACTTCCCCCAGGGAGTGCTGTTCTTCTGAAGGTTTGGTTATATCGGTGGCGCCACGTTGAGGCTCTTTCACTGTTATAAAAAACAGTAGCGAAAAAATAAGTCCGGGTACGCCAACCGTAAAAAACGCGGTTCGCCAGCCGAGGCGTTGGTTCAAATATCCGCCGATTAAAAACCCGATCAGGATACCGAAGTAAATTCCGGTTGAGTATACAGAGAGTGCCGTCGATCTTTTATCTGGCGGGAAATAATCAGAGATCATTGCATGAGCGGGAGGACTGCCGCCTGCTTCTCCCACGCCCACGCCTATGCGCGCCAAAAGCAATTGACTGAAATTTTTTACCGTGCCTGATATGGCTGTCATCAAACTCCACAATCCCAGCGCCGCAGCCACCGTGTTCCTGCGATTTCCTTTATCAGCCATTCGGGCGATGGGAATGACAAGCGTAACATAAAATATTGCAAACGTAAATCCTGAAAGTAATCCAAGTTGTGTATCGGAAAGATGTAATTCTTTTTTAATTGCCTCTTGCAAAATCACCAGAAGTTGGCGGTCGACAAAATTGAAAACATACACCAGCGTGAGCATGATCAGAACATAATTCCGATAACTGCTCTTAGTATAACTGGTTGTTGTGTCGCCGGTTTGCATAAAGAGATTTAGAGGTTGAGGGTATTAAAATAGGAAGAATTAGCGAGTTTCCTTGTGGTTGAGAAATGAAAGAGAATATGGAAATGTGATGAACCTGGAAATGTCATGAATGAAGAATGTGAAAATGTGAAAATGTGGAAATGTGGAAATGTGGAAATTCTAAAGGTCAATCTTTAGTCATAAACAAGACACCAGCCTTGAGCAAAGATCGACCTTCAGGATTTTCACATTTCCACATTTTCACATTTTCACATTCTTCATTCAAGCCATTTGCTTTCACCTTCACTTATCTTCCTAACAAATCAAACAACTCTTTATCCATCTGCGGTTTCACCACGCACGTATTATCAAAATGCATCGTTGCTGTATTGCTCGCATTAAATGTGGGCCAACTGGGTAAACCTTTGCCATTGGGATTTCCGTTGCGTGCAAAACTGATCCATGCTCCGCTCATTTTATCTGCCAACGCATACGCTTCTTTGGTTCCCCCCGTCATCTCTTCGCAATGCGCGATATTATTGAATACAAAAGGAATTTCCATGCAATGAACCGCTTTATATTTCCCACCCAACACAGGAGACTGCCAGGTAAAAAGATACATATACACGGGCGCTGCATTTAATGCTGCCTTCTGCTTTGCCTGCGCAACAGCGCCGGGGCGAAACAACACGTCGACATCCATCAGGTCCGTTGCTTTGGTATCATCGGGATAGGCTTTCTTTACTGCAGCAATATATGCATCGGCCTTTGCACCTTGCTGTTGCTTTATTGAGGCGGTTACCTGTTCCAATGTTGCATTGGTGCTCATTCCTGTAAACAACGACGGCATGAATTCATTTTTTACGGTTCCGATTAACAATGGAACATCCTTTGATAAATCAAATGCTTCCTTTGAATAAGGTTGATAGGGGAGATCCTCACCATCAAGGCTCGGTCCCCAGCTCAATCCAAAACCAAATCCTGGTACTGGTTTGCCTTCGGACTTCATTCTATTTTCTACGGCTTTCAATGCTTTTTTTCCGGCATCACTCAGTTCCTGAAATGGAATTTTTTGTAAGCTGTCGACTTGTTCCGGTTGAAGATTCAGAATCTTTAAAAGTTCCGTAGCAATAGATTGTGTAATTGATTTGTCAGGCATATCAGATTTGAATGCGCCACTTTCATTGATTGCTTTATGAAAAAGTCCTTTTGCCGATGGCATCGCCATGAGCGTGTTGACCTTTGCGCCACCACCAGATTGGCCGAATATGGTAACATTGTTTGGGTTTCCACCGAAATTGGCAATATTCGTTTTCACCCATTCGAGTGCGGCTTTCATGTCGAGAATGCTAAGATTCGCAGAGTGTTTATATTTCTCATTGTATGCAGAAAGATCCAAATAGCCAAGTATGTTAAGACGATGATTGATTGACACAACAACGACATCTCCTTTTTTCGCAAGGCTCTCGCCATCATATGACGGAAGCTCCTGTGATGAGCCCGCCGTGTAACCTCCGCCGTGTATCCAAAAGAGTACCGGTCTTTTTTTGCCGTCATTAATACCGGGCGTCCAAACATTAATACGCATACAATCCTCGTTCGTATATCCCCAATCGTGATGATAAACAAATTCGCTCTCGTCCTGAACAGTTGTTGTTGGATCCATTAACGGTGCGACGGGACCGTACGTCATTGAACTGCGGACGTTGGTCCAGGGATTTGGTTTTTGCGGTGCTTCAAAACGTTTTGCATGTGCGTACGGAATTCCTTTATAAGTATAAATTTGATTGTGAACATAGCCACGAACTTTCCCGGCATCTGTATTCGTGACGGCAAAATTTTCTCCTGTTTCGAATTGGGCAGAAGTGCTAAAAGCTATAGCGTGTAACGCTACAAGGCAGGCGCTTAAATTTTTCATGTTGCAGTTGATTTGGCGTTAATGATGTTTGCTAAAGATAAACGGAATGCGAAAAAAAGCAGGAATCCATGCGATGAAATTGCTTATTCCGGGATACAAACCAAAGGAACATTGCGACGAAGTAATAATCGCGGATTGTTCCGAAACAGCACAGACTTACCAGGGTTCCATTACAGGTGGCATTTCCTTCAAAATTAATATTGAGCAAATCTATACTTTTCAAAAATCGCGAAATCCGCCCCTATTTTCGTACAATCCGCGGTTGTCATTTCTGATCCTTGGCAATATCTTTGATGGGAATTAGTCATAATGACGCACAATTCAATCAAGGAGAGAGGAGATCAGGCCACGTTTTTTAAACTCATGTGCTTTGGGTGGCCTTATTTCATTGCTACGCTGGGGTTGATTTTTCAAATTGGATATCATCCCATATCGCTGTTGTGCATTATCGTGCCGCCAATTCTTGTATTTGCGTATTATGGGTTTTCGCGTGATAAGGAAAAAGATCTCGCCGATCTGCACGATTCGTTTATTAAACCAAATAAAAAGGAAAGGACAAGTCAACGTCAACAGCATTCTACCCGCCGATGAGGCGACGATTACTTCTTTTTTAACATCAATCCGTATAAGTAACCATCAGCGCTTCCAAAAAAAATATTTCCATCGGCAATGACAGGACTTGATACCACGGATCCGACCTTGTACAATTTATTCATTCCTGCCACGGTTGCATTGTAGAAAGATAAATCCATACCTGGAACCAAATATGCAAAATCGATCAGATCATTATTCAAAACATTCTTTGCATTCGTTTTTCTCCCGTCGGTTTCATACCTGTCCAAAATTTTTCCATTTGAGGAGAGGTCGATGGCCAAAAGCTGCCCCGTAAAATCGCCGATGTAAAGCGTTTCGCCGGCAATAGCAGGTGACGAATAAACATATCCATTTGCTCTCACACTATATTTTTCTTCTCCCGTTTTTGCATCTAATGCAACTATCTTATATGTATCAGAAGTGCCGATGTAGATTGTGTTATTACTGATTGCGGCAGTCGTCAATATCCAGGAATTACTCGCATCATACTTCCAAATTAATTGGCCGCTTTGTGCATTCAATGCATAAAAGTGTCCATCCCTGGAACCAAAATAGACCATTCCATCCGCAACAGTTGCTGAAGATTGAATACCTTCCAAGAGATGCATTGCGGAGTCATCTTTCGTCCGGAATTTCCATTTTATTTTTCCGTTTTTTGAGTCAATCGCATAAAAATACTTATCCCAGCTGCCGACGTAAATTGTTCCATTGTCGAGTGCGGGGCTTGTGTGAATAATCCCATTGGTTTTACAAGTCCAAATTGTTTGGCCATTTTTCGCGTTTAATGCATATATGTTCCCGTCTCCACTACCAAAATAAACAATTTGATTTTTTTCATCGATAACCGGTGACGATAAAAAGAAATCAAACGGATCATCCATATATTCTGATAAAGGCTTCATCGTCCACAAACCTTTTGCGCCCACTTTTTTCTCGCCAAGCGTTTTAAATTTCCACGCAAGAGTTCCTGAGACGGCATTGAGAGCATAAAAATATCCGTCATAGCTGCCAAAATAAATCACGTTGTTGAATATAGCTGGCGAAGAGAATACTGCGCCACCTGTCTGGAATTTCCAGTGCAGTTTTTTGTCTGCAATATTGATCGCATATAGATTTTTGTCTTCACTGCCGATATAAACGAACCCATTAGACACAGCAGGTGAACCAAAAATTTTTCCGCCGGTTTTGATTTTCAGTATCAAATTTCCAAATCCACCAGAGCCGCCTGAGGAGTAAACTCCCGTGTGTGCTGTATTTTGATGAAAGTAAGAAGCTGGTTGGTGTTGACAATAACTCGAGACAGCGATAAAGTACGGCAAAAGGAAGATGACGTTTTTCATTCTAAAAATATGGCCGCAAAAATAGAAGTAAAATGAATTCAAATTCACAATCGTATGATCATTCTTTCTTCAATTTCTATTCGTTGGACTAGTTTCTACCCTCAACGATTCAACTGATCCACCAAATGACTCACTCAGTACGCAAACTCTTCACCGGGTTAGCAGTTGCCGCTTTGATTGCCTGGAAACTGATCGTGAATAAAGTGATCAGCATTACAGATAACCCGGCCATGATAAATACATAGGCAGTGATGTGGACACGATAGGCGAAGCTTTGAAGCCAACTGTTCATGATCCACCATGAAACCGGCAACGCAATCAGCAACGCGATCAATATCAATTGTAAAAATTCCATGGACAACATCGTCGTGATATTCATTACAGATGCACCGATTACTTTTCTTACGCCGATCTCCCTTCTTCTTTTTTGCGCTGTAAATGCGGCAAGTCCAAACAAACCAAGACACGAAATCAGAATCGCGAGACCCGCAAAGTATTTTGATAGCACCGACACTCTCACTTCCGAGTCATATTGTTTTTGATATGCTTCATCAAGAAAATTGAATGTAAACGGGAACCCCGGGTTATATCTTTCGTACAGGCGTTGAATTGCAGCGATTGTTTGTTGTTGATGATCGGCTCTTACACTGGCAACAATAGTGGAGCCTTGTTGTAGAAAGATATAAGATGGTTTGATTGTTTCATGCATTGACTCATAATGAAAATCGTTCACCACGCCGATGATTTGAAAGTTATTGCCAAATCGTTGTATTGTTTTTCCGATGGGATCTTTCAAGTGCATTGTTTTCACGGCGGTTTCATTGAATATAATTTTTGCTGAGTCGGCACCAAAGTTTCTGGAAAAACTTCGGCCTTGTAGTAGTTTAATTCCCATTGTTTCGATGAAGTCATAATTTACGCCGAAGCCCTCGAAGAAAACACCCTGGTTTGGATCTTTGCCTGGCCATACAATCCCATAGTCGCCATAATTATGTCCAACCATATTGTGAAATGTAGAGCTCGCATTATTGATGCCCGGAATATTTTTTAACTCGGCGATAAAAGCATCTTCTTTACCTTTTATATTTCCTTCTGCCGAAAGACGCAGGATATTATTTTTATTATATCCGATGTCTGTGTTTTGGATAAATTGGATCTGCTGGTAAATGATAATCACTGCAACGATTAATATCGTGGATAATGCAAATTGAAAAACTACCAATCCTTTTCGCGATAATACCTCTATAATGGACGTGTTTAATTTTCCTTTGAACACTGCAAGCGGATTGAATTTCGAAAGATATAAAGCGGGATAGCTTCCTGCGAGTACCCCCGTGCACACAATGCTGATGATCGAATACAAAACAATCGTTGAATCAAAATGTATGACGATTTGTTTTCCCGTGATGTGGTTGAATACAGGCAGAAGCATAGCGGCGACGACAACAGCGAGCACGCTCGCAAATAATGTGAGTAATATCGACTCAGAAAGAAATTGAACGATAAGTTGACTCCGATTGGCGCCCACAACTTTTTTGATGCCTATTTCCTTTAATCTTTTTGCTCCTTTTGCCGTGGAAAGGTTTGTGAAATTGATACAAGCAATCACCAAAACGAATAACGCAAGAATGGAAAACAATCTTACATATTCGAACCTGCCTGCGCTTTTTGCATTGTTGCCATAATTGTTGTGCAGGTAAACCTCGGAAAATTTTTTCGCTAAAACTTTTCGTGTGGTGTCGCCACCATTTTTCGAAACGATATTTTCAATATTTCTATTAAACGTGTTTAAATTGGTTCCTTTCGTTAACAACACATAATTGTGAGGGCCGAGATTGTCCCATTTAGTGACCCAGTTTTTGATTGTTTTAAAATATTCAAACGACATCACATAGTCGAATTGTTGCGAAGAATGCTGTGGAGTTTTTTCGAACACGCCGGAGACAAAAAAAGTAGAATCCCTTTCAAAACGAACCGGTTTTTTCAAAATGTTTTCCGTCGTACCAAAAAGTTTTTTTGCGAGTTCGTCGGATATCACGATCGAATGGATGTCGTCCAGTACCGTGTTTTTATTTCCTTCAATCAGTTTAAATGAAAAAATATTGAAATAGTCTTTGCCCACGTATTGTCCGTTTGCCTTAATGTTTTTTTCGTCAACCGTGAGTGTATATTGGGGAAACCAACCCGGAGGCGCAACTGCAGCGGCGTATTCAATTCCCGCGACCTGCTGTTTAGCGGTTTCACTTAACATGCCAGAAGATTCTTCCGACATAGATATATCGCCATTATCATCGTAAAATTCCATCAATTTGTACAAGCGATCGTCATTTGCAAAAATTTTATCAAAACTCAATTCATCACTGACCCATAAAAAAATCAGCAGTGTACATGCGAGCCCGGTCGACAAACCCAGCAGGTTTAAAAAAGTAAACTGTTTATCTTTTAGCAGGTTCCTCCACGCGATTTTGAAATTTGCTTTGAACATATTCCCGGTTTTGTTGAAGATAGATTGTGTATAAGAACAAAAATTCACCAACCTCTATGCCGATAATTAACACGCTATTTTTAAGTGTATTGTACCAGGTAAATGAAGATGAGTGTTCGTTTGTGAACAGGTTTTGTGCGATGATGAACGCTGGATAAGCAGAAAGGTCGGGATCCCTGGCCGTCGCACGAAACAATTTTGTTCATGGCATTTTGAAATAACCTCCATTGATAAAATTTGATAAATTGTATTCTCTGCAACGAAGTCCTTCCCAAATTGTCAAATAAGCATATGAAGTCAATATTTATCCACTTGTGCTTTTTGATGTTGATTTTTAGCTGCTCTAAATCCAATTCTAAATCTAATTCAGTTGGACTAAAATCTCATGACGGTACTAATTATTGGAAATTAGTGGAAAGGGATTGGGGGGTTGCACTTTATAATAACGCGGCCAAGCCAAGTCCCGATTCGCCAGTAGAGCTAGTGTTGGGTGCAGACAGTACTTACACTTCGAAACTCAATGGACAAACAGTTTGCAGCGGTTCGTATGAAATTACAAAGGATAACCTCTTGCAATTGCATAATTTTAAACCAACCGGAATCTTCGCGCTGTTTGAAGGACTTGCAAGATTCAGCTGGGTATCCTAGCTTGACTTTTGACGGCCTGTATATAAATATCGTAAATGACACTATGCGTCTTTCAGGTCCCCCAATTCCATCTGCATACACTGACTATATTTTTATCAAGGAATATTTCAGGGACTTGCGGATTCTCCGATTCAACATTCATTTGTTAGCTCTTGTAGTGAATTACCATCTCATGGTTCGCACACTTTGGGCCTATTTATCTATGTGGTAAAATCATTAAGATATCTTGTGCACAGAAGAAGATAGGTCGCCTATGGTATTTAAATTCGGTTATACATGACCGATATAAAAATGATTGCTTCACATGGATGTGGTTTTAAGAGTAAACACTTAACCAGATCGCTTTAAAATAAAGTGTACATTTAATTTACTCTTCTTAGTGGCATTTCCGCCTCCCTTGATACTGCTACCGCACGCTATTCTAACCTCCTAAAAATACCGACTATGATTATAAAAAACACTGCGGTTTATTTCCTGATTGTTATAATGCTAGGCGGATGCGGCTACGGAATCGTGGGAAAAAAAACTACCGCCGCAATCGATGATCTCCAAAAAAATGTTGTCAAAGCCGTCGACACTACACGTGATCATATAATGCAATACCTGGTCAATTCAAGAGATAGCATCTTTGATTTTCTTCGCCTGAGTTCGCAAAAAGAAGCAAATGATTTGTCGATCGGAATACTGCAAGGCACTATTGGATACCTTGACGACCCGGTCAATCGCGATCGCCTCTCATTATTCCTCGATTCGTTGATCACGCACGCTGGATCAGCAGCAAGAATACAACTCATCCAATTCAAAAATGAATTGCTCGATCAACAGTTTGTTGCACAGGTGCAAAATCTTTTGCGCGGCGTGATGCGCGAGTTGATACTTCACCCCGCCGATAATTTGCTTACCATCATACTGAGTGATAAAACACGCATTCAATTGCAAAGAATGCTGACGATGATTGTTTCTGCAATTCTTAATGACAGTGCCATTCGGCAAATCGACAAGTTGCGCGGCACACTGGTTGGCGTGAATTTAAAAAGAGATATTGCACTCCTTGTAGACACTGCGTTAATTGTAGTTGATACAAACCTGAATCATCGGTTACGACCGACCATAAAATCCATTGTTGAAGAAAATACAAGTTTCGTTCGCAAAAACGCAACGTGGTTGCTCGTCGCAGTTGGTGCCATCGGGATCATCGTTGCATTGATAGTCTATTATATTCAGCGACGCAAAGTGAAATTAAACCAGGACATGCTTCAGCAAGTGACTCTCCAGGTTGAACGCATGCGGGAAAAAGGTCCGCAGGATTATGTGTCCCTCAAAACAAATATCAAAGAAGCAATGCAGGATCATAATCTCGAAAGCGAGATGCACCGATTTCTTACCGAAAGACACATCCACAAGCCATCTACACCTAAACTTTAGCGTATGCCTTCATTTATCAATTTCAGAGGTTACACAGATGCTGATCCGCTCGACAAACCACGACCCTTGTCAGGCTTCTTCATTCTTGCATTTGTCAACACGATTTTGTCCATCATCCTCATCTATCTGATCACAAACAATCGAATTGTATATTTTCACGGTCCGGCAAAGAGCGGATTTTTCTCAACTCCGTTGTCCACTGAAATCATAGAAGTCATCGTCAACGGACTTATTTTTTCTGCATTGATCTTCATGCTTCGCAAATGCACATCGCTGGTTCCGTTTCTCATAGTTCTCTTACCATATTATTTGCTGGACTTGTATATCGAATCACATTTTAGGCTGAGTGGGCATTCGGACCGAGCGCTTTGGATGTACTATCCTGATTCGTTTGTTTCCAATATTCACCCCGCTCCACTGCGTTTCTTTGCTTCGCTTTCTGCCGATGCAATTATTTTCGGACTACTCGGTCTTTTTTTGGCCAGACTGGTAGCATCATGGATTTATTCAAAAAAGCCATATCCACCAATACCTACAAAAGAACAGTACAATAATTTGTTTCGTGCAAGATGGTGCGAAGAAGACCCGCCGAAGCCAACACGGGGAGTCGCTTTTTGGGTATTGCGTTTGCTCGGCATTGGATATTTTATTTATTTAATGTTTTTGGTGATTGGTCTGCTCGGCTCTAAACCATGGCCCGCGGGAATGGCACACCTGATCGACGTTACGTATTCCAATCCTGTGCTTGCTATAAACACGTATTTCAAAATTACATTGATGGTTGTGCTTGCTTTCACGGCAGCATACAACAGAGCCCTGCGTTATTATTGTTGTGCTGGACTGCTTGCAGGTCATCTTATCTCTACAGCTTATTCACTTGGATTCCATTTTTTTCAGCCTCGTGGTACCTCTGAAACCGATTTCCTGTTGTTGTCAGGTATTGTTGATGGAACGATGGTTGTTATTTTTTTTATCATCATGCTTGCATATCGCAAAGACGCAAAGATTTTTGATCCGGAAAAAGATTCGCCAATCGATTGGTCATTCGCAATGTCAGTGCAACAGTGGCTTTATCGCATATTGGCGCTCCTGTTTATGGGAGTTGTAGTCTTGATCCTGTTGACACGATTGCTTGGAGAAGGAAAAGAAGGACTGTCCGCTATTTTCGGTTACCCGGATCCGTTAATAAGCAATACCGTTACGTTTTATGGAGCGTTAAGCGTCCTGTTTTTTTTGCAAGTAAGGAGAGAACAATTGCGTGCTTATCTCTTCAACCCGGTTGTCATGCCGTTACTGGCAGGAAGCGTGTTGTCGCTTATCTGGATCATTGTGGCCGACATGCACGGAGGCGCTCTCATAAAAACACGCCATTGCGATGAAAGCGGTTGTTTATATACGAGAGCGGATTGGTATTTTGTATTGGAAGGATTGATTGGCATATTAATATGTTTTGCATTGATCGGGCTTCGCCGGTTGTTTTATAGTGCAGATTATGGACTCAATTCTATCAATCCTTCAACCGCCATATGCTTTGTTGCAATAACCGAAACATTTTTTGACGGCGATAACAAACAACACGCGCAAATGCTTCGCTCCGTTGATAGCTTCATCGGCGGTATCCGGGGTAGAAAGCGCGGTTTGCTAAATTTACCATTTGCCATTTTTGAAAACGGCCTCAACTTTTTCTACAATTTGCATCCGCCGTTTTCATCGATGGAGAAGGAGCAACGATTACATTATCTCCGAAAATATTTTTTGCGCAATGATTGGGAACGCCGGCGCGCATTCATTCCACCCTTAGCAGATATAGCTTTCCAGATTGGAATTGCGTTGAATACTTTTGTCAGTTTTGCGCAATTCAATCACGTTAACACGCGAAGCAGGCTTGGCTATGTTCCGGTAGATGCACGCGACAGAACACAAGGTGATTGTGCATCGACCGCTCCACCCTTGCAAGGCCCGGCACGTTTGCCGAAAGACCACCTTGATCAGAATAATTTCAAACCAACATCCAATTGCGATAGTGGTCCAATGCTTGCGCCACGTCTTACCACTTTCGTATCCGAACCTGAAATCCCAGACGAAGCTGATTATATCGTAATTGGTTCTGGTGCAGGAGGGGCGACAGCTGCGTATAGGCTTGCCTGTGAGGTGGCTGATCCATCACGGATCCTCATCATTGAAAGCGGTAACCGATATCAACCGCTCCAGGATTTTAATGATGATGAAATGAACATGTTTCACAAACTATATAAGGAAGGTGGATTGCAACAGACAAAACAATTTACAATGACGGTTGCGCAGGGTCAGTGTGTCGGTGGCACCACGGTGATCAACAATGCGGTTTGTTTTAAAATGCCATCAGAAGTGAGAAAAGACTGGCGAAATAATTTCGGCCTCGAACTTGCCGGGCTTGATGAAGCCTATAGGCAAGTGGAAAAAGAATTGAACATCAGTCCGCTTGGAGATAAGGGAGTGAATCAAAAAGTCAGATCGATATTCGATCTTGCTGTTTCAAAATATAATCAGAGCGTTGCCGCAGGAGAACAACTTGATCTCGAAGACCCGGTCATGGTCAATCACCGAAACAATACGGGCGATGGAAATTGGAACATCGGCAACAAACGGATGCAAAAAAGATCAATGCTTGAAACATATATTCCGTGGTCTGAGGCACGCGGCGTAAAATTAATTTCCGCGACGTCTGTCGCAGGTTATAGTTGCAACGGAAGAAAGGCCGACTATGTTATCGTAAGAGCATCGAATGGAAAAATTACCCGCATCAAGGTTAACAAGGCAATCATCGTTGCGGCAGGTGCTATCTCGAGTTCGCAATTGTTGATGCGTAGCGGCGCCAACAAAAACACGGGATGTCGCCTCAGTTGCAATTTTGCTTTTCCGATTGCGCTCGATTTTGATGAGGAGCTTCGCGCTTTCGATGGCGACCAAATTACGATTGCGGCACTTGATCCAAAATCGCGCGCAGCGTTTGAAACTTATTTCAATCCTCCTGCGAGTTTTTCAATCACAAGTGTTCCCTTCTTTTTTAAACGCCGTGATGCGTTGGCAAGCCGGTATAAGTATCTCACAAATTTTGGTGCTTTAATCGGGTCAGAACCCAACGGAAAAGTTTTGCCAAAATCGAGCGTGCTGGCGGGACAATCATTTGAATGGAATCTCGGAGCAACGGACATTGACCGCATCAAATTTGCATTGACCGGCTTGGCGAAATTAGGAAAACATGCGGGCGCCCGAAGAGCCGTGTTACCCACGAAACCAGGTATAGAGCTTGATCTTCGTTCAGGGAATTCGGTGGAGGACTTTAAAAATGCTCTTGCCGACTACCCATTGCGAATTACTGATCTATATATCGGTACCGCTCACCCGCAGGGAGGAAATGCGATGGCTGCATCAAGTAGTGAATACGGATCTGCACGCGTCGTCAATGAAGATTTTCGCGTGGAGGGTCTCGACAACGTATTCGTCGCAGATGCTTCGTTGTTTCCTACAAGTATTACAGTCAATCCACAGTGGACCATTATGGCACTAAGTACACTGGCGGCAAAAAGTGCCTTGACTATTACCTAATAATAAAATTAACATATAGGGATAACCGAAAACATCGAGATTAGTTTTTTTTCTTGCTCACAAAAGACACTTGCATGATTTTTTGCCAGCGCACAACCAAGCATTAAAAAAATCCTCTATTCTATCAGTATTATCGGACTCGCCAAGTGCTTCACAAAAAAAAATTTGCGCAATCAAATCATTGCATATATATTTGCAACCAGATCATTGCATAATTTAAATACACCAATGGAAACCAGGAGAGATGTATTCCAGGCAATAGCCGATCCGACAAGAAGAGATATTATTCATCTTGTCGCGCACAAAACGATGAATCTGAATTCAATTGCCGATAACTTTAAGTCAAGCCGGCAGGCGATTTCCGTCCATATCAAAATACTGACCGAATGTGGATTGATCGCGATTAAGAAACAGGGCAGGGAGCGTTATTGCGAAGCCAGGCTAAAGTCGCTTCACCAGGTTTCAGATTGGGTGGAACAATATAAAAAACTTTGGGCCGGCAGAATGGATGCGATCGATGATCTGTTGGTTGATATGAAATCGAAGAAGAAGTTGAAAAAAAATAAACACTAACGACTAAATTCGAAAAAATGAACCAGGAAATTTATCCATGTCTTTGGTTTAACAACGAGGCCAAGGCGGCTGCAGTATTTTACTGCGCAATTTTTAAGAACTCGCGAATCACCTATGAATCACCGATGGTTGTAAATTTTGAATTGAATGGTAAAAAATTTATGGGCCTTAACGGACGCCCGGCAGAATTCAAGTTCAATGAGTCGGCTTCCTTTGTTGTGAGCTGCGATACCCAGGAAGAAATTGATTTTTATTGGGACAAACTTTTGCATGATGGCGGCAAAGAAGATCAATGCGGGTGGTTGAAAGATAAATATGGTGTGTCATGGCAGGTGGTTCCAACTATCTTGGGAAAGCTAATGAGCGATCCACAGAAAGCGCCGCGCGTTGTCAATGCTTTTATGAAGATGAAAAAGTTTGAAATCGAGAAACTGATCAATGCTTAATTGAAAATTTGTAATCATGAAAAATGAATTAGTCGTCAGCCGTATTTTCAATGCACCTATTGAAAATGTCTGGAAAGTATGGACGGATCCTGAATATGTCAAGCGTTGGTGGGGGCCGGATCGGTTCACTTGTCCGAGCGCCGAAATCGATTTTCGCGAAGGTGGAAGATCTGTGGTTTGTATGCGGTCTCCAAAAGAAATGGGTAACCAGGACATGTACAGTATTTGGGATTACAAAAAAATAGTCCCAATGAAGACTATTGAATTTGTCCAAAACCTTGCAGATAAATCAGGGAAGAAAATGTTGCCCGGCGACTTGGGCATGCCACCGGATTTTCCGGTTGATGTCAGAACCGTTGTTGAATTTAAAGAAATCGGTAAGGACCAAATCGAAATGATCGTAACCGAATACGCTGACTTCGGAAGCATCAGTCATTTTGCAAAACTTGGATTGGAACAAAGTATGGACAAGGCGGTTTCAGTTTTTGCGACTCAATCGAAGTAGCGTGCGCAGAGTAAACCAATTTTAATTCCAATTGGTGCTACTGAAATACACGGACATAATCAACAAACATCCTTTGTGGAAACGCTGTTGTGTTATTCGGAGGACCAGGCCAATCACCACCAACAGCAACATTAAAAATAAAAAATGAGCTTGCATTGAATGGATAATTTCCATTTATTACTGTTTGACTACTGGCAACGCTATATGGTTGATCGTCTACCAAAATAACAAGGCTATCCTGTTTCCAAACGAGGCTGAATACATGAAACTGATGTGAGAAATCTTCGGATGATAATTCTTTAAAATTACTAACCGAGCCCACACTGCCGTCCTGCTTCTGCCAATGAAATGATCCAACAACCCGATTGGGATACGTACCGATCAGTTCCATAATATCCGTCTCACCACAGGCTGGCCATCCCGCTTGTGAAATATCAGATCCGAGCATCCATAGCGCCGGCCATAATCCTTTTCCCACAGGCAATTTCGCCCTGATATCGATGCGCCCAAATTTGAATTCCTTTTTGGACATTGTATTTATCCTCGCGGACGTATATTCATTTCCGTTATAATCCTCTTTTCTCGCCTCAATAACAAGATTTCCACTCGATACAAAGACATTCTGCAAGCGTGACGTATAGTTTTCCAATTCATGATTGCCCCATCCACTTCCACCGGTTTCATAATTCCAGTCCTGTGTGTTAAGTGAACTACCATTAAATTCATCGCTCCAAACCAGGTTATACCCCGAATAAGCTATAGGCGTCGTATAGCCGCTCGTATCTGTGGGGAGATAAATTCCGTCATTGATTATCGTGATCTTATTTTTTGTATCTGCCAGTGTGCAGTTTTCAGGATTAGTCAGTTCGATGAAAAAAGCCTGGTCATTTTTTCTTAAACTATCACCGGTGATCGGGATATCGATATACAATTGTTTTTGTCCGGCGGCGAAAGTCAAAACACCCGATTGCGGCACAAAATCAACATTTGAACTGGCTGTTCCGGCGATTGTCGAAAAGTTTACAGATGCGGGTTTATCCAATGCCGAAGTCAGATTCACAAAGAACCTGCAATTGCTGGTATTTGACTGCCGTTCAAAGGAAACATCAGACATGGTCACACTCACAGTCGACCCGCTGTTATTCTTTGAACAACCAGCCAGTATGCTAACACAGGTAATTAGTAAGAATAAAGATTTCACCGCGTTTGTATTTCTTTCAAATAAAGGGCTATCTCTTCATACTTATCTCTACTCGATTTATCAAGGCTTTCTTCTGATAAAAAATATTCTACCCAGCCCGGCACAGTTGCCTCGAAAATTTTGTCTTTTGCCTCTAAGTCGGCACCTCCTTCTACCAGTAACTTCACCACAGCAAGTGAACCGGAATAAACTGCCTGGTGGAGTGGGGTAGCGTGTGAGTGAAAACCGCTTTCCCTTTGCGGGTATCCATTTGGGTTAGTACCATTGTCTAATAAAAATTTGGAGATCGTACTGTTTCCAAAAAATGCAGCCACAGTAAGTGCCGTAACACGTTCGTCGTTATTAGAAGTCGGAAATAGCTTTTCGACGTGATGCAACAAGTTAAGGCCCGTTGCAATTGGCAGATTTATTTTTTCTCCTCTTTCAAGAAGAAACAATGCGGCTTCAGTATTGCCATTTGCCAATGCTCCAAGCGCACCGCCAGTTTTTGCGCCTTCTTCAATTAAAAGATCCATCAATTCAATTTGCACGCCGCATTCTTTAGGAATTCGACCGGTTGCCACAAGTCCCAATGTATAGTTAAGCTGTAGCTCTGCATTTTTTGCATTTTGTTTTACATGGCGTATGAGCATCGCTGTAATATCTCGAATGTTATTTGGAAGTTTTTCAATGCGAATCGGATTATCGGCTACGAACCAAAGCAAATACGGATTTTTAAAGTAACCTTCCACTGGATAGTCAAGCGGATCAGTAATCAATCGTGGATGTTTGAGAATAAGACTTTGGAGCAAATCTTTATTGCCTTCATCAATCGCTTCCACTGCTTCAAGAAACAAATAGTCATTAATGTCAGCATTCTCCATAACCAGAAAGATTTTTAATTCATTGTTGAGTGTCTTTGCCAGGTCCGTACAATACCTCTCCATTTCGTTCTCCGGTATGAACCTCGTGATCAAACGTAACCTTTCCGTTTACAAGTACATAAGCGAACCCAACAGAGTATTGATGCGGTCTTTCATAAACTGACATATCTTTTACTTTGGCCGGGTCAAAGATGACGATGTCCGCGGCATAGCCTTCTTTCAACAAGCCGC
>Ga0163162_10002355_pt1 | contig 17753 bp, 13 predicted proteins | sample S55metaG_FD_115310 | JGI IMG/M metagenome (GOLD analysis project Ga0163162, IMG submission 115310) | Switchgrass rhizosphere microbial communities from Kellogg Biological Station, Michigan, USA - S5-5 metaG | ecosystem: Host-associated > Plants > Roots > Rhizosphere > Soil | place: USA...
TTATGATTTGACAGAGAACAGATGAAATTCAACTCATGCATACTACCTGCCTGAGCAATTTTTTTAAAAATAAACCAGCCATTGATGTCGGTGTTGTACAAAAATTTCTTGTGATCAACTTAACGAATGACTTGGCCTTCTTGGGTCTCGTACAATACCTGCTGGTAAAGGTCATGAAACTGTTTCCCGATAGTCAAGTAGTTAAATCTCCCGCGGGCATTTGACGAGATTTGCTCCCGGTGAAAACTGTTGTATCCGTCGATCATACGAGTCATAGCCCCGACCAGCTCTTCTTCATTATCCGATTGTACAAGCATCCCATTCTTCATGTTGATCAGTTCCTTTACCCCACCTACATCAGTCGCGATTACCGGCAATCCACAACACAACGCTTCAATGATGACACAAGGAAGATTCTCATAGCGGCTGAACAGAACCAGCGCAGATGCCATTTTCATCTGTTTTGACACATCCGCATAGGATATCTCACCGGTGAAATCCACTAACTCTTCAACGCCTGGTGCCTCCATTAATTCCTTCAATTCTTTACTTACCGGGCCAACGATGATAAACTCAAAATCCTTTCGTCCTTTTGATAACTTCTGTATGGCACGTATAATGCCTGTGATATTCTTTTGAGATTCCGTCAGTGTGGAAACATGAATAAATCTGAATTTTTTATTGCCCGAACTCACATAATTAAATAAACTGGTATCGGCAGTATTGCTGATAATTTGAACATGCCTCAAATTAAATAGGGACTTTATTATGTTCCCCATTGTTACCGAAACATTTGTGACGGCTGCGGCCTCCCTGAATACACGGGTAACTTCCTTTCGATAAATAAAATTTTTGTCAAAAAAGTCATCAGGAGAACCCATCCTATAATGCGTTGAATGCTCAGACACGATATAAGGAACGTCATATTGTCTTTTTATCCATCGCGCTATCAAACCTGCCTTCATTGGAACATGTACGTGAACAATAACCGGGTTTCCTTTTTCCTTTACATATTGTTTTATAGTTTTTTTCAAAAGTCTATTCCATTGGAAAAAAGCCCGCACCCTTCCCAAAAGACCTGCTGTTTTTTTAAAATAGATAATATGCTCAGCAAGTCTTCCATTGGTGGTAATGGTTTTATCCACACCGGCAGTGGGCTTGTTTTCATCAGGCACTCCATAAATTACAAGAATATCGTCATACAAGGCAGCTGCTTTTGCATGACGCTGAATAAAATCACCATCAAAGGGAGCCAACTTATTCGGATACCACGAAGGGAGCCAGAGAACATATGAACCGGGCGGGTTTGTCATTGATCATTGGTTTTGTAAGCCAGCCAATATGACCAGTCAGCTCTTCTGATCGTAAACAGATCGGCAAAAGAAAAGGACGTATGTCTCATAAAAGAAATAATGCTAAAGACAGTGGCAGCGGAATAAGCGATCGAGTCGGCGATCGCGGCGCCCCGGATCCCGAAGGCCGGGATAAGAATCAAATCTGCTATGATAATAACAATGAAACAAAGTAACGACCCGATAAAATTCACCCACAACAAGCGTCTCGATGAAAAAAAAGCTGCCAGTATTATATTAATGCAGAAAAAATAGTACCCTGGTATCATGAGCAGCAGTGGGGAAAAGCCAGCTGAAAAACTTGCCGGCAGAAATAATTTATACGCTATTAACGCGATCAGTAAAGTGACGCCGATCGCCAGCAAGTTAAAATAGTTGATCACTCTTACAAGCCGAACTACTGCTCTCTCGTTAAAATCATCACCAGGCGCAGCAATCAGGGGAATTAACATGGCTGCAAGAATATTGGGCACAACCCACAACATTTGCGCAAACCGATTTGTTTGGGAGAAAATTCCGAGTTCGCCTTCATTCCGGAAATAATTGACCAGCCAATAATCCGCCCTGTATGCAAAAAACTGCACCAGGTTAGTGATAAATACGACGATGGAAAAATTAAACAGCGATCTCAGATCATGTGTCGAAATTCTTACTATCCTGAACCTTGCATTTTCAGTATGAAACAGGATCGCGAGGCCCAGGGCCTGTATAAGTGTTGTGATACTTAAAAGTGAAAATGGTGGCAGATTTATGTTAAAGATCCTATAACGGATCAATACTAAAGCTACCAGGCAGAATAAAGTCACTCCCGACAACAATTTGTTACAGTTTGCCATTCTGTGTGAAGCATAAAAAAGAGAAGTGTATTTGTCAATTAAGATCAATCCTGAAAAATAGATCAGCTCGTAAAAGTAAAAGCTAAAATAATGCTGTTGGCTTAAGAGTAGTTTGTCGGTCGCTCTGTAAAACAACAATGAAACGATCACAAATAAGATGATCTGGAAAAAAGCGGAAAAAAAAGTAAAAGAAAATAACTTTTCTCTGCTAAGTTTTTGACTTGCTCCATGCCACACAATCGCTGAGTCGGCACCCAATCCGCTTATAATGGAAAATACCGCCGCGTTCACGACCATCAATGAGATAACGCCAAACGTTTGGGTCCCGGAGACAGCCGCGATAAAAAGCGCGACAAGAAAATTGAAACCCATGAACAGGATCCTGTAAAGTCCCCCTTTGATCAATATTCTCAAAATTGTTCCTTTCTTTTTACAAATAAACCAAAAAATCAATGGGCTGTACATTTTTTTGAAGAAAAAAACACTCAAAATCTTTCAATAAATTACATTCCATTTTAGTTATGGCACTTAACAGGAAGCAAAGTTCCCTTATATCTGACCCGGCAACGGGTTTTGGAACTGCCAGTAGCAACAATGCCGGCCGTTTTTACAACAGAAGCGGGCGCGTGAATGTGATCAAGAAAGGAGTGAATATTCTTGACCGCTACAGTTGGTATCACACCATGCTGGCCATGCCACGAATAAAATTTCTCGTTCTCCTTTTCAGCATTTATATCCTTATCAATCTTTTCTTCGCCGGCGTATATTATATCATCGGCATACAGCATCTGGCAGGAATAAGAAAAGAGTCGGCCTGGACAAGTTTTTCCGAGGTATTTTTTTTCAGCACCCAGACTTTTACTACAGTCGGTTATGGTCGCATCAGCCCAACGGGTTTTATCACCAGCGCCGTAGCCACGCTGGAAGCGTTTTTAGGCTTGTTAAGTTTTGCTATTGCTACAGGTTTATTCTATGGAAGATTTTCAAGACCCCAGGCATTTCTAAAGTTTAGTGATCATGCATTAATATCTCCTTATAAAGATGGCATTGCTCTTATGTTCAGGATGGCGCCGTATAAGAACAACTCTCTGTCGGAGGGAGAAGTAAAGCTGACTGCCGCTATGCAAATGGAAGAAAACGGGAAACGAATGAACAAATTTTATCCACTAACCCTGGAAATTTCCAAGGTAAACGCACTGACACTGAGCTGGACAATTGTCCATCCCATTGATGACAGAAGCCCTTTGTTCAATTTCAACGAGAATGATATGAAAAATGCTAATTTGGAAATCCTGGTTTTTGTGAAAGCCTTCGACGAGGTTTTTTCAAATACAGTCATGACGAGAACTTCATACGCAGCCAATGAAATCATTTGGGGTGGCAAATTCAGGATCATGTACTATCCAAGTGCTGATAAATCAAAAACCATACTTGATCTTGATATGCTGGATGAGTACGATAAAATCGATCTTTTACAACCCGTAAATTTTACACAGCCTGTATCTGGATAAATTCTTTCCTGTTAATATAATAGAGAAACAAAAAATAGAGAATAGGGAACAGGCTTAAAAGTTTTAGAATAAAGATGCCCGTTACAAAGCCCATCAGGTAAAACAGCACAAGTACACCACAGCCCGCCAGTAGTTGCGTGTCATCAATAGCGCAAACAATTTTAAAATAGTAAGTGTGGAGGTGATGATAAACCAATTCGAGTGGTTTTGTGAAATGGTACCCATCTGTCACAACAACTTTCGGGTTATTGCTTTCAACCGAAATGATCACCCGCTGACCTTGTTTTACAGGATAAATTTCATGCCCGTTTATAATAACCCTGATATTTAAAAAGCTAAGCAGTATCTGCTTTTTTCTTGTGATCACAATATAATAGGAAGTAGGAATCGTTTAGATTTTTAGTTCCGTGATCCTGTTTCAGAGGTTTACTCTTCTGTGTAACTCGACATAAAGAGAAACGCTGTTCCAAAAACTATTTTAAAGCTCTTATGATCTGAATAAAATCATCAGCTATCAATGAGGCACCACCTACCAGGCCGCCATCCACATCGGCGCAACTGAACAATTCCTTTGCATTATTTGCTTTTACACTTCCCCCGTAGAGAATGGAAATATTGTCGGCAACATCCTTTCCGTACTGTTTTCCCAAAATAGAACGCAAATGTGCATGCATTTCTTGTGCCTGGTCCGTACTGGCTGTTTTCCCCGTACCGATCGCCCAAATAGGCTCGTAAGCGATAACAATATCTTTTATTTTCTCGGCTGAGAGATGGAAAAGAGACTCCTTCAACTGAGTCTCTACAAATTGATTTTGTGTGCCTGACTCCCGAATGGTCAACGATTCACCACAACAGAAAATAGGAGTTATAAAGTTCTCAAGGCAAAGGTTCACCTTGTCAGCAAGCATTGCATTGGTTTCGTTAAAGTATTCTCTTCTCTCACTATGCCCGACGACGCAGTATGGAACAGCCAGGGAATGCAGCATTTCCGGCGAAACTTCGCCGGTAAATGCTCCATTTTTGCGATGATAGCAATTCTGCGCGGCCACGTAATAATTGCGCAGTTCTTCCACTTCACTTCTTGCCATCAGCAAATAAGGAAACGGAACGGCGAAGAGGGTCTGCTGATATTCTTTCAGTTTAATATCGGCCCCTAAAATATCATCCAATAATTTTTCTCCCTGTTGAAACGTAAGATTCATTTTCCAGTTAGCCGCGGCTATTTGCTTTCTCATAATAAAGTTTAAGAAGATTCAAAAGTTCCGGTTCAGGGGAGTTTCAAAAAATTAAGTGTTGAAACTCTTTAAACATCTGGAACCTATTGAACATTTAATAATGCTCGAAGATATGCTTCAGAATGTTTTTTTCTTTTTTTGAGATCTTTTTTCCCTTCAGTTTTTTCCAGTTCTCAATATCAGTCATTGCCCGTTCAAATTCATAGCGGTCGATCCCGTCGTTTCCCCAGGAAAAGCTGGGAAGATATTTAGGAGTAAGACCGGAGCCAAAGACATTACAACACACCCCCACAACAGTTCCAGTGTTAAACGAAGTATTGATCATGCTTCTTGAATAATCTCCCATGAACACTCCGCATTTGGGTCCCGCATTCACTTGTCCTTTCGGTGTCCAGATCTTTACTTCGCCCGCGTTATTCTTCAAGTTTGAATTAGAAGTACCTGCGCCAAGATTACACCACTCCCCTATCACCGAATCACCCAAATAACCTTCATGTGCTTTATTAGAATACCCAAACATCACAGAGTTTTTGATTTCACCCGCTACGGCACAATGTGGTCCAATGGAAGTGGCTCCATACACTTTGGTACCCATCTTTAGTAGGGCGCCTTCGCCAAGGGCAAATGGGCCACGAATCATGCAACCTTCCATGACCTCTGCATTTTTGCCTATATAAATGGGACCTGCGGAGGCATTCAGAATCGAATATTCAACCTGTGCACCCTTTTCAATAAATATATTTGATGGCTTAATGACTGTATTTGTCTTTGAAACAGGCTGTGACTTCTTCTTCGAGGTGATCAATTCAAAGTCCTGGTGAATGGCCTCAGCATTCCATTGAAATATTTCCCAGGGGTATTGTAGCGCCCTTATTTTATCCTTGATTGTAATCGCCTTCGACACTTTTATTTTGTGCGGCTCGATAATTTCTTTCTTGGTAAAGCGGAAAACAATTCCGGCATTTCCATTCGCGGAGATAAATTCACCATTCTTTAGCTTCCAAATTGTTTTTATTGTTTTGGGGGTCGGCAGCACGTTGCCATGTATCATGAGGAAAACATCGTCGCCGATATTTTTATCAATGCGGATGGAGTTGCCGATATCCTTGTAGTCATCTTCCCATTTATCGAATGATGACAGATTAAGGTACCGTTCCCATTTTTCACGAATAGTCAGAATGCCAATCCGGATGTCCTGTATCTGCCTGGTCAAGGTAAAAGGATGCAGGTTCTCCGGCTGACAAAATTCTTCCGTAAAAATGATCTTAGCCATGAAAGGGAATATCGTTCAAAAATAAGAAAGAACTTATTTGCAAATTTTTAACTCCATAAACAAAAAAACCTCCCGAAGAATCGAGGAGGTTTAAAGTATAGCCATGAAAAACAAAAAATGTAATTCAGCTTAAAGCTAAATAATTATTTTTTCTTCTCATACTTCTTCTTGAACTTGTCGATACGTCCAGCTGTATCAACCAATACATTTTTGCCGGTGAAGAATGGATGTGAAGTATTTGATATCTCCAATTTTACAAGCGGATATTCATTGCCATCTTCCCATTTGACAGTTTCTTTTGAGGGAGCCGCTGAGCGACTGAGAAAGGCGTGACCGTTACTCATATCCTTGAACACGACCAACCGGTAATTTTTGGGATGGATACCTTCTTTCATAAACGTCTGATTTTTAAGGCTGCACGGATTTTGCCGTACAATTTGAGAAATTAATTAAGTTGGCAAAGGTAGCCACCAGAGCCAATCTATCCAAATGTATTTAAGTTCTCCCTCTCAAAGTATCCATCAAAAAAAGCTACCCAATAGTAGCTTTGCTTGCAGCTTATATAAAAACGAAAGCATCAAGTGTCGTTTCGTACATCAGCTTGCGCCTTTATACTCACTAACCCGATGCTTTCTGGAGTAACATTCCTCTTTTGACGGATTCCTGTTTCTCCTGTTGCATTCTTTCTGTTTCCAGATTTCGTGCAACGATTGTAAGTCCAAGATACACTCAGGAATACCCTATTCCAAATTTTTTGATTTGTTGTTGTACACTCGTTATTCACTTAGTTATTAACATCAGCCACGCATATTTTCATATTGAAGGGGAACCCCAAGATTCCAATTCTTTGACGTTTGAATAACTGATTGCAGATCGTCGATCTTTTTGCCCGTTACTCTGACAAGGTCATCCATTATTGAAGCCTGCACTTTTAGACCGGAATCTTTAATATTCTTTACGATCTTTTTGGCATCTTCCTGTTTCAACCCATTTCTAACCAGCACTTCTTTTTTCCAGACTTTACCGCTTTGATTACCCTCTTTTGAAAAATCAAACGCTTCCGGTGCGATACCTTGTTTGTGAGCTCTGCTGATGAGAACGTCAATAAGCTGGCGCATTTTCATTTCATCTTCTGTTTCGATTGATATTTTAAATTCTTTTTTGTTGAGATCGATCACAACATGTGATCCTTTAAAATCAAACCGGTTCGTGAGCTCTTTTGTTGTAACGTTTACTGCATTGTCCAAGGCCTGGGCGTCTACTTTGCTGACGATATCAAATGAGGGCATATGAGTTGAGATTTGAAATTCGAAATTCGGGATCTTAAGCCGCAAATGTAACAACCTCCCCATATCAAATCAAAATCTCAAACCAAATAAAAAGTCCCCTGTAGAAACAGGGGACGTCATTCACATGAGAAAACTAAACTTCTTAATTGGCGCCACCTACCCTGTTTTGCTCGTCCTGGGTCGCGCTGCCTCTGCGGCGTTGGGGCGGTTGCTGAATATTTTTTCCAAACCGATAGGTAAAGGTGGCTGTAACCTGGCGAACATCGAACTTACTATGGATCTTTGCATAAATATTCCCATACTCGGTAAGTCCTCTGTATTCCTGCCACGCAAATGGATCGCGGATATTTAAGCGAACCGTTGCTTTATTCTTTAAAATATTTTTTTGTCCGCCAAGACTCATCTGGTAGATAGGTTGGTTAATGGTTAATTGATCGACCCCCTTTGCGCGGTAAAAACCACTTAACTCCAAACTAAAACCCTGTTTTATCGTAAAAGTATTGGTGATATTTACCATGAACGATGTATAAGAAATATCTAAAGGCTTCGCGTTATAAATCCCTTTATAATGATTGTTGTAAATGTTCGTGAAGAAGTTTGTGTTCCACCATTTGGCGATTGTTATCGGGGCCGTAATCGAGATGCCCATATTAATGAATTTCGCCACATTGTCCGATGTAAAGTATACGATCTTCGTCTGGGAATTTTGTTTGAATATCTGGGAGATCACATCTGTTGTATTGTTATAGTTCAACGTGGTGATGATCTTTCCTTTGAAAGTGTGTGTCAATTCAATATTGTTTGTGAACTGTGGCAATAAGTAGGGATTGCCCTGCCGATAAGAGAGTGAATCAAGAAAATAAGTAAAGGGGTTCAGGTCCTGGTAATTGGGCCTTGTTATTCTACGGCCATAAGAAAGGGTCAATGAATTTTTATCATTTACAGCGTACGTTATGTATACGTTCGGAAAAAGGTCGGTGAAATTTCTTCTGAAGGTAGAATCATTGGTGACCTGGTAGCCTTTGGCGATTGTATTTTCAATTCTTAATCCACCCTGCAAGGTCCATTTTTTGAATTGCTTATTGAGAGTCACATAAGCCGCATTGATATTTTCATCATAAATAAAATGGTTCGATCTCGAATCAGGAATCCATTTGTCGGCAGCAAGTCTTTGATAGTCTACAATATTATCGTTCTTTACATAACTGGATTTTATTCCTGCTTCCAAACGCCCTCCTTTAAATGGATGGGTATAATCAGATTTAATTGAATAAATATTTATGTCGGATGGCAAGTGACCTTTTAATAACAAAGGATCTGAAGTTTGCTGATGCTGATCATCATAAAACTCGGTCGTAAGAAGCATGTTAGAAGTGTTTCGATAACCGATATAATCCAGGTCAACTGTTAATTCCGTTCCTGTTGTATCGAATACATGCCTGTAGTTAAAATTTCCGCTGAAATTATTGAAGTGTATCTTATTTTCTGTGAGAGATACCATGCTTGATGTCTCTTCGTGGTTTGCATCAGAAAGGGTATTGATGGTAACAGGAGTAGGATGCCCGCTGAACATAAAACCGCTTGCCACTATTCCATAGGTGTTTTTCTTATCAGCAAAAAAATCAACGCCAACTTTTAACGAATGGTTATGGTTGCCAAACTTAAACTTTGTGGCCACATCTGAATAACCGGATATATCTCCATTGTCATCAAAGAATTTCCTTTCAATCTTCAAATTGCCCCGACCATTGTAAACATTAGGATTATAATTTCCAAAGAAGTTGAACTTGTTTTTTCTATAATTAAAATTGATACTGTTCTGCGATTTAGGGATTACATACAACGCGCCTCCTGTTTTAAAGAAACTTGTTGTAATACCCGCCATTACCGATCCGTTGAACCCCGATGCTCTCCCTTTTTTTGTTTTGATATTGATTATACCAGAATTTCCGGAAGCCTCATATTTAGCAGAAGGATTGGTCATGATCTCAATTTGCTCTAACTGCGAAGCAGGCATATTTTTGAGCAAGTTGGCAAGGTCAGTGGATGACAAGTATGTTGGCTTGCCATCGATCATGATGACTACCCCTGCTTTTCCCCGCAGGCTAATATTGCCATCATTGTCCACCGTGATCCCAGGGGATTTCTCCAGCAATTCTAACACGGTCGCGCCTGCACTTGTTGGCGATGCATCTACATTCACAACAGTTTTATCAGGTCTTGCTTCAATGAAAGGTTTCTTCGCAGTTACCGTCACACCCCCCAGGTCTTTTGCCTGTTCACTTACGATCAGGACCGGGACATTTATTGTGGCATTAGAGGAGGAGATTTCAAATGGCGAACTTGCAACCTTAGCGTATCCTACATTGCTAACTGAAACAAAATATTTTCCATCAGCAATGTCTAAAAATTCATACTGACCGTCTTTGCCAGTCGCCACAAACTTTGCGACCGAAGAATCCTTTACTTTGAAAAGTGAAACTGTTGCCGAATGAATGCCCTTCATAGAGGCATCCTTTACGCTCCCCGTGATCTTCCCATTTTGTGCGTGTGTGCTAAAAGAGAAAAGAATGGCTATACTTAAAAGGGTAAATAATTTTTTCATCCGTCAGTTTGGCTATTACTTTATGATGTAAAAATGGTGGGAACGCAGCACTTTGGTGATAGAATTATGACAAACTTCGTAGTTTACGTGACGAAGGGTAATTATCACCTAGCTGGCGCACCCAGGTTTAATGATTGCTTAATAAATCCTTAATGTGAAAGAGCGTGCGTGCCAAAAAAGGAATATTGATCTTGCAATATTCCTTTTCCACTTTGCTTTGACTAGTTCCCTCCGCCTACCTTTACGCGATTTTGTTCATCGTCGGCTCCGCCTTTTTTCCGATTGTTCTGAGGGCCCTTGATAGGCTTTCCGAAGCGATAAGTAAAGGAGATGCCTGCCACCCTGGAATCACGCTTATTCTCAAATGTAGCCTGCGTGCTTTGGAAGTTAATCTTTCCCTTCGCCCAGTTCGTATAAAGAATGTCTCTTACGTTCAGTCGGACATTTCCTTTTCCTTTGAGTATTTGTTTTGAAACTCCCGCGCTCATTTGTCCCAAAGGTTCAATTTGTATTTGCCCTTCGACGCCCTTTGACCTGTAGAAACCACTCAATTCTGCGCTCCAGCCTTTGTTGAACTTAAATTGGTTGCTCACATTGAATAAAACATTCGATGCCTTTACATGAATGGGTTCGCCATACAGTTCTCCTTTGAAGCTGTTATAATTGTAATTACCATACAAAGAAGCTGACCACCACTTCCATGGCTGCACTTGTGCACTCATACTGATCCCTGCACTCTGCCGTGCCCCAATATTTCCATTCCGCACGACGGTAGCATGATCCAACTGTTCAAACGTTTCGGTAAAGAAATTTTTTGTTCTGCTATAGTTCAGTGTCGTAACTAAAAATCCTTTGTACGTATGTGATAATTCAACATTCGTTGAGTACTGCGGCTTTAAAAATGGATTTCCTGATTCATAGGTGTAATTATCCAGGAAGAAAAGGAATGGATTCAGGTCCTGGTAAGCCGGGCGATCGATCCTCCTTCCAACATTAAATCCGAGCTGATTCTTTTTATTGACAGTGTAGTTGAGAAAAACTGTAGGAAATAAACTATTGTAGCTATTGTTAAAAGCGGAATCAGGCTTTTGCGCGTTCCCGAGTTGGTGGCCTTTGTAATTTGTATTCTCAAAGCGCAGACCTGCCTGTACGCCTAACTTTTTATATTGTTTGCTCAAATTGAGATAAGCCGCGTTGATATTCTCTTTATACTGGAAACTATTCGTTTTATAATTATCAGTCTCCCACTCGTCGCCTACCATATTGAAGTAATTTGCCTGGTTGTCTGTATTCACATAGCTGCTTTTTGCACCCGCTTCAATTTTTGTATTTTTCTTTAACGGATGAGTATAATCCATTTTTGCAGAATATATATTGATGCCTACAGGAAGATCGCCGAGCAGATCAGTCTGTCCGCGTTTTGTTCCGTTGGGATTGAATGAAGCATTTGTAAATAGCTGATCATTGGTTGATGAGTATCTCGAATAATCCAGGTCAGCAGTCAATTCACGGCCGGTTGAATCAAACTCATGACGGAAATTAAGATTCAAGTTTCCATTCTTCCATTTATTTTTTCCGTCACTTGTTGAATTCACAATGGAATCCACTTCATTGCTTGAATTTTTCAAGTAAGACGTATTATAGTTAAGTTGGTTTTCAATATCAATAAATCCCGAAGTAACAAAACCCAGGGTTGTCTTTTTACTGGCAAAATAATCCATTCCCACTTTCAAATTGTGACCATCCACGTGACGTGGCATAAAAGCAACCTGGTCGAATAATGCATCTACGGAACCGTCGGGTTTCAAAAAAGTGCGATGAATAGTCAATTCCTGGAACCCATAATTTTTATAAAAACCATAATTCACAAATGCGTTGAACTTTCCGTTGCGATAATTCATGTTCAGGCTTTCATTTGTTCTCCAATATTTTCCCTGTGAGTACCCCGCGGTGGCACTTCCATTAAAACCAACCTGTTTATTCTTTTTAGTTTTTATATTGATGATACCGCTATTCCCCGCCGCATCATATTTAGCTGGCGGGTTGGTCATGATCTCGATCTGGTCCAATTGATTGGCGGTCATATTTCTCAAAAGATTCACAAGATCTTGTCCACTTAAGTACGTGGGTCTGCCATCAACGTATATCTGCACACCTTGTTTTCCTTTTAAACTGATGTTACCGTCCTTGTCAATAGTAATACCCGGGGATTTTTCAAGGACTTCCAGTACTGTCGCGCCAACATTGGAAGCGGCTGCGTCTACATTCACGATGGTGCGGTCAATTTTTTGCTCTATCAATGGCTTTTTTGAAGTGACGGTCACTTCGGAAAGGCTCTTTGTTTGCGGAACAAGTTCAATTGTTTTGAGTTCAATGGAATTTTTTTCAGCAGTTACTTCAAAGACTTCCGAAAACCCCTTTTGATGGCCTATCGCTGAAACTGAAACCAGGTATTTTCCTTCAGGAATGTTCTCAAATTCAAAATGGCCATCTTTATCGGCAGCACTTATTTTTATTACTGATGAATCTTTACTGCGAAGCAAAGTGATCGTTGAGGATTCAATTGTTTTGGAATTCCCGTCTATCACGGTTCCTTTTATTTTTCCACCATTAGTTTGAGCCTGCGCTAAAAGCGATAAGACAGACAAGAACAATAAGAAAAGCAAAACATAAAACTTTCTCATACATTATTATTTTATGGCCTGTACCTGAGACGACCAGTCTATAAGGTCAGTTACAGATTTGATAAATTATTTTTAAGATTATTTTTATGGTCAGCCAATATGGGTTAATAGCCATAGCAGGAATAAGGTTTAATGGTTATAACTAATTACCCGCGAAACTTTCCAATCACCGCCCTGGTTTTGCCAAAGAATGATAAAGGGAAATGTGCCACAATCATTTTTCCCGTTTTCTATATGACAGAATTGATGTTCACCGATCTCAATCACACCGTAATCTTTTATGGGATAAACCTCCAGGCTGTTCGGAATGAGTTCTCTTTTGATCCCATTGTTTTGATCAAACATTTTTTTGAAGTTCTCATTCGTTTGATCGTAGCTCGTTAGACCACTCTTGTCGTGGTAAAACTCAAGATCTTTAGTGAAAAATGTTTTTAGCCGTTCAATGTCATGTGCATTAAAGGCTTGAAACAGCCCACTATCCCGAGATGCGATGGTTTGATACAATTCGCCGGAAGTAGCGGACGATTCTGCGCCGGGTGCATTGTGGTCGTAGCTAAATACTCTGGATATTCTCCATTCACCCCTCTCATATTTCCAGACATGAATAAATTTCGCAACCCCGCTCAACGCTTCTTTTCCATTTTCAGTAATATAAAAACGATGCTCACCCAATTGCACGGCTCCATACTTATTAATCGGATAAACCTTCATGCTACCGTTTACAAGCTCTCTCCTCAACTTTGTTTTTCCTTCGCCACAAAAATTGTTTCTGAGTTGCTCGACCAGGGTCTTTCTTGATTTTGTGACGCCACCTTTGTCATGATAAAACTCAATATCATCGGTAAAGAAAGTTTCATTCTTTGCAGTATTACACGTGTAAACATTGGCAAAAACGACACTATCCCTGTATACAAGTTCCGTGTACAAGTCCCTGTTGGTATGGGCCGACGTTTGAGCGTTGACGTAGATTCTGAATAAAAGAAAAATGATGGTTAAAAGAATAAAAAGGAGTTTCTGTCTCATTTCCAATACATTAAGTACTATCCGTTGTTAATTACATGCCAAAGATGAGTACTTTGCATTACATAGAACATTGTTTTATCTCGAACGGTAATATTTGTTGATGATTGGCGGGAATTGAAGAAGCACCCGGTTGCCTGTTGCCAGTTTTAGAGTTATTCTAAGTTACCCAGAGCTTTAAGGGAACGAGGGTAACGGGCAACCTGTAACTGGAAACGTCAAAGTCCAAATTCAGAGCGGAAAATATCCTGGTAAGTACGACCAGAAGTGAGGCGTGTAGAAGTCTTGTCGTCCATAATAAATAAGTAACGGCCACTAAAATGACGATGCATTTCCCGGATTTTTTCTTTATTAATTATATAGGAGCGATGAATCCTACAGAATACAGGAGGCAATTTTTCGGCGAGCACTGTGAGAGACTGATCAGTTAAATATTTTTGACCTTCAATGGTAAAGACACACACATACTTGTCCTGTGCTTCCAAATAGGCAATGTTTTCAAAACGGATCAGGTTGATCCTGTCACCCGTTTTAATAGGCAATGCGGTCGCCTTTTTCGGCGCCTGGAATTGTCGAATGATCTCCTGCAATCCATTGACATCGATCGATTGATTAAACCGACCAAATTTTTTCAGTTTCTCTATGCTCTGTGCAAGTCTTTCCTCTTTTATCGGCTTAAGAAGATAATCGATAGAAAAAGTTTCAAATGCCTTGATCGCATATTGCTCATAGGCAGTGGTAAAAATTATATTGGGTTTTTCATCGAGCTGCTCGATCACTTCAAATCCTGTAAGATCGGGCATTTGTATATCCAGAAAAATGAGATCAGGTCTTAATTTTCCGATTTTTTCGATAGCTTCTCTACCATTGCTGGCCTCACTGATAACTTCCACGACATCAGAATGCTCCTCCAAAAGATTTTTCATCAGCCTTCTTGCTGCGGGCTCATCATCGATCACGATAGTTTTAAACAGCTGGTTCATTTTTCATCAGTTTGTGAATGTTCATTGTTACTTTCTTTTCCGGGTGATTTATGAAATGCACCTCATAATTCCCGGGGAATAACAGATCCAGTTTGTCATACATACTTTTAACTCCATAGCCTGGAATTAATTCATCAGGAAAGGCAGGCCCATTATCTGCAACCATGATTTGCAGGCCATCGCTGCCGTTTTTGACTGTAATGTTTATCTCCGTCATTTTGCCTGTTGTTTTCAAACCATGTTTCACCGCATTTTCAACCACAGGCTGCAATAAAAAACGAGGTACCAGGTAAGGACTCAGGTCCTGATCCAATTGAATGGAGTAATTCAGTTGATCTTCGAATCTTATCTTTTCGATTTCGAGGTACACTTCAGTCATGTCTATCTCTTCCTTTATTGTTGAATAATTATGATCGCTGTAATTGATGCTGTACCTGAAGAGGTCGGCCAGAGCAATTGTCATCTTCCTGGCTCTCTTCCCATCGGTTACGGCAAGATCTGCTATAGAGTTTAAAGCGTTGTACAAAAAATGGGGATTGACCTTTGAATGCAACGCATCCAGCTCTGCCTTCGCCTTCAGTTGCTGCAATTTTGCAACCTCTAATTCTTTTTCGTCTAACTTTCGTTTCCTGGCAAGATCTACATAACTCATAGTTATATATATCAACCCGATCATGCACCCGGTATAAAAGTTGAACAGTAAGGAGACGTGTAAATTTTTGAATGAGGCCCCATCACCCAAATATTTGTTTCCAAGATAGTTTATGGGCACGCTGGTCAGCATGGAGCATGTAATAATCGTAAAAAGGATAATAGCCATTCTTTTGCGAAAGGAGAGGTTTTTCCTGCTGAGATATTTCACGACCAGCCACGAGATATTAAAGACGAAAATGGAATCGAATGTAGCGGCAAACCACTCAAAAGGATAAAAGATCTTCAGCTTATTCCCCAAAAAAGAGCCATAGAAGTCAGGGGTTGTAGGCGCAGTAGCTGTTATAAGGCAAATCGCGATCATCCATACGACAATATTCTTTCGGAGAAATTCGCTCCTGATACGTTTGAATAGCCGGTTGAATTTGGCAAGAAGGTACATGCCGCCAAAAAGCATCAATGTTGAAAACAGGACAAGAAAGAATAAGACTTCAAATTGTGTCGGCTTCATACCATCCAAGTTAAAGAAAGGCGGTGGGAAACCAGAATGTACTTCGCAAACTACCTGATTTAGGGAGTGAACGAGTAAATTGCACCCAAATTTGACTATGTTAATTGATTACAGATCGGATACGGTTACGAAGCCAACGGCGGCAATGATGGAGGCTATGATGAAGGCAAAGGTTGGCGATGATGTTTTTGGTGAGGACCCTTCGATCAATGACCTGGAAGCATTGGCAGCAGATATGTTTGGTATGGAAGCATCCCTCTTTTGTCCTTCGGGAACAATGACAAACCAAATTGCGATCAAATGTCATACACAGCCGGGCGATGAGGTGATCTGTGAGGAAAGTGCGCATGTGTATCAATACGAGGCCGGGGGTATTGCATTTAATTCCGGTTCGTCCGTAAAGCTTCTGACCGGAGACAGAGGGAGGATATCGGCCGCCCAGGTGAAGGTCTCTATCAATCCCGATGACAATCATAAAGCACAAACAAGTCTGGTGTGCGTCGAAAACACTTCCAATCGTGGCGGGGGCAGTTGTTATGATTTTGCAGAAATAAGGAATATTCAAAAGGTCTGCGCTGAAAATAATTTGAAATTCCATTTAGATGGAGCCAGGTTATTTAATGCACTTGTTGAAAAAAATGAAACACCAAAACAATACGGACAGATCTTTGACAGTATTTCAATTTGCCTGAGCAAAAGCCTGGGTTGTCCTGTAGGCAGTTTACTGATTGGAAAAAAAGATTTTATAAAAAAAGCAAGAAGAGTGCGGAAGGTCTTTGGCGGTGGCATGAGACAAGCTGGATTTCTTGCGGCGGCGGGTATTTATGCATTGCAAAACCATGTGGAGCGCTTGAAAGATGATCATGTACGGGCAAAACAAATTGGTTGTTCCTTGCAGAGAAAAAGTTTCGCAAAAATGGTTTTGCCGGTTGAAACGAATATCATTATTATGGAGCTTGACGATTCAATGACCGCACCTGCCTTCGTAGATAAAATGAAAGAAAAAGGCATTCTGCCCTATGCGATTACGGGCAATCGCGTACGATTCGTTGTGCATTTGGATATAGACGATGGAATGATGGAAAAAACCCTTGAGATGATCGAGAAAATGTAAACGAGTTTTTATTTCACACACGGCGTAAAGCATAAAGTATCCGCGCTATCCGTTGCATTCGTCGCGCTTTTGGTGAAAATTATTTGTTCAACTTAAATCAAAACATAATTCTCATGTTTCCCAAAATAAATCCCACTGAAACAAACGCCTGGCAGGAGCTGAAACAGCATTATGAAGAAATGAAGAATGTGAGTATGAAAGGAATGTTCCGGGAAGAGACGGACCGTTTCTCAAAATTTTCGACGAGAATGGACAATATCGTTTTCGATTATTCCAAGAACAGGATCGATGAGAAAACAATCGCGTTATTATTAAAATTGGCGGAAGAATGCAAGGTAAGGGAAGCTGTTGAAGCCATGTTCCATGGAGATAAGATCAATGAGACCGAAAACCGCTCGGTATTGCATGTGGCGTTAAGAAATTTTTCAAAAGAACCCATGTATTCCGAAGGAAAAGACGTGATGCCGCAAGTGAAGAAAGTGCTGCGGCAAATGAAAAATTTTTGTGACAAAATACATAGCGGAGAATGGAGAGGCTTTTCCGGCAAAAAAATAAGATACATAGTAAACATCGGGATCGGCGGCAGTGACCTTGGACCACTGATGGTAACTGAAGCATTAAAACCGTATTGGATTGAGGATATTCAAACGTATTTTGTTTCCAACGTGGATGGAACACACATTGCAGAA
>Ga0163162_10002356_pt1 | contig 17749 bp, 13 predicted proteins | sample S55metaG_FD_115310 | JGI IMG/M metagenome (GOLD analysis project Ga0163162, IMG submission 115310) | Switchgrass rhizosphere microbial communities from Kellogg Biological Station, Michigan, USA - S5-5 metaG | ecosystem: Host-associated > Plants > Roots > Rhizosphere > Soil | place: USA...
ACCTCGTCATCCGGCAAAAACCCACTCAAAACCAGCAAGCCACTGGGATTCAGGTGATTTTTGAAGTCCGGCAACAGGGGTAATATCACGTGCAGGTTAATATTGGCCAGCACCAGGTCGAAACGCAAGGGCGTGGCAATTTTGTCTGATTGAATCAGCTCCAGTCTGCTGCATTCATTCACGGCCCCGTTTTCTTTGGCATTTTTGATGCTCCAGTCGTCAAAGTCAATGGCAACAATGCGCTCCGCTCCCATCTTCTCTGCGAGGATGGCCAGTACACCGGTTCCTGTACCCATGTCGAGTACGGATTTACCTGCTAGGTCCAGGTCCTGCATCCATTCCATCATCATTAGCGTGGTGGCGTGGTGGCCGGTGCCAAAACTCATCTTTGGCGTAATTACCAGTTCATATTTCACATCGGGAATGGGTGTATGAAAATGCGCCCGCACTGCCGCGAATGTACCCAAGCGCACCGGTTCATAACCGCTTTCCCATAATTCATTCCAGTTCCTGTTCTCAATCTTGTTCAGCTCAAACTCAAATCCATTGCGGGCAGCCAGCTCCCGCAGTGGTTCTTCTTCAAAATCTTCTTCAGGTATGTATGCCCGGTACTCGCCTTCTCTTTCCTCAAAGCCTTCATAGCCCATGTCAATCATTTCGGCCATGACGCGCTCCCATTTTGCGGTATCCGTTAACGTTAGTATTACTTCGCGATGCATAAGGTGATAAAAAAAGCCATCTGCGTTGCGGATGGCTTTGTATTCATGTTTGAATGATTATTGTTGTTGTCCTTCTTCAGGCCTGGGAGCGGGGCGCGGAGCCATTTCAGGCTTCGGCATCAACACCTTGCGACTAAGCTTGAACTTACCGGTTTTGTGGTCAATTCCAATCAACTTCACTTTCACCACATCACCTTCTTTCAGCACACCGTCCATAGAATCTAATCGCTTCCAGCTGATTTCGCTGATGTGCAGCAATCCTTGTTTGCCAGGCAGGAATTCAACGAATGCGCCAAATTCCTTAATGCCTTTCACGGTTGCTTCGTAAACATCACCAACAACGGGAACAGCTGTAATGCCTTTGATCCAGGCTACGGCTTTGTCCAAACCTTCTTTGGCCGGTGAGAAAATGCTCACTTCACCAAAGTTGCCCACCTCCTCGATATTGATGGTTGCACCGGTGCTGCGTTGAATTTCCTGAATCACCTTGCCTTGTGGTCCGATTACAGCGCCAATGTATTCTTTGTCGATGAACATCTTCTCCATCCTTGGTGCGTGCGGCTTAACTTCTGCACGGGCTTCAGGCATCGCGGCATACATGGCTTCCAGAATATGCAACCTGCCCTTACGAGCCTGTTCCAAAGCCTGGCGCATGGTTTCCATGCTCAGTCCATCTACCTTAATATCCATCTGGATACCGCAAATACCTTCGCGTGTACCGGTTACTTTAAAATCCATATCACCCAGGTGATCTTCATCTCCCAGGATGTCGGTCAACACCGCGTATTTTCCATCAGCGCGCGTAATAAGGCCCATGGCCACACCACCTACGTGCTTGGGAAAAGGAACACCTGCGTCCATCAGGGCCAGCGAACCGGCGCAAACAGTAGCCATGGAAGAAGAACCGTTCGATTCCAGGATATCACTTACTACACGCACGGTGTAAGGATATTCATTGCCAGGCATCATTTGTTTCAATGAACGCATGGCCAGGTTTCCGTGACCCACTTCGCGACGACCAGGACCCCTCATCATTTTCACTTCGCCCGTACTAAATGGCGGGAAATTATAATGCAGAATGAATTTTGAATAATCTGAAGTTGCTGCAGTTTCAATCAGCAATTCGTTCAGCGGCGTACCGAGGGTAACCGTTGTGAGCGATTGCGTTTCACCGCGGGTAAACAAAGCTGCGCCGTGGGGTGAAGGAAGAATGTCAACCTCCATGCTCAACGGACGAACCTCATCCAGCTTGCGGCCGTCCAAACGGATCCTGTCATCCAGGATCATGTTTCTAACCACTTCCCATTTCAGGTCTTCGTAATATTTTTTTGCCAGCTTTACCAGATCAGCATCGGGCTCTTCACCGAAACTGGCGATCAGTTCATCTTTCAATTTGCTGTAGGCATCGGTGCGCTCGGCTTTGGTGCTGCCCGCACGTGAAATCTGGTAAACCTTGTCTTTTGCAAAAGATTCCACCTTCAATCTCACTTCGTCATTGGTAGCGGGTTTGGGATAATCCCTTTTACCTTTCACACCTACCATGTCGCGCAATTTTTCCTGCGCTGCAATTTGAACGCGAATAGCATCGTGTGCGATCTCGAGGGCTTTCACCAGATCTTCTTCACTGCACTGTCCGCTTTCGCCTTCCACCATCATCAGGTTCTTGTTGGTTGCGGCAATCATGAAGTCCATGTCGGCTTTGGCCAGTTCCGACCGGGTGGGGTTTACGATGAATTGGCCATCAACACGACCAATGCGTACTTCCGAAATGATTTCCTTGATGGGAATATCTGAAACAGCCAGGGCCGCAGATGCCGCCAGGCATGCGAGTGAATCGGGCATAATATCGGCGTCGCTTGAAATCAGCGTCACCAGCACCTGCACATCGCAGAAATAATCTTCAGGAAAGAGCGGACGAAGCGCGCGATCAATCAGGCGACTGATGAGCACCTCATAATCATTCAACTTCCCTTCGCGTTTGAAGAAGGAGCCCGGGATACGGCCTGCGCTCGCGAATTTCTCCATGTAGTCAACAACGAGCGGAAAAAACTCTTGTCCTTCCTTGGGTTCTTTGTTGGCTACAACAGTGGCAAGAATGGTACAGTTGCCTTGTGAAATGGTAACGGCGCCGTCGGCCTGGCGTGCCAGTTTGCCGGTGCCAATGGTAACGGTACGTCCGCCACCTATGTCAAAACTTGTACTAATAGGTTGTTGTAACATAAATCGGTTTTTGAAAAAAGAAGTCAAATCTGGGCAGTATGAATTGCCGGAGTGCCGGGCGCCCGAAAATGATTTTCCGTAATAAAAAATGATTCCCAACCAAGAGTTGGGAATGTGTCAAGCGGGACTATTTTCTGATTCCAAGCTTTTCAATCAGGGCGCGATATCCCTGCAGGTTATGCTTGCTCAGGTAATTCAGCAGGCGTTTTCTTTTACCTACCATTTGCATCAGTCCGCGATGGGTGGAAAAATCTTTCTTGTTTTGTTGCAGGTGCTCGGAGATTGAATTGATCCTTTCGGTGAGCAGCGCGATTTGACCTTCGATGGAGCCGGTATTGTTAGCTTTACCACCAAATTCTGCAAAGATTTTTGACTTTTTTTCAGTTGTTAAATAAGACATCTCAAATTTTTTTTTGAATTCATCCAAGTTTCATCTCGTAAAATAGGCTGCAAAGTTAGGTCAAATTCCATTATAAGCCAAGCCACGGGCTGATTTTCAGACTGCTTAAACATAAAAAGAAAAGCCGCCCTGTGCGGGGCGGCCTTCCCTAAAAATTCAAGGCTCTATTTTAAGTACTTCAAATTCAATGCGTAAAGTATTACAAATAATATCCCAAAGAAGGCCATGGCGCCCCCTGTGAACATCCCCACCAGGTTACTCCCAAATACCATGAATGTTCCCACAATGCCTATCAGTGTTCCCAGTACATACAGGTAAAAGCCGGATCTTTTTAACTGGAACATTAATAAACCACCCAAAAGGGTCAGCAGGGAAGCGATTCCGCCATAAATGGCCAGCTTCTTCAGGTTTTCAGAACTCAGCGCATCCGAAACCGAATTCATGATTGATTCCGCTGTTTTGGAACCTTCATCACTCGATTTTTGAATTTCTGATTTGCTATCCTCCATGGCTTTGTTCACCAGTGCGGAAGCAGTATTGGCCGTGAGGTATTGGCGAACATTGCTGATCACACCCCAAGTGCTGCCAATAAATGTAAGTATACACAAAACGGTCAGGAAGGTAGGCCTGGCCGGAGCAGCAGGCGTGGTAACAGAACCAGTTTGCAGATTTTCCATTTGTATTGCGTTTTGGTTTAGGACACAATCATAGTAAATTAAATTAATAACTCATAATCGGATAGTGCGGGATGCCAACCGCGCGTTTTCCATTATTCCTCTATCTTGAATAAAAAAGAGCGATTGAAAAGAATTGTATTGGCGGCACTCAGTGATATTGCGCAGGACCAGCGCCTGATGCGTATCGCAGGCTCATTGCAGCAGGCGGGTTACGACGTGCTGCTGGTGGGGAAAAATGTGAAGGGATCACTTCCCCTACTTCCGGCCCCCTATCGCCAAAGACGAATTCGTTGCTTTCTTAGCCGTGGCAAGCTCTATTATTTCGAATTCAACATCAAGCTGTTCTTCTACCTGCTTTTCCGGCGCATCGACTGCATTTGCGCGGTGGACCTGGACACGATCATGACCAGCTACTGGATTTCAAGGTTGAAAAGATGTGCGCGCGTATATGATGCACACGAGTATTTTTCACAAATGAAGGAAGTGATCCGGCGGCCCGGCATTCAACGGTTTTGGCAGCGGATAGAACGATTCGCCATCCCCCGTTTTCCACTGGGCTACACCGTTAGTGACGGCATTGCTACGGAACTAAAGAAAGAATTTGGCGTACAATACGCCGTGATCAGAAATCTGCCCAGGCTGAGCCTGGCGGAAATGACCGGCGAACAAAAAAAGATTTTCCTGTACCAGGGCGCAATTAATGAAGGCAGGGCCCTGGATGCCCTCCTGATGGCCATGGCATTCGTGCCTGCGCCCGTTTGGTTATATGGAGACGGCAATTTCAGGGACGAACTAACGGCAATGGTTAACCGGGCAGGCGCGGCGGAAAAATTTGTACTGAAAGGAAAATTGCCACCCGCCGAATTGCAGAAGGTGAATGCCGGTTTTTATGCGGGCATTAACCTGGTGGAGCGCGAGGGACTCAACCAGTATTTCTCGCTGGCCAACAAATTCTTCGACTATATTCACGCCGGTTTGCCGCAGGTAACCATGAACTTCCCGGAGTATGCGGCCGTTAACCAACATTTTGAAGTGGCCATCCTGATTGATGACCTGCAGCCAAAAACCATTGCCAATGCCATGAATCGGCTGTTGGACGACCAGGATTTATACCTTCGCTTAAAAAACAATTGCATCGCGGCTAAAAACAAGTTGAATTGGGAAGAAGAAGAACAAAAATTGATTTCGTTTTACCGACAAGTATTGTGAGCATTGGAAAAGCATCTTCATATCGTTTGTCTGGATACCCCTTATCCGCCGGATTATGGAGGCGCTTTCGAAATGTTTTATACCATTCGATGGCTGTATGAATCCGGGGTAAAGCTTTACCTGCATTGTTTTGAATACGGCCGCGGCCGGCAACCCGAGCTTGAAAGATATGCCACCTGGGTTTATTACTACCAGCGCAAAGAAGGTGCGCAAAGCATCTCTTTGAAAACTCCTTACATCGTGCAAAGCAGGAAGAATACCGACCTGCTCAATAATCTTCAACGCGACCGTCATCCCATTCTATTCGAAGGCATTCATTCCACTTATTTCCTGGTGAGCGGAGAACTCAAAAACCGAAAAATGTTTGTGCGATCGCACAACGTAGAATGGATCTACTACCGCGAGATGGCAAAGGCCACGGATTCCATTCCGCGAAAACTTTACTTCACGGCAGAGAGCATTTTACTTAAACAATTTGAGAAGAAGGTAGCTGCGAAGGCACCCATCCTCGCCATCTCCGAACCCGATGCCACAGCTTATCGCAATATGCAGGCAGATGTGAAGTTTCTACCCGCCTTCACGGCCTGGGACCAGGTACAGTGCCAGGAAGGGATGGGCAGTTTTTGCCTGTACCATGGCAATCTTTCCGTTCCCGAAAATGAAAAAGCGGCGGCATGGTTGATCAAAGAAGTTTTTTCGAATATCGAAATACCACTGGTGATTGCCGGCAGAAGGCCCCCGGCGCGATTGGTGAAACTGGCGCTGCGTAACAGGAATTGCTGCATGGTGGAAGATCCCTCAGGCGCTGAATTAGACGACCTGGTTAGGAAGGCGCATATTCATGTGTTACCCGCAATGAATGACACTGGCATAAAATTAAAACTGCTGCACGCACTCTTTTGCGGACGTCATTGTATTGTAAATGAAAGAATGGTAAAAGGAACCGGCCTGGAAGCGGCCTGCAGAATGGCTATAGATGCCACCGCTTTTCAACAAACTGTTTCGGAGCTATACAAAGTGCCCTTTACAAAGGCCGATATCGCAAAACGCCAATGGGTGCTTGAGAAAGACTATCACAATGAAAAGAATGTACGCCAGCTTATAACATGGATATGGTAGCGTTGTCGTGTACCCTTCCCCTTTCTGTTTTGATGGTACGTGCGGGGAATTTATTAATCACCATGTAGTCGTGCGTGGCCATCACGATAGCGGTTCCATAATCGCGCGAAATATGAAACAGGAGGTGCATGATTTCGTCGGATGTTTCAGGGTCCAGGTTGCCGGTGGGCTCGTCGGCGAGTATCAGTTTGGGAGAATTCAATAGGGCGCGCGCAACATCCACACGTTGCTGCTCACCACCTGAAAGTTCATAGGGAAATTTAAATCCCTTTGTGCGCAATCCCACTTTATCCAATACGTCATTGATTTTTTCTTCCATCAGCTTCTCATCTTTCCATCCCGTTGCCTTCAATACAAATTTCAAATTGTCGTGCACATTTCTGTCGGTGAGAAGTTGAAAGTCCTGGAATACGATGCCCAGGTTTCGGCGGAGATAGGGAATTTTCTTCCAGTCGGTCTGGCGCAGGTTGTGCCCCACCACCGTGCCCTCTCCCTCTTTCAGCGGCAATTCGCCGTATAAGGTTTTGAGCAAACTCGATTTACCTGTGCCCGTTTTACCCACGAGGTACACGAACTCGCCGCGGTTTACGCTGATGTTCACGTCCTGCAGGATTAGTGAGCTGGACTGGTAAATATTTACATTTCTAAGCTCTAATATGATTTCCGCCATGGTTCAAAATTCAATCAGGTCAATTTTCTACGCGCCAAAGTTAGCGGTTAAACCGCTTTAATCTCTGCAGGGCCCGCTTAATTTGTTCACCCCTGTTAAAAACCCCCGGATCACAAATTTATTGCAGGTCCCCAAAATGTTAAATACCTGTAAAACTAAAAAAATAGTTGTATAACTAAATAAATAGTTTTAGGTTTGTTTTGAATTCAGCATTATGAAACATCTAACGAAAGCCGAAGAGCAAATCATGCAATTGATCTGGAAGCTGGAAAAAGCCTTCCTGCGCGAGATCCTGGATGAGCTGCCCGCTCCCAAACCGCATTCCAATACCGTTGCCACCATCTTGAAGATTTTGGTGGAAAAAGAATTCGTGGGCATTACGGTGTATGGAAGAACACATCAGTATTATCCGCTGGTATCGAAGGACGCTTATTCAAAAGCAACCATGAAGAACCTGGTGAAGGGATATTTTGAAGGCTCTTTCAGCAATGCTGTTTCTTTCATGGTAAAAGAGAATACCCTGAGTGTGGAAGAACTGGAGATGCTATTGACGGAATTGAGAAAGAAAAAATAAGTTTCACAACACCCGATCCATCCCTGGGTGATGGGTTCCAGGAACCCTCGCCCGCGAAAAAAAGAATAACCTATACAAAGACCAGTGCTGAAATCCATACACTACATTTTTGTGCTCATGCTAGGATCCTTTCATACCGCCCATGCGCAAAGCGTCCTCCGGGGAACGGTGGCAGACAGTAGTGGCCACGCCATTCCCGGCGTTTCTGTGCAGTTGATCGCGGGAAAAGGAAATGTTATCCAATCTATTCTTACCGACGAAAAAGGGTTTTTCATCTTTAACTTCTTACCAAATACAATATCCGGGCTGCATTTCTCACACGTGGCTTATAAGCCTTTTGACACTTTGGTGAACACAATAACATTCTCTTCTTCCGCTTTCATCAGTGTGAAACTTTTAGCGGCTGAAAAATATCTGCAACTGGTTTCCATCGCGGGCAGAAAGCCTTTAATGGAAAGAAAAATAGATCGCACCACTTTTAATGTCGAGGCGATGCCTTCTGCCATGGGATCAAATGCATTGGAAATATTCGAGCAGATACCGGGCATTACATTGGACGACCAGGGTGCAATTGCGTTAAAGGGCAAGGCAGGCGTGACGGTGTATATCGACGACAGACCAACTTACTTATGGGGTCTGGAACTGGCCAATTACCTGAAATCTATTTCGGGCACCACGATTGAAAAAATTGAAGTCATGCCCAATCCACCTGCACAGTACAATGCGGAAGGAAGCGGCGGCGTGATCAACATCAGGTTGAAAAAAATTCGCAGCAGGGGTTGGAACGGAAACCTGGCGGCTTCGGTGGGAAAAGGTGTGCATTGGCGCAGTGATGAGAGTGCGATGATCAATTACCGGAACGAACGGCTGAATGTATTCGCCAACCTGGGATATAATCTCTTCAACAATTTTTTCATTTCAATCCGCGATAGAAATTTTTTGAGTGAAGAGGGTGCTATCACCAAGTCGTTGCACCAGCACATCTATGAAAAAAATACCGACCAGAATTATTCCGGCAAACTGGCGATGGACTACAAGCTCTCGGCCCATTCCACGATCGGCATTTCCTGCGATTTATCCCTGCGGGATTATATAGAGCACGGTGATTACAATTCACAGTTCTCTTCTCCGGTTAAAACAGTGGATTCGCTGATGCAGGTTACCAGCCAGTTAACCAATCCATGGATAAGTCAATCGGCCAATCTACATTTTCGCCAGGAATTGGGAGGCCATGAAGAAGTGTTTACAATGGACGCTGATTTCGTGGGTTACAATTCAGAAAAGCAACAGGACTTGCTGACTGTTATAAAGCGCCCCGACTCTTCTTTGATTTCTGCTTCCGGTACGCTTACCCGGCAGCCCTATACGATTCATATTTACAGCGTTCGGGCTGATTATGCAATGCCGTTGAAAAATAAATTCAGGCTCGAGACCGGTTTGAAATCCAGTTTTTCCGCAACCCACAATGACGCGCGGTACTATTTTAAAACAGATAGTCTGGACCTGCCCGACTATAGTCATTCTAATGAATTCAACTACGAAGAAAATATTTATGCCGGCTATCTCAATTTCAAGAGGCAAGGAAAAAAATTGGACGCACAATTCGGCTTGCGAATGGAAACCACTGATGCGAAGGGATATCTGTCTGCCAATCCAGTCAAAAATGATTCCAGTTTCAGGAATTCTTACACAGACTTCTTCCCTACCCTCTACCTGCTTTTTAAAGCCGATAGCAATGCCCGAAATCAGTTCAGTTTTACCTATGCAAGACGTATCGATCGCCCTAATTACGAGGACCTGAACCCCTCTGTATTCATTTTTGACCGCTATTTCATTTACGCGGGAAATCGCCTGTTAAAGCCTGCCTATTCCGATAATTTCGAGCTGTCGCATATTTTTCTCCAAAAAATCACCACCACTTTTTCTTATTCCGCCATCAGCAATCTTATGATGCAAACTTATCAGCAGTTTGGCGACACCATCATATCTCAGCCGGTGAACATCTCCCGGGGCAGGAATATTTCTGCAAATGTGAATGTAAGCTGGCCTGTTTCCGCCTGGTATACTGCCAACCTGTACGGCGAGTTTGAATATGATGAATATCGTGGCGCCCTTGCACAGGGAAATGTGTTACACACCAGCCTCAGCACCTGGCGCGGCAATATCAACAACCAGTTCAAATTCTCCAATGGCTGGAGTGCCGATATCGTTGCATTCTTCCGGACCAAAACATTATTCGCACAGGTTATCAGCTACGGTGCCTGGTATATGAATGCGGCCGTTCAAAAAAAATTCGGACAGGGGAAATGGGTTGTTGGAGTTGCCGGGAAAGATATTTTTTACAGCAGAAGACTGATACGCGACCTGAACGAGGTGAAGAATGCAACCATGCACACGGTGAATCGGAGCGACACGCGTTGGGTGGGCATTCAACTATCCTATAAATTTGGAAAGATGAAGAGTACAGGTCCGGAGAACCGTGTGCAGGACGACATGAACAGAATTCCAACGAACTAAAATGAAAATAATTAATATATCCATTACTCCACCCCTTAACAGAACACCATGCTAGCATTCGCCTATTTCCTGATGAAGGCAACCCTTGCTTCGGCTATCCTGTACGGATATTATTGGATCGCTTTGCGAAATAAAGCGTTCCACCAATGGAATCGTTTTTACCTGTTGTCCATTCCCGTCATATCGTTATTGGTGCCGCTGGTGAAAATTCCGGTGTGGCATCCTGCGCAAACAGAAAATAACCAGGTTATACAATTGCTGAAGGTGGTGAGTACCGGCGACGAATTTGTGGAAACAGTTACCAGACAGGAAACCGCGCGATTCGATACAACCCTGTTCCTGGCAATAGCCTATGCATTGGTGGCGTTGATGGTGTTTGGCGCTATCCTGTTTACGTTAAAGAAAATTAAGCGCCTGATATCTTCCAGTCCGCTGCAGGAATTGGGCGATATTAAATTTATCAATACCGATGCCAAGGGCACACCATTCTCATTCTTCCGGTATATTTTCTGGAATCATAAAATCGATTTGCAGTCAGAGACGGGGCAGCATATTTTCAACCACGAGCTGGCCCATGTAAGAGAAAAGCACAGCCTGGATAAATTATTTATCCAGATTTTACTCATTCCCTTTTGGGCGAATCCGGTGTTTTGGCTCATCCGGCGCGAACTGGCATTGGTACACGAATTTATCGCTGATCAAAAATCGGTGGAACAACAGGATACCAGGGCATTCGCCGCCATGATCCTCCAGACCGCCTTTCCGCAACAACACCTGCCGCTCACAAATGCCTTTTTTTATTCACCTATTAAAAGACGCTTACGCATGTTAACCAGAATTCACCATCCGAAATTCAGTTATGTCAGCCGGCTCCTGGTATTGCCAGTAGCTGCACTTGTTTTCGCCGCGTTCACACTTAAGCCAAAAACCCTGGCTGTAACCGGGGGAAAGCTTTCCGAAGAAAGATTCATCACCATCATGATTGATCCCGGGCATGGCGGTGACGACAATGGCGCAATCGCGCCAGATGGTACACTAGAAAAAGACATCAATCTGGCCATTGCGAAGAAGATCCAAAAATTGAACAAGGAAAAAAATGTGCAGATTATTCTTTCCCGCGAATCAGACCAGGCTATTTCTGTAAAGGATCGCGTGGCCCTGGCAGCGAAGGCGCATATCGACGCTTTTGTTTCCTTGCATGTGAATGTGAGTGACAAACCGGGCAACGAAAATTCGGGAATTGAAATGTTTGTATCGCGTAATCCCCAGGCCTACGCGGGATTCACCAGGCTCATGGCCAGTTTAATCAGCGACGAGGTAGGCAAAGTGTATCCCATCAATCGCGAATTGAAACAGAACAAAAATACCGGTGTATGGGTGCTGGATGCGCCTTCCATTCATTATGCATCACTGCTGATTGAATGTGGTTATTTAAACAATCCGAAGGACCTGGCTTACCTGAAATCAGCGCAAAACCAGGAAAAGCTGGCGCAGTCACTGCTTCAATCCTTTTCCCGCTACGCTTCTGCCCCCCTGCCAAAACTCGAATCCGACAACCACAGCACTTCCATTATTATTCACGACAGCTCAGCACCCCGCAAAATGTCGAAGGATGTAAAATCAGTTGACTATACTGTAGACGGAAATGTGGTAGTAATATTTAAGAATGGCACAGCGCGAAAAATGAAGATTGATGAAGCCGAGAAGAAAGGATATATCGCCAAGGCACAAGCTGGCGGCGTTTTGAATATACAGAATTGCCTGTTTATCGTAGACGGCGTGGAAATGGCACCTGGCTACGACATCAACGTGCTGGATCCGAAATCGATTAAAGAAATCAATGTGCTTAAGAACTGGGAAGCTGCCGCCCGTTATGGTGAAAAGGGGAAAAATGGTGTGGTTTTGATTACTACCCGGGACCAGTCCAACAAAGGCGATACGTTGGTTCCCAGAAAAGATATTCATTCCTGAGGGCAGGTAAGCCTGTGCATTATAACGGCTACCAATAGGCGCTACCCTTCATAGTGAAGGGTGTGGGAAGCAGTTTGTATATACAGTTCCTTTTTTTCGGAGGCTTCTACTTTTCCAATAATCCGGGCTTCGATGCCGAATTCGGTAGCAATCCGGATCATGGTTTCAGCGTCTTCAGGGTTTGTATAAATTTCCAGCCTGCATCCCATATTGAATACCTGGTACATTTCCCGGTCATCGGCGCCACTGGCCTGTTGGATCAATTGGAATACAATGGGCGGACTGAACAGATTGTCTTTGATGATGCGTGCTTTATCCGGCGTATATTTCAAACACTTGGTTTGTCCGCCACCGCTGCAGTGAATCAGTCCGTGGATTTTGTGAAAGTGATTTTCCAGTAACGATTTCACTACCGGCGCATAGGTACGGGTGGGGCTCAGGATCAGTTTTCCAATCTCCATCTCCTTTCCATCTACAGGAATTGCATCCGTGAGCGAATAGGGCCCGATATAAGTGAGTTTTTCTGACAAAGCAGGATCGAACGATTCTGGAAAATCGCGACCATAGGATTTCTTCAAAATGTCGTGCCGGGCGCTGGTGAGGCCGTTGCTGCCGATGCCGCTGTTGTAAACTGATTCGTAAACAGACTGTCCAAAACTCGCCAATCCCACAATGACATCACCCGGCTGAATTTTTTCGTTTGTGATTAACCGATCTTTTTTCCACCTGGCTGTGAGGGTGCCGTTCACCGCTATCGTTCTTGCTACATCTCCCACGTCTGCTGTTTCGCCGCCCAGGTAGTGAATACGAACGCCGGATTTTTTCAATTGATCGAACAGTTCCTGGGAGCCATTGATCACCTGTTCCAGCACTTCACCCGGAATGAGCATCTTATTCCTGTCGATGGTAGAATTAAAAATAAGGTTATCATAAACGCCAACACAAAGCAGGTCGTCGAGGTTCATCACGATCGCGTCCTGCGCAATGCCCTTCCAAACACTTAGGTCACCGGTTTCTTTCCAATAGAGGTAAGCGAGAATTGATTTCGTTCCGGCGCCATCAGCGTGCATGATGTTCACGTATTGGTCGTCACCGCCGAGGTAGTCCGGGAAGATTTTGCAAAACGCCTTGTCGTAGAGGCCCGCATCAAGCTTCTGGATGGCTTTGTGAACCTCTTCCTTTTGGGCCGAAACACCGCGTTGGGAGTATAATGACATGGCGTGGATTGAAAGCGCAAAACTAGGGTATCGGGCCTGAACGGCCAATCAAAAGACTATTTTCGCTGCCGATAAGCGGTCGGCAAGCAATAAAATTTACATTTGCAGGATTATCGAATGAAGGTTCACCAAAACATCTACACCCTGCCCCCTTTCCGGAACGCCGTGGTTACAATTGGCACGTTCGATGGCGTGCACAGCGGGCACCGAAAGATCATTCAACAGCTGAAACGGGAAGCGGAAGCCACCGACGGCGAATCGGTGATCATTACTTTCCATCCGCATCCCCGGATGGTGGTAAAAAGCGGCTCGCCGCTGCATTTAATCAACACCTTTGCAGAAAAGCTCGAATTGCTGGAAGCGACCGGTATTGATCACCTGGTGGTGGTTCCATTTACTGAAGAGTTCGCCCAGCAATCTGCCCAGGAATATGTGAGCAACTTTCTTGTTGCGCGTTTCCAACCGCACACCATCATTATTGGTTACGACCACCGGTTCGGCAAGAATCGACAGGGCGATTACCGGCTGCTGGAGGAATTGGGTGTGACCTTCAATTACCAGGTGAAAGAAATTCCCGAACAGGTGCTGAATGAGATAACGGTAAGTTCTACACGAATCAGGCAGGCCCTGTTAAATGGCGACCTTCAAACAGCCAACGATTACCTGGGATACAGTTTTTTCTTTGAAGGTCGGGTGGTGTTGGGAAATCAACTGGGCCGGACGCTGGGATTTCCTACTGCCAATCTGGACGTCGAAGACCCCGATAAACTGGTTCCCGCCAACGGTGTGTATGCGGTGCAGGTATGCCTTACCGGTAGTGATGACGAAAACGAATACAAGGGTATGATGAACATTGGAACCCGGCCCACCGTTGATGGAATAAACCGGGTGATTGAAGTAAACCTGTTTGACTTCTCCGGCGACATCTACGACAAAACCCTGCGCGTATATTTGAAAAAAAGGCTTCGTGCGGAAGAAAAATTCAATGGACTGGAAGCATTGAAAGCGCAGCTCGGAAAAGATCGTACCGATGCAATCGCCGCATTAGGATAGTTTGTTGTTTGTGGTTGTGTGGATCATGCATCTAGTATCCAGTATCCAGTATCCAGCATCCAGCATCTAGCTCCACACCATCTTCATCACCATTTCCTTCATCAGCGACGCGTCTTCCGTGCCAATATCGTGTATGCCGATACTCCGCAGGTTGTATTCATGTAACAACAACAATACCTGCTCCACATCCTGGAACGAATATTGTCTTGACGCAAGTTTGTAGTCCTTCAAAAAATAGGGATTCACGCCCATGGCGGCTGCCATTGTTTTATCGTCCATCCCGCCCAATCCGTACACCATATAGGTTTTGCTGAAGAAATTGTAAAGCGTGGGCAGGATCATTTGAATAGGGCCAGCCTTGGGATTGCCTTCGAAATATTGAATGATCGTTAATGCCCTTCCGATATCTTTTCTGGCTAGCGCTTCCTGCAATTCAAATACATTGTATTCCTTGCTAACTCCAACATAAGTTTCAATGTCATCTTCTGTAATTGAATGACGGCTTCCCAGGTTCACCACAAGTTTGTCTATTTCATGCGAGATCCGATTCAAATCATTGCCGATATGATTGACCAGCAACATGAGACCTTTTTGCGAGATGGTATATCCTTTCTCAGTCACCAGGTCCTGCGTCCATTCCGGCAGGTTACTGTCGCGCATCTTTTGCGTGCTCAGCACTTCGGCATGGTTCTTCAATAATTTTGAAAGCTTGCTACGACCATCCACTTTCTTTTCTTTGTGGCTCACAACGAATATGGTGGAGGCAAGCGGGTTTTCGATATAGGGTTCCAGTTTATCGATGTCACGCATGTGCTGGGCTTCTTTCAACAACACCACCTGTCTTTCCGCGAACATGGGATAACGGCGGCACGCGTTGATCACTTCAGCCCATTGCGCATCTTTTCCATAGAAAACAGTGAGGTTAAAACTGGCTTCGGATTCAGGTAAGATCTCATGTTCGGCGTAACTCACTACCTGGTCGATATAATAATCCTCCTCGCCTTCCAGCCAATAAACGGGCTTGAAAATTTTCTTTTTCCAGTTTGAAATGATCTTTTCTGCCGACATGCTTGCAAGATACTTTAAGCTTTGAAATCATCATTCTACCAAAATAACCCTCAACCACCACCCATAACCGAAGTAAGCACCCCGGGTTGAAAAAAAAGTCCTTCTTTTTTAAACTTTCTTTCATCTCTGTTTATGCAAACCCAACCCCACCCCATACTTTTTTTTCATCATCTCCGTTAATTGCCCTGATTTTTAAGGAAGAAACGTACAAAAAAAGACATAAAACCGGGCCCTTGACTGTCAGTCGTTTTAAGCCTTATTCGCAGGTTTTTAGACGTTTATGGGCAGGTTTTGACAGGTAAAAAATTTTCTGGCACGGTTTTGGAAATTTTGGCCATCCAGAGATGCTTCTCAGTTTGTAGATGGTAGAACAGACTAAGCTGATGGTGAGTTTCGACGGATTTGGTAGCGTAAGGAGGAAAACCCAGTCATCTCGCATAAAACATAACGGATAACACTAATATCAAACCAACTAAACAAAAAATAAAAAATCACACTATGAGTGCTTCTAATTATCCAACAGCAAATCCACAGTCTACCCCTCCCTCAAAAGATAACCGGGGTATCATCTATGGTGTCCTGATAGCCCTTTTATTGGGTACCTGGGGCTACATCATTTACGATAAGAGCAAAACCAAAGAAGTTATTCAACAAAAAGACACACAGTATGCCGTGCTGGATTCTTCCAAGAACTCCATCCAGAAGGAATACGATGACGCTTTGTTGAGACTTGATGCCATGACCAGCGCAAACTCAAAGCTGGACAGTTTGGTAAAAACCAAAGACAAAGATCTTGAGACAACTAAATCAAGAATCAAATCTTTGATCAGCAAACAAAATGCAACTGCCAAAGATTTGGCTGAAGCAAAGAAACTGATTGGCGACTTGAATGGCAAGATCGATGGTTATGTTCAGGAAATTGAAAGACTGCAGGGTGAAAACAAGCAGCTGACCGCCGACAAAGCACAGCTGACAACTGAAAAAGAACAACTGACCACTACACTGGCCACTACTGAAACCGCCAAGAAAGATCTTGAAGGTAAAGTAGACGTTGGTTCTACCCTGGTAGCTTCAAACTTCCAGATCGCAGCGATCAATGTTAAAGGCAATGGCAAAGAGAAATCTACTTCCGTTGCTAAGAGAGCCGACAAATTCCGCGTTTCTTTCGACGTAGAAAACAGACTCGCTACTTCTGGCCCCAAAGACCTGTATGTTTCAGTAACCAATCCTGAAGGAAAGGTTGTAACTGAAGATGGTCTGGGTTCTGGTACTTTCACTTCACGTGAAGAAGGTGAAAAATCTTTCACCAACAAGGTGAGTGTAGACTACGAACAAGGTCAGCGCAAGAGCGTTAGCTTCGATCTGAAACAAACCGACAAATACAAACCCGGCGTTTACAAAGTAGACGTTTATCAAAATGGTTTCAAAATCGGTAGCGGCGAAGTAACCCTGAAGAAAGGTGGACTGTTCAGCTAATCCATACATCATTATAATTAAAAGAGCCGGGAGTTTTTCTCCCGGCTTTTTTAATTAGAAGATGGCCCGGATGGCCGCCCTGCCAATATGCACCGTGGGAGATGTGGCGGCCTTTCTTCCTTCGTACTGGAAATTCAATTCCAGGAAATTGGTCAGGCGTTTGGTCAAATCTACATTCCAAATATAGTTTTGGCCGGGCTGTAACGCATCCAGCATGATATAACCAACAGTGGAGTTCGCCACATTCGCGGGCGGGTCTGAATACTTGATTTGGCTATACGTGAATTTCACGTTCAGGGACGTATTGCTGAGAATATTATACTTGAATTCGCTGTTGATGGAATTGATAATGGCTTGCTGAATAGAATCGGTATTCTCCTTATTCTCGTACCGGTAACTCACGCTTGCCCGCAAAGTGGTACCCTTGATAAATACCAAACGGGGTTCCGTAGAATAAGACATGATATTGTAATTGCGGTTGTCGAAGGCCGGGCTCACCAACTGGTTTTGTCCCGTATTGTTATTTACATCTATTGAAAACGTCCGGGTAATATTCCACCGCGCTTTGAAATTCCAATTGTTCAATTTCCTGGTTTCATATCCGTAACTCAGAAATGATTTTGCTGAATTGCGCACATTCACCACGTCAAATCCCCATTTGGTACTAAAGCGGTTGAATGAAAAAGAATTGTTGAAAATCTGGCCGAAAGTGATCAGCGAACTATCGCTCAGTATCGATGAGAACGGATTGAACAACAAGAATCCTGTGGCCATTTCTTTCTTCGATATCTGCAATGAACTCAGGAAATACAATTTGGAAAGAAATTTCTGGAAATGGTTTGATTTGGCCGGATTAAAG
>Ga0163162_10002357_pt1 | contig 17747 bp, 16 predicted proteins | sample S55metaG_FD_115310 | JGI IMG/M metagenome (GOLD analysis project Ga0163162, IMG submission 115310) | Switchgrass rhizosphere microbial communities from Kellogg Biological Station, Michigan, USA - S5-5 metaG | ecosystem: Host-associated > Plants > Roots > Rhizosphere > Soil | place: USA...
AGCTCGCCTGCTCTTGATCTTGATCCACGGGCGACGTCGGAAGGCTGAGTGGAGGGATTGATCCGGGCGTGGGAGCGCAGCGACCGTTTGGCGCAGCCAAACACAGCGAGAGGAGGTGCAGCGCAGCAAACCGTAGGCGCTGCGCCCGGATCGATCCCGCAGCGAAGGAACCCCGAGCCCCAGCGAGCGGGCCGCACGCAGGAGCAAGCGTTTTTTTGCTTACTTTTTTTAGGCGTTTGTAAAAAAAGTGAGTCGCCGTAAGGGCGAAACCCTAAGCAGCCGTTACCGCAGCAATGGATATGTACTCAACCCAGATCAACCCAGGTCACCCTGCCTGACGCGAACTCCTATACATAAACACCAAAGCCACCCCCAAACACACCATCGCCAAAATCCGCGAACCAGACAGCTCAATCGCCGGATTCCCCAGCCAGCCAAAATTATCAATCAACATCCCCATCCCCAACTGCCCGACAATCACCGCCACCGTCGCCACAGCCGTCCCCACCACCGGCACCGCCCCGACCATCACCATCATGTACACCACGCCAAACAGCGCCCCGGTCAACTGCCACTTCGGCACATCCAAAAGACTCACCGCATGGGCCGGCTCAAAAAACAAAATCAACAACCCGGTCGACACCGCACCCACAACAAACGTCAGCAAACTACTGCGCAACACCCCGACGCTCTCGCCCAGACGCCCATTGATCGCCGCCTGCACACTCAACACCGCACCGGCCAACACCACCACCGCCAACAAAATAACCAGACTCATCACTCACCCCCGCGCAATCAAAACCAAAGCCACCACAATCAACCCCAACGCCAGCCACCGCTCGGCATTGACCTTCTTGCGCGTCGCGCCGAACCAGCCGAAATGGTCAATCAACACACTCTTGCCAACCTGCCCGGACAGAATCGCGATCATGGTCATGGCAATACCGATATGCGGCGTCGCCAAGGTCAGCACCACCACATACATCGGCCCCAGAAACCCACCGATCAACTGCCAACGCGGCAGATCAGTCAGTGCCGGGCCTTTTTGCGGGCCAGCAAACAACAGCAGCAAAAACAGAATCGCCGAGCCCACACCAAAGATGCTCAAGGTCGCCCACAGATGCCCGACCTGCACGCCCAACGGCCCGAGCAACCCCGCCTCCACCGACAAGCCCATGCCCGCGAGAATCACCAGCGGCAGCAACAACAAGCGCAACCCGGATTTCGTCGCCGGCGCGCTGAGGCTCACCTCATCCAACGTCTGCATAAACAACCTTCCACTCAAGTAAACGATGGCGCGGATTATCGGCTGGCGCAGCTGTGCGATAAATGGGAGCATCCGGACAACACTTTTGCGTAACTCGCATAGCAGGACAAATGATGCACGGGCTAAACGAACTCGGATTCAAAGCGCTAAGGCTGTTTGTCGCGGTACTCGACCACGGCAGTTTCTCCGAAGTGGCCCGCCGCGAAGGTGTGGCGCCCTCCTCGATCTCCCGGCAGATCCAGTTGATGGAGCAGGCGCTGAACCAGCAATTGCTCTACCGCCATACCCGCGCCGTCACGCCGACCGAAGCCGGGCGCATGCTCGGTCACCATGCGCGGCTGGTGCTGGTGCAACTGGAAGAAGCCGAACAAGCCTTGCAAGAGCAGCAAAGCGAACCCACGGGTCTGGTGCGCATCAACGCGCCAGTGGTGTTCGGCCAGCGGCATCTGACGCCGTGGCTGGGCAAGTTGTGTGCGCGTTATCCGAAGCTGCAACTGGATATCCAGCAGACCGACCACTACGTCGATCCATTGCAGGAAGGCGCCGACCTGCTGTTCCGCATCGGCCCGTTGCACGACTCGAGCATGAAGGCACGGATTCTGGCGCCGCATCGCTTTCAGGTCGCGGCCAGCCCGGCGTATCTCAAGCGCCACGGCACGCCACAGAAACCTGAAGATCTGGCGCAACACCAGTGCCTGGCCTACAAAGGCGCGACCGGCCAGCCGCGCTGGTTTTTCCGCCGCGATGGCGAGGATTGGACGCCGTATTCGGTGAAAGGCCCGATCACCGGCAACCACGCCGACACCCTCACCCAGGCCGCCGAGCAAGGCTTGGGGCTGGTGATGTTTCCGTCATGGCTGATTGGCGAAGCGGTGCGCGACGGCACGCTGGTGCCGGTTCTGGACGAATATCAGGTGTCGAACAGCCTGGAGCCGCAGCAGATTGCGGTGTTGTGGCCGGGGAGCCGGAGGTTGTCGGTGAAGGTGCGGACGGTGATTGATTTCTTCGTCGAATGTTTTGGCGAAGTGCCGTACTGGGATCGTCCCTGAAAGCTCAAGATCAAGAGCCCCTCACCCTAGCCCTCTCCCGGAGGGAGAGGGGACTGATTGGGGATGCTGTGGAACTACACCGACCTGAAACAGCTTTACCGAATCCAAAATCGACTGAATCTTTCAGGTCGACGGATGACGCAAGACAACTCGGTCAGTCCCCTCTCCCTATGGGCGGTCCGACGTTTCGGGAGGGTTAGGGTGAGGGGCTTTTCAAGCGGTCAGATCCGGAACTGACCGACGAGTTTGCCAAGGCGCTGCCCCAGCTCCGCCAGACTGCGCGACGTCTGTGCACCCAACTGCGTTTCATCGGCCACGCTGTCCACCGCCACCGCAATCTGATGCACGCTGCGGTTGATCTCTTCGGCCACCGCCGTCTGCTCTTCCGCCGCACTGGCAATCTGCGCGTTCATCGAGTTGATCGTCGCGATCAGCTCGGCCATGGCATCCAGCGAAGCCCCCGCCTGATTGGCCTGCTGTGAAGTGCCGTCACCCGCCTCGCTGGAGCGGCGCATCGCCTCGACCGCCGACTGCGTACCCGCCTGCAAGCGATCGATCATCCCCTGAATTTCCTGGGTGCTGATCTGCGTGCGACTGGCCAGTGCCCGCACCTCATCCGCCACCACGGCAAAGCCACGTCCGGCCTCACCGGCCCGCGCCGCTTCAATCGCCGCGTTCAATGCCAACAGGCTGGTTTGTTCGGCGATCGAACGGATCACCCCGAGCACGCCGACAATCGAGGTCACGTCTTGTTGCAGGCTGTCGAGCGACACGCCGCTGCTGCGAATATCATCGACCAGTGCATGAATCTGCTTGATGCTGCCGGCCACCACACGCTTGGCGCTCTGGCCTTCTTCATCGGTCTGCTGAGCGGCGACGGCGGCGTTCTGTGCGCTCTTCGCCACTTCCTGCGCGGCGGCAGACATCTCGTTGATTGCTGTGGCGACCTGATCGGTCTCGTGGCGCTGACGCTCCAGCGCCTGATCGGAGCGCTGGGCCTGATCGGACACTTGCGTCACCAGCCCGGTCAATTGCGTGGTCATCTCGGTGATCTGCCGCACCAGACCATGGATCTTGTCGACGAAGCGGTTGAACGAGCCGGCCAGTTCGCCGAGTTCGTCCTGGCTGGTGATGTTCAGGCGACGGGTCAGATCGCCCTCGCCTGCCGCGATGTCATCGAGGTTGGCTTTCATCAGGGTCAGCGGACGCAAAATGGTATTGGCCAACAGCATCCCCGCCGCCGCGATCACCAGCAGCACCACCACCGCCACGCCGACGATGCTCAGCACCACGCCTTGCATACGCTCCTGCACTTGCGCTTCAACCAACGCCACTTGTGCTTCGATGCCGTCGAGGTTGACCGAGGTACCGACGGCCATGTCCCACTTGGCCAGATATTCGGTGTAACCGAGTTTCGGCACCAGCACCTTGGCGTTGCCAGGCAGTGGCGAGCTGTACTGCAGATAGTGCGTGCCGTCCTTCGCCACTTTCACCAGACCGAGATTGACGTAGACGCCGTTCGGGTCGCGGTTGTCCTTGAAGCTTTTGCCCACGCCTTCGGGGTCATTGGCCTTGAACAGGCGCACGGTCTCGGAGTCGTAGCCGAAGAAGTAGCCGTCCTTGCCGTAGCGAATACCCGAAAGCAACTTGATCGCCTGCGCCCGCGCCTCGTTGTCACCCGGCGCGGCCGCGTCGTACAGCGGTTTGATCGTGGTCATGGCCACGGCGACGTAACTTTGCAGGGTGGCTTTGGCATCGCCGAGCAGGCGCTCGCGGGTCTGTTCGACCTCTTTGTGCGCTTGTTCCTGGAGGATGAACAGCGTGGTCAGGCTGATGACCAGCGCAAAGAGCAACACCGGGAGAACGGCGAGGGACAGGACTTTAGCCTTGAGGCTCAGGCGCATTTTTGGGGCTCACTCTTTTGGTTTTATTGGCGTGGTTAAAGGCTTTAACGGCACGCCAGATCAAAAGTTGAGCTTCGGTATGAGGATCGTTCCCACGCTCTGCGTGGGAATGCAGCCCCGGACGCTCCGCGTCCAACAACGTGACGCAGAGCGTCACAAGAGGCATTCCCACGCAGAGCGTGGGAACGATCACCGGCGGGGTTCAGAGGACCATCGCGGCCACCCAGCCGAACGCCAGCAGCGGCAGGTTGTAGTGCAGGAACGTCGGCACCACGGTGTCCCAGATGTGGTGATGCTGGCCGTCGATGTTCAGACCGGAGGTCGGACCGAGAGTCGAATCCGAGGCCGGCGAACCGGCGTCGCCCAGCGCACCGGCGGTACCGACGATGCACACGATAGCGATCGGGCTGAAGCCCAGTTGCACGCACAACGGCACGAAAATCACCGCCAGAATCGGTACGGTCGAGAAGGATGAGCCAATGCCCATGGTCACCAGCAACCCCACCAGCAACATCATCAAGGCACCGATGCCCTTGCTGTGATCGATCCACGCCGCCGATGTTTGCACCAGCGTCTGCACTTCGCCGGTAGCCTTGATCACTTCGCCGAAACCGGAAGACGCGATCATGATGAAGCCGATCATCGCCATCATCTTCATGCCTTCGGTGAACAGATCGTCGGTCTCACGCCACTTGACGATGCCGGACGCCGAGAAGATCAGGAAGCCGGCCAGCGCCCCGATAATCATCGAGTCCAGCAACAACTGAATAATGAACGCGGCGGCAATCGCCACACCGGCAATCATCAGGCTGAGCGGGTTGTACTGCACCGCCACCTGCTCGACCTGTTCGATCTTCGCCAGGTCATAAACGCGTTTTTTGCGGTAGCTGATAAAGGCAATGCCCAGCCCCACCAACATGCCCAGCGCCGGAATGCCCATGGCGTGGGTGACATTGATGCCGCTGATGTCGACGCCGCTGCGCGCAACATTCGCCAGCAGAATTTCATTGAGGAAAATGTTACCGAAGCCTACCGGGAGGAACATGTACGGCGTGATCAGACCGAAGGTCATGACGCAGGCGATCAAGCGACGGTCGAGTTGCAGCTTGGTCAGTACATATAAAAGTGGCGGCACCAGCAGCGGAATGAACGCGATGTGGATCGGCAGAATATTCTGCGAGGCAATCGCCACCACCCACAACAGGCCGATCAGCAGCCATTTGACGCTGCCACCGCCGGTCGCGTGCTGACGGTCAACCATCGCCAACGCCTTGTCGGCCAGCGCATGGGCCAGGCCAGACTTGGCGATCGCCACGGCGAAAGCGCCGAGCAGCGCGTAGGACAACGCCACCGTGGCGCCGCCGCCCAAGCCGCTGTTGAACGCCTTGAGCGTGGCGTCGATGCCCAGACCGCCGGTCAGACCGCCGACCAGCGCGCCGACGATCAAAGCGATCACCACGTGCACGCGGGACAGGCTGAGAATCAGCATGACGCCGACTGCCGCTATGACTGCATTCATTTCATTACCTCAAAAAACACTGCGGTGGAAAACCGACCGCCAGACAGGATGAGTCCGCCAACGGTTCACCGGCGGATTTGCAAAGAGGGTCTTATTAGAAGGGCGCGCACTGTGCCGCAGAGTGGCCGCAGTGTCAAAGCTACGGGGTGATTGATCATTCCCACGCTCTGCGTGGGAATGCCTCAATGGACGCTCTGCGTCCGCTTTGGGACGCGGAGCGTCCGGGGCTGCATTCCCACGCAGAGCGTGGGAACGATCACGTACAAAGCATGACAGTGCGGCAATTGGTCATATTGTGTTTCAAGGATAAAGAAAGCCGATTTGCGGCCGTTACAGTGCAAAGTCTCAGATATTTATCGAATAAGGACGTCTCCATGTCGCTCAGACAACTTTCCATCCAATGGAAAATCACCCTGCTCGCCGGCCTCTGCCTGGCCGGTATCGTGACCCTGTTGGTGGGTCTTTCGCTGTATCGCATGGAGCACAGTTCTGAACTGGTGAAGGCTTCGAGCATGGAAATGCTCACCGAGTCGGCGCAGGCGCGCATCGAGTCGCAAGGTGAAGTGCAGGCCGCCGGCATTCGCCAGCAGTTCATGGACGCCTATCAGTACGGCCACGGTTTCTCGCGGCAGGTGCTGTTTCTGCGCGAACAGGCCGAGAAGCGCTTCCTCGATGCCTTCGACCTGCGCGAAGACATGACCCGTCAGGTCAAATCCGCGCTGCAAGCCAACCCGGACCTGCTCGGCCTGTCGCTGGTGTTCGAAGCCAACGCACTGGACGGCAAAGACGAACTGTTCGCCGGCCAGGCCGAACTCGGCAGCAACGACAAGGGCCGTTTCGCCCTGTACTGGTCGCAACCGACGCCAGGTAAAGTCACCTCGATGGCCCTGCCGGAAAGCGACATGGCCGACACCAGCACCGGCCCTAGCGGCCAAGCTGCGAACGCCTGGTTTACCTGCCCGCGTGCCACGCTCAAACCGTGTGTAATCGAACCGTACTTCTATGTGATCGACGGCCAGAAGGTGCTGATGACCAGCATCGTCTTCCCGCTGATGGTCAACGGCAAAGTGATTGCTTCGCTGTCGGTCGACATCAACCTCAACAGCCTGCAAGCGATCAGCCAGGGTGCGAGCAAAAAGCTCTATGACGGTCAGACCGCCGTGAGCATCATCAGCCCCGCCGGCCTGCTCGCCGGTTACAGCCCGGATGCCGGCAAACTCAGCCAGCGTCTGGATGCGGTGGATAAAACCAGCGGCGCCGAACTGCTGAGCAAACTCGCTTCCAGCACCAATGTGAGCAGCCTGCACAGCAACGGTCAGTTGAAAGTGCTGTCGCCATTCCCGCCGATTCCCGGAGGTCCGTCGTGGGGCGTGCTGCTCGATGTGCCAGAAAAAGTCCTGGTCAGCCGCGCCGAAGCGCTCAAGCAACAACTGGATGCCAGCAATAACTCGGGCACGTTGATCGAACTGAGCCTTGGCGTGCTGGCGGCGTTGATCGGCTTGCTGCTGGTGTGGCTGATGGCGCGCAGCGTGACCAAGCCGATCCTCGGCGTGGCGCACATGCTTGAAGACATCGCCAGCGGCGAAGGTGATCTGACCCGCCGTCTGGCCTATGACAAAAAGGACGAACTCGGACAACTGGCCTGCTGGTTCAACAAGTTCCTCGACAAGTTGCAGCCGATCATTGCCGAGGTGAAACGCTCGGTGCAGGACGCGCGCAACACCGCCGACCAGTCTTCGGCCATCGCCACGCAAACCAGCGCCGGCATGGAGCAGCAATACCGCCAGGTTGATCAGGTCGCCACTGCCTCCCACGAAATGAGCGCCACTGCGCAAGACGTCGCGCGCAGCGCCGCGCAGGCTGCCGAAGCGGCCAAGGATGCTGATCGCGCGACCCGCCAGGGCCTGACCGTGATCGACCGCACTACCGCGAGCATCGACACCCTCGCCGCCGACATGAGCGCTGCGATGGTCCAGGTCGAAGGGCTGGCCGCCAACAGCGAGAAGATCGGCGCGGTGCTGGAAACCATTCGGGCAATCGCTGAACAGACCAACCTGCTGGCGCTCAACGCCGCGATCGAAGCGGCCCGTGCCGGTGAGGCTGGCCGTGGTTTTGCCGTGGTCGCCGACGAAGTCCGCAACCTCGCCCGCCGCACACAAGAGTCGGTGGAAGAGACCCGTCAGGTCATCGAGCAACTGCAAACCGGTACGCAAGATGTGGGCGGTTCGATGGGCAACAGCCATCGTCAGGCTCAGGGCAGTGTCGAGCAGGTTGGCCAGGCTGTGACTGCGCTGCGTCAGATTGGCGATGCGGTGACGGTGATCAGCGACATGAACCTGCAGATTGCCAGTGCCGCGGAAGAGCAGAGTGCGGTGGCGGAAGAGATCAATAACAACGTGGCGACGATTCGCGATGTGACCGAGTCGCTGTCCGGGCAGGCGAATGAGTCGGCGCGGGTGAGTCAGTCGCTCAATAGTCTGGCAAATCAGCAGCAGAGTTTGATGGATCAGTTTCGCGTTTGATTCGCAGCTTGTGGGGTGTCAGTGGGATTCCCCCCTCACCCCAGCCCTCTCCCCCCAAGGGGGGCGAGGGGGAAAGGGAGCCGATCCCCGTGCCATTCAAAACCTGAGTTCGACTCCATATTTCAGATCACGGTGATGCTTTCAAAACCTGAGTTCGGCTCGGTATTTCAGATCACGGAAAGCTTTCAAAACCTGAGTTCGACTCGATATCTCCGGTCCCGGGAAGGCTTTCAAAAACCTGAGTTCGGCTCGGTATCTCACGTCGGCGTACCTCTCCCAATCACCTCGGTCAGTCCCCTCTCCCTCTGGGAGAGGGTTAGGGTGAGGGGCTTCTCAAAGACTCACCGCCGAGGCAACTCAATCACCACCTTCAACCCGCCCCACTCACTCTCGCCCAACACCAGCAACCCGCCCCAAGTGTCGACAATATCGCGGACAATCCCCAGCCCCAACCCATGCCCGTGGGTCTGTTCATCCAGCCGCGTGCCACGACTGAAAACTTGAGTGCGCTGCTGTTCGGGAATCCCCGGGCCGTCATCTTCCACGCTCAGGGCAAAGCCATCCGTACGCTCAATCACACTCAGACGCACTTCGGCGTCCGCCCACTTGCAAGCGTTGTCCAAAAGATTGCCGAGCAACTCGAGCAAATCCTCTCGATCCCACGGCAACTGCAACCCTGCCGGCGCGACATAGCTCAGCGCCAAATGCTCGCCATGAATCATGTTCAACGTCGCCAGCAGTCCGGGCAGTTCCGCATCGCAATCAAACAACGCGCCCGGCAGTGCATCACCGGACAACCGTGCCCGGTTCAATTCACGATTGAGCCGTTGCTGCACCTGCTCCAGCTGTTCCTTGAGGACCTTGCGCAACTCGGGATGCGCATCGAGTTTTTCACTGGAAGCCAGGCTCAACAACACCGCCAGCGGCGTTTTCAACGCGTGCCCGAGATTGCCCAAAGCATTGCGCGAGCGCTTGAGGCTGTCTTCGGTGTGGGCAAGCAAATGGTTGATCTGTGCCACCAGCGGTTCCAGTTCCACCGGCACCTGTTCATCGAGTTGTGAACGCTGGCCCTGCTGCAATTGCGCAATCTGCTCGCGGGCCTTTTCCAGCGGTTTCAAGGCGCGGCGCACGGTCAAACGCTGCAAGAACAGAATCAACAACAATGCCGCCAGACCCAGGCCCAGGCCGATCTGACGCATGCGCTGAAAGCTCTCGCGCACCGGCGTGTAATCCTGCGCGACGCTGATCGAAATCGATTGGCCCAGGCGTCGATAGTCCGAACGCAGCACCAGCAATTGCTGACCGTCCGGCCCCAACTGCAGATTGCTGTGCAGCCCGGGATGGTCGAGCAGCGGCAGGTCCTGATCCCACAACGAACGCGAACGCCAATGGCTGTCGGCAAAATCAATGCGGAAATAGTGCCCGGAAAACGGCCGCTGATAGGCTGGCGACAAATGCCGCTCATCCAGTTGCAGGCCCTGCGGCCCGCGCACCAATGCCACCAGCAGACTTTCGCTGTCGTTGCGCAGACCGGCTTCGAGATAACGCTGCAAACCCACTTCGAACAACCACAGACTGGTTTGCGCCACCACCACACCGACGACCACCATCACGCTGATCAAACCCAGGCTCAATCGGCGCTGGATCGACCTCACGAAGCTTGCCCGCCGAACAGGTAACCCTGGCCGCGACGGGTTTCGATCACGCTTTTGCCGAGCTTGCGCCGCAGGTGATTGACGTGCACTTCGAGGACGTTGGAATCGCGCTCGGTTTCACCGTCGTAGAGGTGTTCGGCGAGGTGGCTTTTGGAGAGGATCTGCTCCGGGTGCAGCATGAAATAGCGCAGCAGACGGAACTCGGCGGCGGTCAATTGAATATCGGCGCCGTCGCGCACCACGCACTGGCGACCTTCGTCCAGATGCAGACCGGCCGCCTGCAATGTGGGTTGATTGGCCTGGCCTTTGGAGCGACGCAGCAGCGATTGAATGCGCAACTGCAACTCTTCGGGGTGGAACGGTTTGGTCAGGTAATCGTCGGCGCCGGCCTTCAAACCTTCGATGCGCTCGGCCCAGGAATCGCGCGCCGTGAGAATCAGCACCGGAATCGCCAGACCACCGGCGCGCCACTGCGCCAGCACCTCAAGCCCCGGCACACCGGGCAGGCCGAGGTCGAGAATGATCAGGTCATAGGGTTCGCTGCTGCCCTGATACAGCGCATCGCGGCCGTCCGCCAGCCAATCGACTGCATAGCCCTGGCGTTGCAGGCCGGCGAGCAATTCGTCGGCCAGCGGTACGTGGTCTTCCACCAATAGCAAACGCATCGATCAATCTTCCTTGTCTTTCACCAGTTCACCGGTATCGGCCTTCAAGTGCAGCTCACGGGCGACACCTTCGACAGTCAACAGCTCGACTTCATAAATGTAGACGTCGTGTTTTTCTTCCAGCTCGACTTCCAGCAACTTTGCGCCGGGATAACGATCCATCGCCTGCTGCAGCACTTGCTCCAGCGGCAGGATCACGCCCTGCTTGCGCAGATCAAGTGCCTCGTCCGGACCGAGGTCGCGGGCCATGGCGGTCGAGCAAAACAGCACCAGCGCCAACGCCGTGCGGCGGGTGGCGCGAACATTAACCTTCATTACGTATCCTGATGATCCTTGAGAACCTGCCCAGTCACCGCGTCTAATTCCAGATCCCACTCCAGCCCCTGCGGATCACGCATTTCGATCTGGTAGATGTACTTGCCGTACTGCTCTTCCAGTTCGGTATCGGTGATCGTCGAACCCGGGTGTTTTTCCAGCGCCTTGGCGTTGAGCTTCTCGAAGGAGACGATAGTACCAGCGTCGCGCAGACGCAGGGCTTCGTCAGGGCCGAGATCGCGGGCGTGGGCGAGGCTGGCAGTGAAGCCGATGATCACGGTAATGGACAGGGCAGTCAGGGTTTTCATGGGGTCTCCGTATTTTTATGTGTTGCTTTACGGTGGGCACCTTAGCGAGATGAACTTAACTGAAACTGAATTGCCATCATTGCCCCAGCTCAACACATTAACTCCTGTGGGAGCGAGCCTGCTCGCGAAAGCGGTGTGTCAGCCGGCATTGATATCGACTGACACGCCCTCTTCGCGAGCAGGCTCGCTCCCACAGATGGCCGTAGTGGTTCTATAATCCTTCGCTTGCTAACGATCGAGACCGGTATGACCGCCATCCACATCAAATTCCCCGCCCTCACCCTCAAGGCCGGCCCACGCGCCATGGCGCGCATTCGTGCTCAGGGCCTGAACGCCGCCGACGTCGGCACCCTGCCAGGCGCCGCCGGTGGGCCGAAGGCGTTGGGCATTCAGGGGCTGGATCTGGCGTTGTTCGGTGAATGGCTACCGAGTGCGCCGCGCGAGCGTTCGCTGATCGGCGCTTCGGTCGGCTCCTGGCGCTTCGCCAGCGCGTGTCTGCCGGACGCTGCCGAAGGCATTCGCCGCCTCGGTCATCTGTACGCCGAGCAGAATTTCAACAAAGGCGTGACCATGGCCGAGATCAGCCAGAGTTCGCAGCGCATGCTCAACGACCTGCTCGACGGCCGCGACGCAAGCATCCTCGACAACGCGCATTACCGGCTGAACATCATGGTGGTGAAAAGTCAGGGGCGTCTGGCCGATGACCATCGCGGCCGCCTCGGTCTGGCACTGGGTTCGGTGATCGCCGACAACCTGCGCGGCCGCGCACGGCTGTCGCGACACTTCGAACGGCTGATCATCCACGATCCGCGCCTGGCCCCGCCGGTCAATGCGCTGAACGATTTCCCGTCGCGCTTCGTCGCCCTGAATGCCGGCAATCTGCGTCAGGCCTTGTTGGCGTCGGGATCGATCCCGATGGTCATGGAAGGTGTACGCGACCTGCCGGGCGCCGGTGCTGGCACGTTCCGCGACGGCGGTCTGCTCGACTATCACCTCGACCTGCCCTACAGCGGCGACGGCATCGTGCTCTATCCGCACTTCACTGATCGGGTGATTCCCGGCTGGTTCGACAAGACTCTGCCATGGCGCAAGGCCTCGGTGGAGCGCTTGCAGGACGTGCTGCTACTCGCGCCTTCGAAGGAATATCTGGCGCGCCTGCCCTACGGCAAACTGCCCGATCGTAATGACTTCAAACGCTTCATGGGTGATGCGCCGGGCCGGCAGAAATACTGGCACGCGGCGATGGACGAAAGCCGTCGCCTCGGTGATGAGTTCCTCGAACTGACTGCCAATGGTCGCCTCGCCGAGCGCTTGCTGACCCTTTAGTCAGCACGGCCAAACACAAGCTGGTAAACTCGCCGCCTGCCCGAATCGCTGCGGCGAACACCATCTGAACAGAGCCGAAAATACCGTGGAAATCTTCAAGGAATTTACTTTCGAATCCGCCCACCGCCTGCCGCACGTCCCGGACGGCCACAAGTGCGGGCGTCTGCACGGTCACTCGTTCAAAGTGGCGCTTCACCTCAGCGGCGACCTCGATCCGCACACCGGCTGGATCCGCGATTTCTCTGAAATCAAAGCGATCTTCAAGCCGCTGTACGAGCGTCTCGATCACAACTACCTGAACGACATTCCCGGCCTGGAAAACCCGACCAGTGAAGTGCTGGCCAAATTCATCTGGAATGAAATGAAGCCGTTGCTGCCGGAACTGAGCGCGATCCGTATCCACGAGACCTGCACCAGCGGTTGCATCTATCGCGGTGAGTAACTTCTGACACCCCAACTATCCCTGTGGGAGCGAGCCTGCTCGCGAAAGCGTATTGACATTCAACATGGATGTCGACTGATACACCGCTATCGCGAGCAGGCTCACTCCTACAAGGGATTGGTGTTTTGCCAAAGAACAGCCCGCGAGGCTGTTTTTTTACGCCTATGCTTTTTGGCTCTCACCCGCCAAGAGGACAGGCCCATGACAGACTGGCTGCTGGATCAGGTCTTTGACTTCAATGGCCGGCAGGTCCGCTACGCCATACGCGGCGACGGCCCGCCGCTGGTGTTCGTGCATGGCACGCCGTTTTCGTCGTACGTGTGGCACCGGGTTGCACCGCACTTTTTCACGACTCATCGCGTGTATTACTTCGACCTGCTGGGCTACGGCCGCTCCGAGCAACCTGACGCCGATGTCTCTCTCGGGGTGCAAAACCAACTGTTGGCGCAGTTGCTCGACCATTGGAATATTGCAAACCCCGACGTCGTCGCCCACGACTTCGGCGGCGCCACCGTACTGCGTACGCATCTGCTCAACGGCAAGGATTACCGCAGCCTGACCCTGATCGACCCGGTAGCGTTGACGCCCTGGGGTTCGCCGTTCGTGCAACATGTCCGCCAGCATGAAGCAGCGTTCAGCGGCCTGCCCGACTACATCCAGCGCGCCATCGTGCCGACCTATATTCGCGGGGCGGTTCACCGGGATATTCCCGATGACGAACTCGCACCCTACGTGCAACCGTGGCTCGGCGATCCCGGGCAAGCGGCGTTCTATCGGCAGATTGCGCAGATGGATGAGCGCTATACCCGAGAAGCAGAAAGCCTGTACCCGACGATCCGCTGTCCGGTGCAGATTCTCTGGGGCGAAGAGGACCAGTGGATCCCCATCGAGCGTGGCCGAGCGTTACATCAAATGATCCCGGGATCACAATTCCACCCGATTGCCAACGCCGGCCACCTCATCCAGGAAGACGCCCCCGAAGCCATCGTCACCGCCCTGCTGCGCTTTCTCTAAACCAACACAAATCCCCTGTGGGAGCGAGCCTGCTCGCGAAAGCGGTTCATCAGTCACAGCAAATATCGTCTGACACACCGCCTTCGCGAGCAGGCTCGCTCCCACATTGGGCCTGAGTGCATTCAGTTGCACCGCTTTCGCGCCAATCCGCGCGACTCGTCTATACATAACCCGCGCCATCCGGCATTTGGCACGACCACTGCAACCCTCCTCCGCGTCTTCCCTACTCCAGCAAGGACCGCCCCATGACGCAGAACGATCCCGGCAATGATTACCCCCTCAGCGAAGTTCCGATGCACGCGCGCAAAGGCCTGGCCTCGACGGCCATGGTGTTACTGGGCTTCACGTTTTTCACTGCAACCATGTTTGCTGGCGGTAAGCTCGGCGTGGCGTTCAGTTTCGGCGAGATGATGGCGGTGATCGTCGTCGGCAATTTGTTACTCGGTTTGTATGCGGCGGGCCTGGGTTACATCGCCTTCAAAAGCGGGCTCAACTCGGTACTGATGGGACGTTTCTGCTTCGGTGAAGTCGGCAGCAAACTCAGCGACCTGATCCTCGGCTTCACCCAAATCGGCTGGTACGCCTGGGGCACCGCGACGGCGGCGGTGGTGCTCGGCAAATATTTCGATCTCGACGAAGGCACGGTGCTCGGTCTCATGGTGCTGTTCGGTCTGGTGTTCTGCGCCACGGCCTACGTCGGTTATCGCGGACTGGAGATTCTCTCGTATATTGCGGTGCCGGCGATGATGTTGCTGCTGATGCTGTCGATGTGGGTGGCGACGGTAAAAGTCGGTGGTTTCGAAGGCTTGCTCAGCGTGGTGCCGAGCGGTTCGCTGGACTGGTCGACCGCAATCACCCTGGTGTTCGGCACCTTCGTCAGCGGCGCCACGCAAGCGACCAATTGGACGCGCTTTTCGCGTTCGGCACGGGTGGCGGTGCTGGCCAGCCTGATCGGTTTTTTCATCGGCAATGGCCTGATGGTGCTCATCGGCGCATACGGCGCCATCGTCTACCAACAACCCGACGTGGTTGAAGTGCTGCTGTTGCAAGGCTTCGCCATGGCGGCGATGGCCATGCTGTTGCTGAACATCTGGAGCACTCAGGACAACACCATCTACAACTTCGCCGTCGCTGGTTGCAACCTGCTGCGCACCGGCCGACGCAAAACCGTGACGCTGGCCGGCGCAGTGATCGGCACCCTGCTCGCGCTGCTGGGTATGTACGACATGTTGGTGCCCTATCTGATTCTGCTCGGCACGGTGATCCCGCCGATTGGCGGGGTGATCATGGCAGACTTTTTCTACCGCTGGCGCGGGCACTATCCGCGTCTGGCCGACGCACGGTTGCCGGCGTTCAACTGGCCGGGGCTCGGGGCCTATGCGGTCGGCACCGTCGCCGCGTTCAGCTCGCCGTGGGTCGCGCCGCTGGTAGGGATCGCCGCTGCCGCGCTAACGTATGTCATCGTCACCGGCGTGCTTGGCGCTCGCAGCGCCAGCGCGCCACTACAAGACTTATAAAAAAGGATTCGCCTGATGCACATCATCAACGCCCGTTTGCGCAACCAGGAAGGTTTGCACGAATTGCACCTTGAAGACGGCCTGATCCGCAGCATCGCCCGGCAGACCGAAGCGCCCACCCTCGGCCCGGCTGACCTCGACGCCGGCGGCAACCTGGTGGTGCCGCCCTTCGTCGAACCGCACATCCACCTCGACGCCACCCTCACCGCCGGCGAGCCACGCTGGAACATGAGCGGCACGCTGTTCGAAGGCATCGAATGCTGGGGCGAGCGCAAGGTCACCATCACCGAAGAAGACACCAAGACCCGCGCCAAGAAGACGATTCAGACGCTGGCAGCGCACGGCATTCAGCACGTGCGCACCCACGTCGACGTCACCGATCCACAACTCACCGCGCTCAAAGCCATGCTCGAAGTCCGCGAAGAAAGCCGCCACCTCATCGACCTGCAAATCGTCGCGTTTCCGCAGGAAGGCATCGAGTCATTCCGCAACGGTCGCGAGTTGATGGAAGAGTCGATTCGCATGGGCGCGGACGTGGTCGGCGGCATTCCGCATTTCGAGTACACCCGCGATCAGGGCGTCAGTTCGATGAAGTTCCTGATGGACCTGGCCGAGCGCACCGGATGCCTGGTCGACGTGCATTGCGACGAGACCGACGATCCGCATTCACGCTTTCTTGAAGTACTCGCCGAAGAGGCACGCAGCCGCGACATGGGCGCCCTCGTCACCGCCAGCCACACCACGGCGATGGGCTCCTACGACAATGCCTACTGCGCAAAACTGTTCCGCCTGCTCGGTCATTCCGGGATCAGTTTTGTCTCCTGCCCGACCGAGAGCATTCACTTGCAAGGGCGCTTCGACAACTTCCCGAAACGCCGTGGCGTGACCCGTGTGAATGAGCTGCTCGAAGCCGGGATGAACGTGTGTTTCGGTCAGGACTCCATCGTCGATCCGTGGTATCCGCTGGGCAACGGCAACATCCTGCGCGTGCTCGAAGCCGGGCTGCACATCTGCCACATGCTCGGTTACCGCAATCTGCAAAGTGCGCTGGATCTGGTCACCGACAACAGCGCCAAAGCCATGCACCTGGGTGAGCGCTATGGACTGGAACAGGGGCGCCCGGCGAACCTGCTGATTCTGTCGGCGGACAGCGATTACGAGGTGATCCGCAGTCAGGGCTTGCCGTTGTATTCGATTCGCGGCGGCAAGGTGTTGATGAAGCGGCAGATGCCAGTGGTGGAATTTGCCCCGCAACTGATCTGAACGAACTTACAAAATAAGCCCGAAAACCAGCTCTTTTCGGGCTTGACTGATGGCACTTCGCCAAGAAACATTCTGAATCACTTCCTTTTGACCCTTATAGACCGGGGGTCTCCTCCCATGTGCGCAACTTTTTGCGCAACTTTTTCCCTTTAACATCCAGCTCCTGTCTGCGTTCTCCAGATCGATGCAAAACGCCCATGGATGACCGGCGTAAATCTCAAGGAGCCTGAGATGTTCAACCCCGCAAACGAAACCCACTTCAGCCTCAAAGTGGAAGACTACGTCGGCGACCTGCAAGTGCTGTCGTTCACCGGCACCGAAGGCATCAGCCAGCCGTATCGCTTCGACCTCGAACTGATCAGCGAAAACCCGGATCTGGACCTCGAACAGCTCCTGCATAAGCAAGCGTTTCTCGCATTCGATCCGCAGGGCAGTGGCATTCACGGCCAGATCTACCGCGTCGCCCAAGGCGATGCCGGCAAGCGCCTGACCCGCTACAAAGTGTCGATGGTGCCGCAGTTGCAATACCTGCATCACCGCACCAACCAGCGCATCTACCAGCAGATGTCGGCGCCGAAAATCATCGCGCTGATCCTCGAAGAACACGGCATCAAAGGCAACGCCTACAGCTTCCAGCTCAGCCAGCCGTGCCCGGATCGCGACTACTGCGTGCAGTACGACGAAACCGACCTGCACTTCGTCCAGCGCCTGTGCGAAGAGGAAGGCATTCACTACCACTTCCAGCACAGCGACAAGGGTCACCTGCTGGTGTTCGGCGATGACCAGACCGTGTTCCAGAAACTCGGCCAACCAACCGCGTATGTGCAGGGCAGCGGCATGGTCGCCGAAGAACCGGTGATCAAAGGCTTCAAACTGCGCCTGGAAACCCGCACCAGCCGCACCACGCGCCGCGACTACGACTTCGAAAAACCGCGCCTGCAAATGGAAGCTGCGTATAAGCCGGACGGCGAAAGCACTGAG
>Ga0163162_10002359_pt1 | contig 17740 bp, 11 predicted proteins | sample S55metaG_FD_115310 | JGI IMG/M metagenome (GOLD analysis project Ga0163162, IMG submission 115310) | Switchgrass rhizosphere microbial communities from Kellogg Biological Station, Michigan, USA - S5-5 metaG | ecosystem: Host-associated > Plants > Roots > Rhizosphere > Soil | place: USA...
AAGGTCCTACGATACGTGACAACACCCGGATTGCGCCTGCTTTCTCACCAACGTTCATGAAGCCAAGAAAAAGTGATAACACGCCGATCAATCCGATAGAAATAGTCACACCGGTTCCCGCTGACTCAAACACGCCATCGATAATTGTTTTGAAAATACCGGTGTCACCAAATGCAATCAGCTTTACGAGAGCCACTATAAATGCAACGAGAAAAAATGCGATCCAGATGAAATTAAGGGCCATAGGTTGGAATTGTGGAATGAAAATAAGGAATTAGGTTCAGGCAAAAGTGGAAAAGTGATAAATTAAGAATGTGGAAATGTAAGATGTGAAAATGTGAGAATGTGATGAATGCGCCGGGAGTCGTCATTTCGAACGGAGTCCGCCCGAGGCGGACGAAGTGAGAAATCTCGTGCCATCTATTGGAACTACATAAATCAGCAACGGTATAATTTATCTTGATGTTAATAGCTGAAGATTCGGTTAGATTTCTCACTTCGTCCGCCTCGGGCGGACTCCGTTCGAAATGACGACTCCCGGCACATTCTCACATTTCCACATTTTCACATTTCCACATCGCTCTCCCAACATCTCCCCTTTTTTCACTACCTTGCGCCCTCAAAAAAAGCAGCATGGCTTTACAAGCAGGAATAGTAGGATTGCCGAATGTGGGGAAATCAACTTTGTTTAATGCGGTGAGCAGCAGCGCAAAAGCGCAGGCGAGCAACTATCGCTTTTGTACGATTGAACCAAATGTCGGTCTCGTAGATGTCCCCGATCACCGGTTATACAAACTTGCGGAGTTGGTTCATCCAAATCGTATCGTTCCTACTCAAATTGAAATTGTCGACATCGCAGGACTTGTTAAAGGAGCCAGTAAAGGCGAAGGATTGGGGAATAAATTTTTGGCGAATATCCGCGAAGTGAATGCGATTGTGCATGTCATCCGTTGTTTTGAAGATGAAAATATTTTAAGAGACGAAGGGCCTATCAACCCGGTCAGTGATAAAGAAATTATCGATACAGAGTTGCAATTAAAAGATCTAGAAAGTATCGACAAAAAATTACAGCGAACAGAAAAATTGGTTCGTACCGATCCAAAATTAAAAATCGAATATGACGTGTTGAAGAAATGTAAAGACCATTTGGATAAGGGAAAAAATATTCGCGAATTGGGATTGAGCAAAGAGGAAAGAGCTGCTATTGCAGATCTTTTTCCGTTGACAGAAAAACCTGTTTTATATGTTGCGAACGTTGATGAAGCGTCTATGCATACAGGTAATAAATATTCTGAGGCATTGAGAGCAGCGGTATCCGGGGAACGTGCCGAAGTGATCATAATGAATAATTCCATCGAACAACAAATTGCAGAGATGGAAGATCCGGCGGACCGTCAGTTGTTCATGGAAGAATATAAAATGAAAGAACCTGCATTGAATAAATTGATTCGATCATCTTATAAACTACTTCAACTGCAAACATATTTCACTGCGGGTGAACAGGAGGTTCGTGCATGGACGATCCAGGAAGGATGGAAAGCGCCCCAGGCTGCAAGCGTTATTCATACTGATTTTGAAAAAGGATTTATCAAAGCGGAAGTAATCGCGTACGACGATTTTATAAAATTCGGATCAGAAGCAGCATGTCGTGAAGCCGGCAAACTTAGAATTGAAGGAAAAGAGTATGTAGTGAAAGATGGCGACGTGATGCATTTTAGATTTAACGTGTGACGGCTTTTGAAGATCACAGATAGACCGATGTTGATTTTCATACAAAGGCACCAAGATTTTTTCTTCGTGCCTTTGTGTTTTTGTATGACACCAGACTTATTACCTGATAGCACTCAGCTAAAACACGTTGAATGCAAAGCTCACATAATAAAGTCCCCCGACTGACGGGTTACCCGTTGCACTTCTATAGTAGTGGTTAGTAATATTTGTTGCACCCAGTTTGATGACCGATTTAATTGGGCGTAATTTATAACTTATCTGCGCATCAACAGTGCTGAATGCCGGAACTTTTCCCTGGATAAAATCACTTTCCATGAAGAAGCTATCCTGCCAGCGCCATATCACGTTAAAGCCCAAACGCTTTTCAAAACCAAAGCCTGTATTTCCAAATCCGATGTTAGCACGATATCTCGGCGTGTTATAATATGCTTTAAATCCAGATGGCACATCCTTTATCTCGTCAAAAAATAAATTACCCATCAGGGAAAAATTATTCTGCAATAAGTATTCAAGCGAAGCTCCATATCCGTCTGTGTGCACTTTGGTTGGGCTGTTTACCGAAACGGAAATGATCTTAGGATTGGCAAGTCCAAGCGGTGTTCCTGTCGAAGACTGAAATACGTTAACACGAGTGAGCAAATCCTGATAAGTCGCGTAATATCCGTAAATATCAAACAGCAACCTGTCATCCATCAACAACGCTTTGTATCCAACCTCAAATGAATTCATTGTTTCCGGTTTGTACTTTCCAAATTCCTGCACCTGCAAATCTGCCGGGTTGCCGGATTGCGCAAATTGCAGAAAACTTGCCTGTGTGTAAACCGGGTTTCCTTTGAAATTATAGTAGTCGCGTAATTGAGGCAATCCGCCAATCAACACCGTGTTCCCCCCAACTCTTAAATTGATCCATTGGTTTTGAGTGGTTGGGAAACGATATGCTGATTGATAGGACAAGCGGACGTGCTGATTCTTCGCGACCTCGATTACGGCAGTCGCTCGCGGAGTAAATCGTCCGTCGAAGTTTTCGTTCTTATCGTATCGACCGGAGACTGATATTTTCAAAACATCTCCAAAAAACTTTTGTGATACCTGTGCGTAGGCACCGTATTCATTGATGTGAATCTTTCCTGCGGTATCTGCGAATAATGTTCCCTGTGAATTTAATACGTATTGTTTCCAGTTAGCTCCAATAAGAATATCCGTTCCTGATTTAGCGACGCCGAGCATTTCGCTAAGATTATATTGACCTTCGACCATATACAAACTGCTCTTATCCAAAAATCTTCCACCTTGTGGGATCGGAAGTTTTGCGATGGAATCAAATATCTGGTTGAAGCGTGTCGAACCTGGCAGGGGTCTTCCAATATCCGCCTGGCCGCGCGCATAATTATGCGCTGTTGTTGCATCCATTCCACCCAAAATTGCGCCCACATAATTTGCCACATATTGCGGATACCAGCTTCCGCCCAAATTTGCGGTGTTTACGCTGGGCTTCCATGCTTCGTTCAACAACTCCGTATTAACCGTTGCATTATAAGCATCACCTGCGTTTTCCTGAGTTGTATAACCACGAAGAAACCAGTTCTTACTTTTCAATTCAACTTTGTATTGACCGATTTTCAAATTCTTTAAGGAGTAGCGGTCGCTTCCTGTATAGACCGTATTTCCCGTTCCGAAATTACCAGTGATCGATGCCGTTAGTCTGTCGTTGATTTTATAATAAAGTCCGGCAGATACTTTGATATTTCGAGTTGTCGGATCTATAATGTCTGCTTCGCGATAACCTGTTCTTGTTACATATTGTTTTGGAATAATTCCATTTTTCACACCGACATAGAATGGTTGTGTTGACGGATTGGTCTGCAAATATTGATCGATCTGCGCCTGTGATGGAGGAATTCCACCACTCTGTGCTTCATAACCCGCGATATATTGTTGCGTTGCTCCACCCAATATCAAATTCGAAAGGGTAAGCATATCAGGGATCTGGCTGATATATTCGTCACCATATAAATTCACACCATTATATGCCGGATCTGAATTTCTTCCACCACCATTTTGTTTGTAGTTCTGACTTGGCAGATCATAGTTACTGCTATCATACGCAACCCAATCTTTGGCCTGCATAAATTCAGCAGCAATTTTAAAAGCAAATTTGTCCGTTATTTTTTGCGCCCAACGGACAGCAATATCCGAATATCCGGAAGAACTCCGAACGGGACTATTTATATTCATCACACCGCCTTTCACCTGTGCACTTACACCCTGGTATTTAAATGGATCTTTACTGTTGATCACGAGCGTTCCATTCATGCCACCCGGGCCATACAAAGCAGAAGATGCACCTTCCAGCAATTCCATATTATCTACATCGAGTTCAGTCAATGCAATCACATTTCCAACGGAAAAATTCAAACCCGGTGCCTGGTTATCCATCCCATCAACGATCTGGTTAAATCTTGTATTACCACTTCCATTAAATCCGCGCGTGCTGGGTGTTTTGAAAGTGAGACTTGACGTCACCATATCCACTCCCTTCAAATTTCCAATCACATCATAGTAAGATGATGCAGGAGAATTTCTGATCGTTGCAGCATTGACTCTTTCAATGGAAACCGGAGATTCAAGAATTCTTTCCGGCACGCGACTCGCAGAAACGACAACTTCCGTTCCGAGTGAAGAAGTTGGTTTGAATGAAATCTGCAAAATCGTTGCAGCATCATTAACCTGTACTTCTTGCGTTTCAAAACCGATGGAGCTAATGACAAGCGTCAGCGGCAATTTTTGTGAAGTAGTAAGTTTGAAATTTCCTTTGCCATCTGTAAAAGTTCCGGCCGCTCCGTCTTTAACAGTAATCGATGCTGCAGGAACAAATTCTTTGTCGACTGAATTGCGGACGGTTCCGCTAATAACAATTGATTGCGCGAATGTCAATGAGTTAAGGGCAACTAACAGAGCGCCCAATAAAGGCAAGCTTTTTCTCATGGCGTTCAATTTGGTTAGAATTATAAGCAAAGTACATATATGTAACGGTCTGCAAAAAAAATTATTTTCATAGTGTGTGCATAGCCGCGATAGATATAACGGATTGCGTTACTTTTATCGCGTGATTTGTTTAATAACACGCGTGATTTTATAATTATTTTCCAATGAAAACACTGCAATTTCCAAAACAGACAAATTTCTATCGCGGAAAAGTCCGTGATGTTTATACGATACAGGACGACTGGCTGGTTATGGTTGCATCAGATCGCATTTCTGCTTTCGATGTGATTCTTCCCCGCCCGATTCCTTTTAAAGGACAAGTGCTAAATCAAATTGCTGCATACATGCTGAAAGCGACAAAAGATATTTGTCCAAATTGGCTCGCCGATACGCCTGCACCCAATGTTGCCATTGGAAAAAAATGTGTCCCATTTCGTGTAGAGATGGTCGTTAGAGGAAACGTTACAGGCCATGCATGGCGGACGTACAGCAGCGGCAAACGTGAATTGTGTGGTGTAGCACTTCCTGAAGGTCTAAAAGAAAATGATTATTTCCCCACACCTATTATCACCCCTTCTACAAAAGCAGAAGTCGGCCATGATGAGGATATCTCGAAAAAAGAAATTATCGCAAGAAAGATTGTAGGTGAAAATGATTATGAAACACTGGAGAAATACACATTGGCATTGTTTCAACGCGGTAAAGAAATCGCAGCAAAAAGAGGATTGATCCTCGTAGATACTAAATATGAATTCGGCAAGATCGGCGACACGATTTATCTGATGGATGAGATTCATACGCCGGATTCATCACGTTATTTTTATGCAGATGGATTTGAAGACAGACAGAAAAAAGGCGAAAAACAAAAACAACTAAGCAAAGAGTTTGTGAGAGAATGGTTAATTGCAAATAATTTCATGGGAAAAGAAGGCCAAACGGTCCCGGTTATGGATGATCAATGGGTCGAAACGATTTCTAACAGGTATATTGAATTGTACGAAAAAGTAATCGGAGAAAAATTTCATCCTCAAAAGTTGAGCGATGAAGAAGTGTATCAAAGGGTCTTGTATTCATTGGCAAATCTTGGTGCGAGTTAGCAAGTCTGGTTTCACACAAAGGAACAAAGAGTCGCGACTCTTTGTTCCTTTGTGTCTTTGTGTGAAACCGAAATCCGAAATTATATGAAGTCCCTATTCTTTAAATCTCTTTCGACTCCGTGATTTATTAAATACCATCATTCCATTTTGCTTTCCTTTCCTCAATTCTTTTTTTTCATTCTCAGGCATTGAATACACCGTTTGACAGTCTACACTACAAAATCCATTGTATTTCTCTGCACATTCATCACACTGGATAAACAAAAGATGACATCCATCATTTTTACAATTCGTATGCGTATCTGCCGGCTTCCCGCACTGATGACAATGCGCCAGTACTTCCTCCGTAACTCTCTCTCCCAAACGATCATCAAACACAAAATTCTTCCCCCGAAACTTATTTTGCAATCCGTTTGCTTTCACCGTGTTTGCATAATGAATGATCCCGCCTTCCAGATGAAACACATTTTGAAAACCATGATGCAACATAAACGCACTGGCCTTTTCGCAGCGAATTCCACCTGTACAGTACATGATGATATTTTTTTCGCGGTTTTCCTTCATCATGTCGACCGTCATCGGAAGCTGTTCACGAAAAGTATCGCTCGGAATTTCTAACGCTTTGTCAAAGTGTCCCACTTCAAACTCGTAATGGTTGCGCATGTCAATGACAATCGTATCTGGATCCTCGGTCAATTTATTAAACTCTTGTGCATTGACATATTTTCCCTTATTCCGCATGTCGAACGTTCGATCACTAATGCCATCCGAAACAATCTTATCGCGCACTTTTATTTTCAGAACCCAAAAGGATTTTCCGTTGTCTGTAACTGCAATGTTTAACCGAAGTGAAGAAAGTCCAGGAGTCGCTTCGAGGCAATTCTTAAAATCATCAAACTTTGAAGACGGCACACTTACCTGTGCGTTGATCCCTTCATGAGCCACATATATCCGACCGAACACGTGCAACGCATGCAGCGCCTTGTATAAATGATCACGAAATTGCTTGGGATCGTCAATAGGAAAATAGCGATAGAAAGAAACCGTGGTACGTGGTTCTGTCTCTTGTAATAATTTTTCTTTTAGCTCCTTTTGAGAGACACGATTATGTAGTGTTGCCATATTTTGAAATTTGAAGCGGCATTGTAATTCATTTATCGCAGCCGTAAGGACACTTGCAGGGTGAACCAAATTTCGAAAGGCAAAGATAATAAAAAGAGGTTAAGATTGAAGTTGACGTTAAGAAGTTGAGTGTCAAATTCTCAACGTCAATCTAATTAAAACTTATCTGCGGATTTCCCCCATTCGAGCTTGCATTTGCAAACGCAGCGCCAAATAATCCGCCGAAGCCGACGCGGACGCCGAACTGTCCTGTTTGACCATTTAAGTAGGAACCAACAAAGTCCACACGGACAATTTTAAAGATATTTTCAAGTCCACCGAAAATTTCCACATAATTATTATCCCGGCTTACGTAGAATGCATTTGACCCAACGACAAGATTCCATTTTAGTCTCCTGAACAAAGGAATTTTATTAGTGAGCATTCCATTAAAATGATGTTCGAGATGTCCGACAGCGTAAAATGCAGCGGTCGTACTGTTGGCGTAATAAGGAGCAACTTGAAAACTGTTGAGATATTGGGTTGCAAAAATGGTCTGGTTGCCATTGAAGTGCTGGTAATCCTGGATATAAACGGATCTAGTATTAAAGAATCCGCCAATTCCAAATCTATATTTTAGCAACCCACGAAGTTTAAAATTCACATCATCCCAAACGGAAAAACTCCACTTGTCAAAATTCACGTCGCTTCCAAAAATATTTTGGAAGCCCTTCTGGTATGACAATGCCAGCGTCGGATATTTTGAACCGATTGGAATTTTGTTGTTTGGAAATTCTATGTAGCGCTGACCGGGCTTGAATTGGATTTGCACACCAGCAATGAATGCCTGGTGTCTTGGAAATTGTTCCTTTGTTTTTTCATAAGGATAATTTGGTGTAAAAGGCTTGTCTTTATCGCCTGTAATTGAAAAATCAGTTGTATTCTCAATCGGCAATCGGTCCTCATACAACAAACTTCCGCTTACGCGAAGACCATTATCGAAACGATTTGTATACGTCAACGATCCATAATAATTCTCATAGATCTTCATATAATTCTCGCGAAGGAACAGAGTATAGATTTCGTTCATCAACGGCGAAATCGGGTTTTCCCTGTTAAACTGGGTTACTCTTTTCCCACCTGAAACGATCCAATTCGAGCGATTCGCCGAGCCGCCGTTCGGATCCCATTCAAATGTTCGTTTGGAAAATGACAACGTTCCCCACATATTTAAATGTGTATTACTAAATCCGTATCGAACATGCGGAGTAAAACTGATTCGTTCCCTGGATTCGGGAAATGTTTTCGTGAATGTTGCTTCTAAGTTAGCAACAATACCTTCCACCGTGTTATACTGCGCGCTTCGCAATAAAGGTTGCAATGACCATTCAAACGGGTTATTAGGATCGAAATTAGATCGTTGCACTCCGTTCCACATTATATTCATCACAGTGATTTTACCTTGTCTTCTCCGCAAAGAATCTATCACGCGACGCGAAGACGAAGAATCTTTTTGCGCCTGGAAAAGGCTGTCTTTCGTTTTATAGTCTTTCGATTCTTCCGGTTCCAATGCAACCGGGCGAAGCGAATCCCAATACATCTTTGATTTTTTATTCACCGCTGTATCATATTTCACGATTACATTATTAAAATATTTTTTGCGAAATTCTGGTGTTGTATCGTACTTACTGTAGACGTTTAAAAAATTTCCCGTGGCATCGATGCCCATTTTATTGAATGTAAAATAGACAACCTGGTCCTTGGTCCGCCATACGCTTGGCGAAATGGGCACGTGAATTTGCCGGATACTCATCGTGTCGATGATTTCCAGCATCGTTTCTTTTACAAGGAATAAATCGAGACTATGGATTCTCCAATCCCCATCAGTAATGTTAATTGTGCCGGTGAACAGGGGTTCAAATTTTCTCCGGGGAATAACCTGGATCTGGTTAATTTCTTTCCCGTCTTCAATAAAAGATCCCAGGTATTTATAACGGTAATAGTTAAGCGCTCCATCTGCGATGGGCGAAACAAAACCACGGGGATTGAGTTGCGTTATGAAAATATTGACGTTGTTATTATAGAAATTGACAAACGTGGGAAAGTTGAATCCAAAACCGTTGGAGCCGCTTTCACGTCCCGAAATGACTTCCAGTTTTATCCTGTCAGGTTTTTTAAAAGCGATTTTAGTCAGGGATTCCGATAAGTAGATTACGCCCTTGCCCGCCGAATCAACGCCCATCGATTTGCGATCTTCTTCCTTCATTTGTCGTCCAAATATTTTGGATGGAAGTTTCCTGGTTTTGATCAACGTTTTAATATACGCTTCGCAGGTAAAAGAATCGAGCGGTTCTTCATATTCCCTTCTTTTTTTAATGGCATGACGGATGATTTCATAGGCAGGATCTTCGCCGCCGGGTTTCACCACGACTTCTTTCATCGTCGTGCGTTGTAATGGAAGCGAAAAATTGAGGACGACGGGTTCACTGGTTACCCTGATCTTCCTCTCCTGCCTGGTGTATCCGATATACTGACAGACGATTGTGTATTCACCATCTTCCAGCTCAAGAAAATATTTGCCTGCGGTGTTTGTCGTTGTCCCTTTGGAGGTTCCTTTTACAAATACAGAGGCGTAGGGAAGAATATTGTTTTTGTCATCCGTCACCACCCCGGAAATTTTACCAGCCTTCGCAAAAAAAACAGGGAGAATAAAAATACTCAGCAGTATAATCCGGTTCATCAAAGCGGTTTAATTGAAAACGAATATACGTTGCAATTGGTTGCTGGCTGATCAGCAAAATGTGAAAAAACTGATAAAGCAAACCAGGCATATGAAGTGAGATGTGAGATACTTGGTACGGCTACCACACCCATACCTCTTTGTTCACACCATGTGTCACGTTTATTATTCCTAATTTTAGAGACAATTTTCGCAATAAAACTAATTGGACATGAGATACGAACCTGTGCAGAATTTCATCGGGGGACAATTCGTCGCATCTCCGGGCAGTACCCTCGAAGTCATATCGCCTCTTGATGGTGAATTACTTTCGGTAGTTCCACTCTCGCCACCAAGCGTACTTGACGATGCCGTCAATGCGGCAAAAAAAGCTTTTCGTACCTGGAGCAAAACACCTATCAAAGAAAGAGTACAAGTGTTCTTTCGTTATAAATATCTGTTAGAAAAAAATCTGGATGAACTTTCGGCGCTTATCAGTGAAGAGAATGGCAAAACCATTTCGGAAGCTGTTGCGGAAGTCGAAAAATCTATCGAACTCACAGAGTTCGCTTGTTCTCTTCCGCAATTAATAACGGGTGAAGTGTTAGAGGTGAGTAGAGGAATTGAATGTCGCACTGAGCGCATACCCCTTGGCGTTATCGCGTCAATTGTGCCATTCAATTTTCCGATGATGGTTCCGAATTGGACAATCCCCAATGCCATCGCACTCGGAAATTGCATGATTATAAAACCATCAGAGAGAGTTCCATTGACGCTTGGACGCGTGGCACAACTGTTGAAAGAAGCAGGTTTGCCAGACGGAGTCTTCAATATTGTTCATGGTGACAGCAAAATTGTCGAAGCAATTTGTAATCATCCGGGAATAGAAGCTGTTTCATTTGTTGGTTCCACCAAAGTAGCAAAGTTGGTCTATCAAGGCGCAACGCAACATTTGAAGAGATGTCTCGCGCTTGGGGGTGCAAAAAATCATCTGCTGATTCTTCCCGACGCGAAAACAGACATGACAGCGCAAAATGTAGTTGCTTCGATGAGTGGCTGCGCTGGACAACGTTGTATGGCTGCGTCCGCGATGATCGGCATTGGAGCGGTCGATCATATCGTTCAAAAAATTTGTGATGAAGCAAAAAAAATTGTTCCGGGCAAAAACCTTGGAGCTGTTATCAGCAAAGAAGCAAAACAACGAATCGAAAAATATATTAGTGAGGCAGAAGAGCAGGGAGCAAAAATTCTTGTCGATGGCCGCGGGGCTATTGTTCCGGGAAAAGATAACGGATCTTATGTCGGGCCCACAGTTATCGACTATGTAAAACCGGATATGGCTGTCGCGAGGGAAGAAATTTTCGGGCCGGTCATCAGCATTATGCGCACGAATACGCTTGATGAAGCCATCGCCATCGAAAATGCAAATCCCTATGGAAACGCTGCAAGCGTATTCACACAGAATGGCGGATATGCGCGGTATGTTATGGAAAAGGCAAGTGCCGGGATGATAGGTGTAAACGTTGGCGTGCCCGTACCTCGCGAACCATTCTCATTTGGAGGATGGAACGATAGCCGTTTTGGAGTTGGCGATATCACGGGGAAAAGTTCAATCGAGTTTTGGACCAAGTTGAAAAAAAGTACGGTAAAGTGGAACCCCGAGGCCGGAGTGAATTGGATGAGTTGAGCAAATTTGAAAACACAATATAATGTCGAATACAATTGTTGACTCAGAAACACGACAAGTAATCGAGGACAATCTTGATTATACATTGTTTTCCTGGAGTGCTCAAAAAAATATAAATCCTATTGCGGTGAAATATGGCGAAGGTGTTTACCTGTACGATTATGATGGTAAACAGTATCTCGACTTTTCATCAGGACTTATGAATGTAAATATTGGTCATGGCAATCAGCGGGTGACCGACGCCGTTAGAAAGCAAATGCAGGAAATCAGTTACGTCACACCAGGTTGCGTCACCAAAGTACGAGGTGAATTGGGAAAGAAGTTGGCAGAAATTGCGCCGCTGGGACTGAGCAAAACCTTGTTTACGACAGGTGGCGCGGAGGCTATTGAAAATGCTATTAAACTGGCACGGCAATATACTGGCAAACATAAGATCATTGCCAGGTATCGCGCTTTTCATGGTGCATCCTATGGAGCGATGACGGCCGGTGGTGATCCACGAAAGTTACCGTCGGACGCGCAGCAAATTCCGAATGTTATTCATGTGGAAGATCCCTATTGCTATAGATGTCCCTGGGGCAAAGAAATTACTTCGTGTTCTCGCGAATGCGTGAGTCATATTGAAAGAGTGATTGCATTTGAAGGGCCGGGAAACATTGCGGCCATTTTGATGGAAGGTGAAAGCGGATCTTCCGGTTGTATCAAATATCCTCCCGACTATCTAAAAAAAATAAAAGCACTTTGCGACAAAAACAATATTCTTTTAATTGTCGATGAGGTGATGAGTGGCTTTGGAAGAACGGGAAAATGGTTTGCGTGCGATTATCATGGAATCGTTCCTGATATGATCACGACGGCAAAAGGTATCACCGCGGGCTATCTTCCACTTGGGGCGTTAATTGTAAGTGATCGGATCGCGGCTCATTTTGATGACAAGATATTGTGGTTAGGACTCACCTACTCTGCTCATCCAGTCTGCTGCGCTGCAGCCTTGGAAGTATTGAAAATTTATGAAGATGATAATTTGATTGAACGCGCGGCATCCGTGGGTGGTTACATCGAGCATAAAATGGAACTGCTAAAAAAGAAACATCCATCGATTGGCGATTTTAGGAATACTGGCTTGCTCGGTTGTATCGAACTGGTAAAAAACCGGCAAACAAAAGAACCCATGGCTCCATTCAATGCAAATGCGGAGCAAATGGCGGTTATGAATAAAGTTGCGGCCAAACTTCGTGAGTTGGGTATGTATACTTTTGTGCGATGGAACTATATTTTTGTTGCGCCTCCGCTTTGTATTACAGAAGAAGAAATTGATAAGGGGCTTGGGATGATCAGCGAAGCGATAGCGATTGCCGACAATTTTGTGCTCGCGTGATAAAATTTAATTAAACCAGATACTTTTCCAAAGTCCAAAACTTAGAAAAGTGTCTCTCGAAGTGTGTTTAGGGAGTAACATCAGTTACCAGAACTCTTTACGTGTAGCTATAGTTTTTTATTTTCGACCAAATTTCACGTATGATATTAAAATCGACACAGGCAGTATTAATAATATTACTGCTGGCAATAACTTGCCATGCCCAACAACGACGCGCCCGCGATTGGGGCGTACCATTCGACGGAACACCGGGCAAGTGGAACGCCATCACCGACGTTGCAGGTGTTGAAGTAGGTCATCGAACCATTATCGAGGGAGAAGGGAAATTAGTAAAGGGGAAAGGGCCCACTCGTACAGGGGTTACCGTTATATTGCCCGGCGGAAAAAAATTTACGCCGGTATTCGCAAATTGGTCCACATTAAATGGTAATGGTGATATGACTGGAACTCACTGGTTGTCCGAATCCGGTTTTTTAGAAACACCGATATTAATTACAAACACAAGCAGTGTTGGGATTGTTCGCGATGCCGCACTCGCGTGGATGGATAAACATTATTACTACGGTGCGGACGCCGACAGCATTTGGTATTCGTATCCTCTCACTGCCGAAACATGGGATGGAGTTTTGAATGATATCAATGGCTTTCATGTAAAAAAAGAAGACACCTGGATGGCATTGGATAGCGCCTCACCTGGAGTCGTCGCCGAAGGTTGTGTTGGTGGCGGAACAGGAATGGTTTGTCACGGTTTCAAAGGAGGTATTGGAACATCATCGCGTGTAATCGATAAAAAATTCGGAGGATATACAGTCGGCGTACTGGTTCAGTCAAACTATGGTACTCGTTCGCAACTTACGATTGCCGGCGTGCCGGTTGGAAAGGAATTAAAAGATACGCTGCCAAATATTTTCAACGGGGTTACTTCTATCACCAACCCCGATGATCCAAATGCGGAAATGGGAAGCATTATTGTGATTGTTGCAACTGACGCGCCTTTATTACCACATCAATTGAAACGACTCGTACAACGGGTTTCATTAGCTATCGGCAAAATGGGTGGCATTGGTGGAAATGGATCGGGAGATATTTTTCTTGCATTTTCGACAGCGAATAAACAAGCATTCAATCGCACGGAAGAAACAAATGTGAAAATGTATCCGAACGACGAGATCAATGACCTATTTACCGCGACGATCCAGGCAACCGAAGAATCGATCGTCAATGCGCTCTTCGCCGCGAAAACGATGACGGGAATTAATGGAAATACTGTTTATGAATTGCCGAAGGAAGCAGTGATTAGGATTTTGAAGAAGTACGGCCGGGTGAAATAGCTCGGCAACAGTAATTATAGAATTTAGATCTAAGAGAGTGGAGAGTGACTGCTTCGTAGATCTATCATTAGCTCATTGCATCAACTTGGTGATTCTGCAAAAACTTCCTGTCAGTGCTGCAAGACCCGCTACCAGTGCTCCAATCAATGAGGTGATCAATATCAACAACACTGCGGAGCCTCCTAACGGCAATATCAGAGCGATTTTTTGAGAAAGAATACCATCGTTCTTGCTATCGATCCACCATGCCAATATCTCCCACAATAAAAAAACACCAATAAATCCAGAGAGAAATGAATAAAATGGTTTTTGTGGAATGATCAACGCAACAATAAAGGCCGCGATAGCAATTTCCCACCAAGGCAAATAAAGACCCAATGCGAAAGATAAGAGCCCTGTTAAAACAATTGCTGTAATATATTTGATCATAATTTTTTCGTTTTGACCCGCAAGTGACGTGACTATTGCCCGGATAAATCCATCTTACATTTAATTTTCTTGTCGCCCGTTTCTGATTTCTCCATCACCCACAATGGATAATATTTTCCTGCCGCCCAATTATCAACAAACGTTTCATAATATGGGCTTCCGGGATTTCCACTTTGTCCGCCCGGGTAAATTCCGAACGCCTGTGTTTTTGTTGTGAGTTCAACCACCATGCGCCAACTCGGTCCGTGATCTTCTTTGATTGCATCGATACAATTCTTTCCGCCACCGACATTCAAATCAGTTCTTCCAAAAGGTGCCAGTCGTGCAAGGTGATTAATTCTTGTCGCCTTATATTTCCCCCATTGTAATCTTCCTTCCCCTTCCGCGAGTTTGCAAATTGCAACCGTTTTTTTAAATGCCAGCGTTGCATCATCCCGTAAAGTTTCTTTTGCTGGCGTATTCACGTTATCGAGGAATTTATAGGCAGAGTCTTTCAATATTGATTCAAGCAGCGTGCTTGCGTCCGGATAAACCATAGGCAACTTTGTTTTTGAAAAATCATCATCCCAAACAATTTTTGTAAACTGTTCCCATAGAACAGCAAATATTGTTGGCCCGCGCTCGTCTGCGTCATTGTGCAGCTCCCAGCTTCCGAGGGTCTGCAAATAAGTTCGCTCCTCTTCAGTGAGAGCAGTCATATCGATGTTACGTAAAAAGATTGGCCGCGCCATTTCTGCAAACACATCATAATTTTCGGTTTGCAATGTGATCATGTCTTTCGGCGTCAGGTTATTCCATTTGCTGAGATATCGATTGATGATGATGCCACGATATTCTAAAAAATCACCTCCCAAATAATATGGATATACCCCCGGATCAGCCGGCAACTGATTGGCGCTGCTGAGATATCCGCGTTCCGGATTTACCAGATGCGGATTTTCCTGGAACGGAATCATGCCCTGCCACATGAATGAGCTGTCTGTACCAGGCATGATAAAATCTCCCTGCCTCTTCCACTTTGCAGGGAATTGACCATTTGCCCAAATCGCTATGTCACCACTCTTACTCGCATACAAACAATTTTGTCCCGGCGCATGCAAGTATCGCAACGCTTCATAATAATCATCGTAATTCTTTGCATGATTGAGCTTGTTAAAAAAGAGAAATTCATTGCTTGGATCATGCCCTTTCCAACGCAGCGCATAGTAATCGCCGTTAGTACGACGTCGCATACCCGAAAATTTCTTATCGTAAACCACGGGACCAAAAACCGTATATGCAACGGTATCGATCATTTCCGACTCACCTTTAATAACTATATGCTCGTATCGGAAATCCGTTTTCTTCCATCGGCCGTTGAACCAATAATCCTGCATGGATTCATCGCGGAACCGGATATCATAATAATCCATCACGTCACGGCCGGCATTCGTCAAACCAAAAGCACAACTATCATTGAAGCCGATCACTACTCCGGGGCCGCCGGGAAGGGAAGCACCATATACATTGAAACTCGGCGTAGAGATTTGCATTTCATACCAAAGCGATGGGAGATTCAATCCGAGATGAGGATCGTTGCATAAAATCGGAGCTCCACTTTTTGTTTTCTTGCCGCTCACTGCCCAATTATTACTGCCGTTGTCTTTTTTTGGTTTTTGTGGAACGATGAAGGTTGTATCCTTTCTTTGAAAATATAATGAATCGGCGATTTTAGGCTGGGTAATCGTCAATGAAGGTGGAGGATAAATCGATCCCTTTGGAATGATAGGATCGAGCGAATCCTGCGTAACAGGAAACATCTTTTCGTAGTCCTCCAAACCGAAAACGGCCTTAATATTTGTGCGCTCGAAATCGGTTTCATCTCCATCCAAATCAAAGGTCATCTGCTTCAGAAAAAGCGCTGTTTTTAGATTGCTCCATTTTTCCGGTTTATAGTTGATAATTTTATATTCAACGGGTAATTCACTTTCTTTAAGGCTTTCGATGTACGCGTTCACGCCGGCAGTATATGCATTACACTCCACTCGCGTTACCGGATCTTTGTCCATTTCTTTTGCTTCCAGCTCCGCGGCGTAAACCATTCCCAATCTTCTTTTTTCGCGGTCATAATTCAGGGCTTTTCTTCCGATCAATTCACTAAGCCGGCCCGAGGCAGCATATACCTGGAACTCCATTTGCCAAAGCCTGAATTTAGCATGAAGATATCCCTGGATATAATATGCATCTTCATCATTCGACGCAAAAACATGCGGTACCATCCTGTCATCAAAATATATTTCAGCCTTGTCTTTTAGGCCCGGCAATTTCAACGTTTCTTCAAAATCTTTATCGACCGGTTCGGCATTTTGCCAGAAACCATGTTGAGGACTCAAGAATTTTCCAATCGGCGGTGCGATTCCCCATTGTTTATTGAGGACAACGATAATTGCAATAGTAGCAAAAAGGGAACTGAGCAGTGGTATGATCCTTACTTTTATCAATCGAAGTTGGAATATCATTTAAAAATAAAGCATTTTTTTTACTTCTTCATTCATGATTGTCCTCGTTTGTGTGAGTAGTTGTACTAAGTAAGATACCTGTGAGAGATTCGGGTTGAGATTGACGTTACAAAGTTGCCAGCTTGCAAGGGCAACCGCTCAAACTTAACCTCAACCTCTCCGTATTCCCACTTCGTGTAATACCACAAAATTGTATTGTTTACAGTTGCATTTTGTTTAAGTTTTGCATCGTCAAATAACATTAATCATTAAACCTTTTTGTAATCTATGAAACCGACAATTCGTAACACTGAAAGCAAAAAAAAGCTCATCCTCGGTCTCTTGTTCCTTGCACTTACAATCGCATCCTTTATTTAGAAATTTTTTTTCGTAACAGGAATTTTTAGGGCTTAATCAGTTGTTAATAACCGGCCGTTTGGCCGGTTACTTTATTTGGAGCGCGTAAGTTTGATTTTCTAGAGGCGGGAGTGTCGTCCAGTCGCTCCTTCCCTCTCCACTTCGAATCTGCCGGCTCAATGTACAATCGCATTAATCAACCGGTCAACCTCCTCATTCGTATTAAAAGTATGCAGCACTACCCGAAGTCTTTCTTTTCCTTTTGGCACAGTTGGATATAAAATCGGGCGAACATCCAAATTCGCGTCCGACAATTTTTTTGCAATGCTACGCACCTGTTCATTGCCAGGCACAATGACAATTTGTATTGGCGTGAAACTTTTTGTCACGCTCATGTCTGACCGAAATGAATTGAGTTCAGCGGACCTTTCCTGGAAATAATGAATTA
>Ga0163162_10002360_pt1 | contig 17739 bp, 16 predicted proteins | sample S55metaG_FD_115310 | JGI IMG/M metagenome (GOLD analysis project Ga0163162, IMG submission 115310) | Switchgrass rhizosphere microbial communities from Kellogg Biological Station, Michigan, USA - S5-5 metaG | ecosystem: Host-associated > Plants > Roots > Rhizosphere > Soil | place: USA...
AGCCAGTAAATCCGCCCTCCTCCATTGGTATTGGCTGCCCGCTTAGCCTCCTCTAACTGCCTGAGCCGGGAACTGTGCACGCTGAGTAAGTAGGAGCAGCCCCAGAAGACTGGAAGCTTCGCCTTTACGCTGCTCGATAGCCTCCTCGAGTAGTGCCCGCGTGTCCTCCTGCGTGAGCTTCAGCGAGCCGGTGGCCAGCGCCGCAGCGAACTCCAGTGCGGCATCGCCGTAAGTTCTCTCCCACCGGGCAAATACCTTGGCGATGAACTCCTTCATCAGCTTGCTCAGCTCCGGACTCGCTGAGTAATCAAGCTCCGAAGGGAGACACGCCCGCAGGAATGAAGCCTGGAGGACATTGTCGTTAAACCGGAGGAAGCACTCCGGCGACAGCACCACTGACTCATACCCCGTCGGCTGAAGGCGTAGCTCATGATCGTCGTGTTCGCGAGCGAATTGCAGGACTGCAGCAATCGTGAAGAACACTGTGCTTTGCGGTACGTTTGGACAGTCCCGACCCACATTGCTTGAGGGGTCGAAGAACAGAAACCCATCGGACAAGGCGAGCGCGCTGCCATCATGTTTTGGCAGGAAGTTGTGCTTGTGCTCCTCAACAAGCTCAGTGGCCTCATCAATAGCCTCATGACGAACCTTTTCCGCGACTTTGGGCGTGAAGCCTACGTCATCGACCTGCCCGGCAGACGCAACCGTGAGCAAGCGACTCCAGGCGTTCTGCTTCCCGTCATCACCAATGGGTAAGCACAGCCAGTTGGAGAAGCCGTATTCCCGGGGCGTGGGATTCTTCATCAGGAAAGTCTTGAGGAGCGCCCAGGCTCTGGCGCTCTGTGGAATCCCGATTGGTGCAAGGAACCTGCGTGGCACGGTCGCGTCCATGTAGGCCCGCAGATCACGACTGATCTCCCTTAGAATACCCCCGTCGCGCGCTACCACTGTCGCGACAAGCACCCCGGAGACGGTCTCAAAATCGACTTGATCAAGTTCGCTGTAAGGCACGCATCGGATTGACTTGGTAGCGCCCCATTTCTGACTGAGCATCTCATTGGCCACCTCGCCGAGTTTTTTCGACCCGTCATCGTCGGCGTACACAATTAGGTTTGTCGCCATAGAGACCGACCAGTCGATTTCAGCGGTCAGCCATTTCCTGAAGTCAGCGTCCGCTAGCAGCAGATCAGGATTGAGCGTCAACAGCTTGCGAGGCTTGCTCGACCGGTTGAATCCAATGATTCCCCCCATACCGAAATACTTGTGGAATTTGGCCAGCCGCTTAGGGTCATGCTTCAGGGATATTGTGATCGATTTGGGAGGCTTTGATTTCGCCGAGAAGTTCTCCCCTATGATCTCGATCAGCGTGCAGCCTTCCTCCGCCTTGACCGGCAGTGGATAGTCAATGTCGTCCAGGGCGACCAGGACGCCCCCGTATCGGCCATCCGCCGTGCGATCGATCAGCGTGGCAACGCAATCCCCTGTGAAACCCTGCTCCCCCATCTGCTTGGCCATGCCGCCGGACGTGGAGGCCGATACCACGCAGAAATAGTCACTTGCTGGAGGGTACATTGTCTTGAGTCGCTCATAGGAGTGGAAACTCATGACTTCGGCCTTACTGTCCAAGCGACCAAGCGCATTCTTCACGAAGGCGTAAATGCCCATGGTGTCGATGTACACCTTGTCCGCCTGGCGCAGCCTGGCGCCGTACTCGAGTGCGATCGCATACCCCATCACGCAAACTTCGGCCTCATCACTCGCCAGTTCTCGGGTCTGGATAAACACGTTGTTGAGCGTGCCGGACGGGTGCTTGAAAGAATGCGCGGACGGTGCAGAATGAATGACGTTGTTCTTCTCGATCAGCGTTCTCAAACCATCTCGCAAGAGAGAGCTCGGATCATAGCGGTAGACAAGTTCCTGGCCGCCCAGCACATGAACGTTGAAGCTCGCGCCATTCCACTGTAAGAACACGTATTCATGGACGCACACACGCGCGTTTTTTACGCCACGCTTCAGGAGGTTGGCCAGGCGGTCTTGATCGTCAGCCCAACTGCTGTTGTACACCGACAACTGATCAGACGTACCCACGATGTAGACGCAGTCAGGCAGATGTCGTTGGGCCTTCAGCGCGTCTTCGATATCAGTGAAGACGTGCTGTACTGAGAGCTCCGAATCGTTGTAGCAGATGACCAACGCTTCATGACTGCCGCTGGGGTCGCTGACAGCGGACATCCATTGATAGAAACGCTCCATTACATGCCCCTCAATGGAATCATCATGGTGACAACGGCCCCGGCAACGGGTGCCAAGTCGGTGTTGTCCCAATCCCTGAAGTCGTCAGGGTCACGCTGCCGATCGTTTTCTTCGAACTGGTTGTAGATGCACAGCCGGCCAGAACGAATACGGATTAACCCGCCCACCTTGCGAAGCTCATTCAGGATGGCAGGCAGACCTATCCCCGCGGCGTCCAGAGTCTTGCTGGACTGACGCGGCTGCAAGCATTTGAGCAGGTACCCCCGCTCATCCTGGAGCGACATCTCTTGCACCGCCTTGCCGCTCATTCTGGAGGCAAATCCGGGGCCCGAGTCGAAGAAGCTGATGTGCAACGCCCGCAAGCTGGTCTTGTTATTGTCGGTGGTAGAAGATTCTCTCTGCCAGTAACGGCGCAAGTCCTCACTGCCGTCAAAGTCTTCGGCAAAGATGTCGTCCTCAAGACGCCTCCAGCCGACCATGACGCCTTCAACATGGGCAAAATACGCGTGGCCAAGATGATCTGAGGTCGCATGTTCCTGTGTGTTGGATACAAGCTCAGAACAGAACAGACCCAAGCTTTCGATCAATGACTCCGGAACACTGGTGCGCCCGCTTTGCTTGTTGACAAAGTCAATGAGCCTGCGCATCTCGGTGGTCATTTCAGATGGAGGCTTTACCTGACCTGCAGCGCTGAACAGCGGTCGCAGGTGCTGAACCTTCGATCCCGCTACACAAATCAAATCGACGGCCCGGCCGTTGACGACGTCCTCGTACCGACCTGCATCCATGGCCTGCATTCGTTCTACCGACTCTTGGAAGACCTCTCGGCGATTGAATGTCAGTTCGCCTAGCCGGATACCCTTGGAAAGACGTAAAGCTGCGATACCTGGCGAACAGTTAGCGAGGTTGTGTAGGAGCGTTTTAACATCGGCCTGCGGGTTAAAATCCAGGTAGTCGCTCTGCAGCTGCTGTCGGGCCAGGGTGACGATCAGCTGGAGGCGTGCGGCATCATGCATGGCGCCACGCCGGGCGCTGAGCATGTCTGCCTGAATGAGGAATTTCTCCCCCGGACGATCGCAGATCTTGCGAATGGCCGCCTCGATGTCTTTGAGCGTACGCGTCTTGCCAAGGTTGATGGATTTCAAGCCTGTTTCTCCGATCAAGCGTCCGCTTTGTCGTTAGCGCCAAGAAGCAAGTTTTTGATCTTGGGCTCTGGTTTCCAGTAATTCGGGCCTTTGAGGAACTTGCCATTTTCATCGTAGATCGGCTTTCCATCCGCCCCGAGCTTGCTCTCGTTGCTGTCCATGATGATGTCCAGCACCTCCTCGAGCGGTAAGCCGTACTTCAGGGCCTCAGACCTGCAGTAAACAATCACGTCGCCCAACAAGTCGGCAATGGCGACCTTTATATCGATTTCAGCATTGCCTTTTTCGATCTTTTCGACGATTTCATCGATCTCATGAACTTCAGCCATCAGCGTGGCTTTGAACTTCTTGAGCTTGTCCGCAGGATCGGTCAGTAGCGTGGGCGTGCCGTTGATCGGCAGCTTGTACATCTGATTCATGGCATGAATTCGGTCTTTAAAAGGCTTACCCATGAATGCTCCCTTATCGATTAGTCAAAAATTGTAAGTGTGGGCTGCGGGATGCTAAGCACAAAAAATCAAGGCTATGCTCTGAGCCACGTGACCACTGATTCAGGGTTGGTTGCTCTGGCTGCATGCGCCCTGTCTCCGGTTAGCCGTGAGGCCTTAAGCATACACGGAGGGGGGCCTAGGAACGGTTCATAGGCAGGAGACCTCCATGTACAGTTGAAAACTCATCGTCTCACCCTACTGATTTAGATCAAAAGGCCAAGTTGACGAAAGCATTCCCCAGAAGTTTTGCACAGCGCGCCCAGCATGAGTGAACGACCTAAATGGTGATTAGATTTAACGAGTGGAACGCAAATGTGCTCGTTTAGGGACGGTTATCGGGGGGGGCGGTACTTCAAACCCCAATTGCGCCAGTACAGGTCGATCCTCTTCTTTGAGCTTTTTTACCGCCCAAATCAGCATATGCTGGGGCCTGGAACTCGCCACATAAGCGAACCTTGCGGCTTCCGATCCGCGATCTCGCAACCAGTCTTGCCAATGAGACTGGTGCGGCCCGGGCTGTTGGGACGAAACCACCACAGTGACATCGTGAGTTTCGCCCTTCACCTGGTGAATAGTTTCGTAGCGCAACGTGTCTGGTGGCCCCTCCAGTACCTCTTGGCTCAACACTCGCACGGAGACTGGCTTATCACCCTGCCCTTTGCGAGCCACAAGGTTCAAGTCTTTCAGGACATCCAGCTCCTCCAGTAACTCCACAGGTACGAAAGGTTGATTCGGGAGCCGTCGGATCGCCAGCTTTGCAGTGCGCACCCAAGCAGACCAGGTCTGATCGGACTTGCCAGCACCATTGGCGACCATGAATTTCAGGCTTTCATGGAGGAACTTCCGCCAAACAAGCTTGGACTCCATGACAATGGGGCAATAGGGGCCGACCTTGGTGACCTGCAGCTCGAGTTTGTCGGCCAGCCACTTTGCAAACGTCATCAGGCTTTGCTTGATGTCCTTGAGGTTACCTGTGCTGGCGCTGATGCACGCGACTGCCAATAGTTCGATGCCTTCGAAGGTCTCACCATTACGCAAACGCTGCAGGGTCGTATGACCCCGGGCCACCAGTACCACTTTGGTGTACCCCTGTGTCATGGTGCGTATCGTAGGCAGCAGCTCAGAGGGGCACACTTCATATTCGAGTATCCGTGGTTGCAGGGAAGCAATATCTACATTGCCCCTGATCCGTTCGCCGCCAAGGATGTTGGTACACAGATCGACTATGGCCTGTCCACTCCGCCAGTTCGCCTTGAGCTCATACGGGTCGAATTTCAGCTTGACCATGAGGTCGGTGACATTCTCTGGGTTCGACTTGCGAAAGCCATAGATTGACTGGTTCAGATCACCCACGAAATGGAACGCCATACCGAACCGTGCGAGATGCTCCACGATTCGCAGTTGCTCTGCAGAGAGATCCTGGCATTCGTCCACGATGACCAGAGGAAACCGGCGCGCGATCCGCGAAAAATAGGGGTCGAATTTCCTATCCTTGAATGCCTTCAGGGCAAGCATGTCGATGTCACCAAAGGTGGCAAAACCTCCTCGCCACAGCCGCTTCTTAGTGGCAATGAGATCTTTGAAGGTATCCTGATTAAGGGTTTCGGCGTTCAGATTCTTATCGAGGCCGCGTTCGCCAGTGGAAAATACGAACTTGGTCGTTCCAAGGTCGTAGTCGTATTTGCACGCAGAGATCCAACGATCGCAAATGCTATTTCGCGTGCGATAGATGTTCGCTGCTTTGTCCAGAATCCGAATGCGAAAGTCACCCTCCCTGCCGGTATATCCCGTCATCTCACTGGCAATGCTCGCCACCAGCCGGTTCAGCACAAAGCTGTCGAACGTAGCGATTAGATGAGGTCTGCCAATCGGCTCCCCCAGGTACCTATGAACCCTGTTCCTGAGTTCGTCCGTGGCACTATTGGAGAACGTCAGCACTGCGATGCCCGATGGTGAACGAGACCATTCTTGGACTATTCTGGCCACCATCGCGGCAACCACTTCCGTCTTTCCGCTGCCCGGGCAGGCCTTGAGGTAAACGTGCCTGTCGAGCGGTGAGGCGAGATAATCCAACTGTTCCTGGGTGAAGTTCATTGGGGGAGCACCCTGCGTGGGGTTTCTTCAGCAACTCGAGCGATCATGCCTGTCCCTCTTCCAGTCCACAGGCCCAAAGGATGGCCAGTCGGATGTACTCCGGCACGACGAAATCAGCTGGGCGCGCCAAGAGCGCGTCCGCGAGCGCTTGGGCGTACAACCCCTTGCCAATCTCTTCGGAGTCGAGCCTGACGAGCAACGCGCCAGCAAAAGGGGCTTTGTCAGCAGAGGACATGGAGGCGAAATCCCGTTTTGCATCTTCCCTCAAATTCCCGGCCACCTTGCCATCCTGAACGGGCCAGAGATCTGCTGCCACATTCAGCATGGTCGTGAGGTTGCCGCCCTCTAGCGCAATGTCGTACTCGAAGGTCTTGTACTTGCCGGCGAACAACCGAGCGAATTGAGACTGATTGATCGGCCCCTGAAGCTCCAATGCCGGATTGTTTCCCTGCCGGTGATCTTCGGCATGCGGAAGGAATGGAACTGGTTTTTCCCTGCCTTCGCCATCGTCAATGGTCGAGAAAGATTTGGGAGGGTCATTATCCGTGAGTCCGGCGCACCTGATAGGCACATTACCACCAGGCTGGGCGCCAGTGACATCGCAGAAGAGCTGCATGAAATGCTTGAAATAGATACCGCCAAGGTTGATGACGGACACGCCGTAATCGTCCAAAGAGTCCCTGCCCTTCCCTTGAGCATGCAAGACGATCCTAGCCAGCTCGGGGACAACGATTGCCTCGGCAATTCCTTCGACTAGGATCGCGCCTTTTGAGAAAAGAAGATTTGACTTGGTGACGTCGAGCCAGCGATCTACAAAACGCCGGCTCTGCTCAGGAAGCCCTGTTTTTCTCAGAGGAGCGGCTGTTGGCATGCCTTCATTGGAGAGGTGAATCAGGTGCTCCACAGACACCGCAGCCGAAATCACAGTTGAGTGGGTTGTGATGATGACCTGGATACCTCGAGCTTCTGCCTCCGTTTTGAGGTGTCGTAGCAACCGTAGTTGGAGCTGCGGGTGTAGGTGCGCCTCCGGTTCCTCGATGAGCAGCAGCCGCAGGTAGGTCTCTTCACCACGACCCTCCTCTACCTCGAGGACGAGCTCCGCTAGGATGGATGCGATGTACAGTAGGTTGTTGTACCCCAGGCTGTTCTCCCCCAGAGATCGGAACTGGGTGGGGTCGGCATTTGTGAGGTCGGGGAAGTAAAGCAGTCTCAATCCTTCAACGATACGGGAGAAGCTCACCTCGGAGAATTGGATCAATGTGCTTTGGGACAGATGCATTCCGAGCGCGGCCTTCAGGCTTTCACCGATGCGTTGGTTGGCCAGTTTGATGGCAAAGTCGTCGCTCTGAGAAAGCTCGCGGTTGAAGTCGCCAACGCGCTGCTCCAGCGCAGTTTGAGTACCGGCCTTTCTGGCAGCGTCCAGCTCTTTCCGACATAGGGCCTTCAACAGTCTGGCCAAACGTGATTGGCGCCCCTCTCGGAGCTTGCTCTCTGCGTCGCGTAGTGGCGGCAGATAAACACAGTGAATCAAGTCGAGTGTTTCAGGATCTACGGGCTGGGTGAATTCGTGACCACCATAAGTGTGATACTTGAAGCGTCCACGTGACTCTTGGTTTTTGGCAATGAAGGTGAGCTTCGCTTCATCATAGTTCCCGCACCACTCATCAAAGGCAGTGGCATCCTTATCATCCAGGTCGGAAAACGTGGCCTGGATCTGGAGCTCCTCCGAGGCGAAAGCACCTGCCTCAAAACCCTTGTGGAAATCGTGCTCACCGATGATTCGTTTGCCCGACTCCGAGTCATTGAAGAGCTGACGCACCGCGCTGATTACACCGGTCTTGCCCGCGCCGTTTTCGCCCACCAACACGTTCAGCCCATCGTGAAATTCGATAGTGAAGGGTTCGCCAAAGCACTTGAAACCTCTAACGTCCAACGCGCGTAGATACATGAGAATCCCTTCTATCTGGAGTCATCCGGTGGCGAGCAGAGGCCGCGCCTAGATGGCGCTAGGTCTCGATGAACGACGCCTAGCTGAATAGTGGCAATACGTTACACCGGTTGACTATCAGGGCCTACCTGTAGATGGGGCTTTAGCTTCCGGTTGAAGCGGACAAAAGCGCACGCAAGCCTGCCAATCCACAGAATCTCTGGGGGACATTAGCGCCGCTCTACGCGTGATGCCGGCAGACCGGTATCATTTAACATCCTCAAATGGTGCGGCTCAGGTGCGGCCGAACCTCCAAAGAACGACCCTCACCATGGTGCTGCTCAATTTTCAGTGGAGCCACGCGGCGTGATCGAAAAATTCATTGAGTTCAACGAAAAGCGAGGCAGAGCGCTGACTGAGCGCTACGTTCTCCATGTGTTCAACGTGTTCTCTCCCACCCAGCTGAAACGCAGGCTGGGGCACAAGCAACCGAAGGTGTGTCGGTATTGTGGGAAAGACGAGAGATCCACGACCTTCCGCGAAGAGTCGCATGCCATACCCATTTTTCTGGGGAACAAGACGATTATCGATGAGCTGGAGTGTGATCAGTGCAATCACCACTTCGGGGATCATCTTGAAAACAGCTTCGCAGCCTACACCCACCCTCACCGTCCATTTCAGCGAATCCGGGGGCGCAATGGCATCCCCAAGTACAAAGCCCCAGACTTAGAGGTTTCGGCTGTCGACCAATCTAACCTAGTCATCTGTGTCGGTGATAAAGGTGGAGTCGATGCGTTGGAGGTCGAGGGCAAGAATCAACTCCGTTTCCAGGTTGTGCGCCAACCCTACTACCCGACCGCCATTCACAAGATGCTCATCAAAATGGCATTGGCCATGATGCCAGACGATGATCACCGCCAATTCGATTACCTGAAACCCTGGCTTCTGAGTAAAAACCATAAGCCTGGCTTGAGTGGCTCCGTGCCGGTTATCGAGTGGGGGATAAGCGGAGGCGTCAATCCGAACAAAATCACCTGCATCGTTGCCAAGGTGAGAGAGGCGTTTCAAGAATCGACATATAGGTACCAGTTCATATTTCAGTACGGGAATTTCCAGTATCAGTTTGTGATTCCCCTGCCTGACGAGTGTGGCCATCGTAAGGATTTCGTCTACGCGCCCGTGTTCCTGCCTGATGAGCATTTCCGAGTATTCGGCCCATCCGACTACCAGGAGAAGCACTTCAACTCACCTGACCGGGTGCGTGGAGAAAAATTCAGCATCCTGCTTCAGTACAGCGACAAATCCTCTGGAGGGTCTGGGCAGGAGAACACTGATGATTAGATTCTCAGTTTTCAGGCGGCGAGTTTCGCGCGTCGAAGCGCAACTCCTCGGAGTGAAGACCGGGTCGTAGTAAAACGAGCTCGTAGACCTGGACGCTGCCTGGCAAGGCATTCAAACCTGATACTAGGTACGTACTAGACCTCGCAGATTACTAATGATTTGGGCTGCAGCTTGCTCTGGCGATTGCTCTCGAAGCAGCGCCAGCGCCTGTACCGTTTTTGGGATATCGGTAGCAGGCCTGGTTGGCCGTCCTTCGATTTGCACGAACGGGCCATCGGTCTCGGTGAGAAGCCGGTCAGCTGGCAGTGAGGCAACCAGGTTGCGATGCCTGGCGGAGCTCAGCATCTGCGAGTTGATCGAAAAATAGCATCCAAGCTCCACAGCCCTCCTAGCTTCACTGGGGGAGCCGGTAAACCAGTGAAGCACCACCGTCCCCCGGTCAGTCGGAAGCAGGCGCTCGATATGGGATAGCACCTTTCCAACACTCCGTACGCTGTGGACGGTGAGAATCTTCCCGCCCTGCTCCGAGCAAGCCTCGAGCACCCTCTTGAAGACCCGTTCCTGCGCCTCAAAGCTCCGATAGAATTGGGGTCCGGCATCAAGCCCTACCTCTCCAACGTATCGAGTCTCCTCAAGCAGGCGCTCCAGTAGCGGCAGCTCCGATTCACGCTCGGCCACCAGTTGGGGATGTAGCCCCAATGCCACCCGGACATGCCGAGACGATGCCGCAAGCTCACGATTGCGCCGCCATGCTTTCGGTGTAGTGGTCACGGCCAAGGTTGCGACCCCTGCCTGATCGCACTCCACGATGAGACGCTCGTGATCGGGATAGAGGTCAAGGTGGCAGTGGAAATCCACCCACTTTGGAATCGAGCTCTTCTGCGGTTTCATAGTGGTATGGCTGTCACACCCTCGAGGTAATCGTCGACTTCCAGCAATCCATCTCGATAAACCTGTTCGAAGTCATCCAAGCTGTCAGGATGGTCGATCAAAGGTCCGGGCTCATGAATTGCGAACTTGGCGCGGTGTGGAGCACGTTTGAGGCGCGCGATGGCCAGCTGGAAAGAGCGCACATGTTCGCCATCAGATTTGTTCGTGTCCAGCGCTTGCGCATGTAGATCCGGGATGACATATCGGGTTTGATCCGGCCCGCACCCACGATGAATTGCTGCCCGCCTGATAATGCAGGGGACGCAGAACCCGCAGTGCTTGGGTGATCGATTCGAGGGGTCAGGATGGTACCTTGCCTTTCCTGGCGAGGAGCACGACATCGTGAGATGCACATGATCCGCTAGGAACTCAGGGTCAGAGCACTGCTCTGCCATTTGGCCCTTGGTGAGATGGCTGAACATGTTGAATAGCCTCGTGCTCAGGCCCAAACGCCCGAAGAGCTCATTCACCCGCGCCATGTAGTATGGATGAGTCGTGCGCGTGCTACATGCACCCAGGCGGCGCGGATCCAGGGGAACGTTCAGAGAGATCAGGCCATTTTCAGGCACATGGATGGTGATCGAGTCGCCGATCGCTTCCGCTGCCATGGCCGCCAGCGCGAAGAACAGGAATGAGCGCGCTCGAAGCGTATCTTCACTACCTCCACCCTCCACGAGATCGTGCGGGAACCCCACACGGGCCTGGACGTGGTTAATCGACGTCTCGGAAAACCTCTCCTGCATCGCTGCCCGGCAGTCGTTCTGATAGGTACTGGTGCTGTTGGTGTCCCAGTAATGGCTCACAAGCAATGGTTTGCCGCCGCCACTGAATAGATCGATGGCCCCAATGAAGCTGTCCATCCCCCCTGAGAACAGGCAGACGCTGTCCGACTCATCTGTTCTCAAGCTCTCCGGAGCGGGAGATAGCTCATCGATATCTGTGGGCCGCTCGCGGAAGACCAGGCGCCAGCGATCACCAGTGAGGAATTTCAATGTCGAGGCCAGCATGTCGGACGTTGCTGTCCATACTGCGGGATCTGCGACGGGGACGTAGAGATCGATCTCCCTCGTCCAGGCATTCTCCGATTCGGTGTCTCGTGAGATTCTGGTGTCCGCCGCAGTAAGGGTCGCTGCCAACAGTGCCAGGTCGACGGCAGTCTCTCCTGGGCTAAGTCCCAGGTCAGCTAATTGCTCGATGGCTTGGCCGATACCGAACTGCAGCCGTCCGTGTCCGTCGAGGAATTGGATATTGGTGATGACACTACCTGGCTCCAGCAGCGCTAGATCCTGGTCATCCGTTTCGCCGAGCCGGCAGATAATGCTGTGGTGCCTCATTCCAGCCCCTCCGCTGCACTTGCGATAAGATCGAATGCCGCCTCATAGATCGCAGATGTAACCTGATTGACCTCTTGGTCTGTGGGCGCCGGCCATTGCTCCAGCCGGTTGGCGAGCTGACCCCGCGTACAACCCGTGATGAACGAACTCAGCTGAGACTGGATGCGTTCAACCGCTTCCACATCATCTGGCATGGTGATGCCCCTACCACCCAAGTCCGCCATGATCATGCTCTCAATCGAATTCGCTACGAAGTCGAGGAAGAAGTTCTGCCGATCAGCTTGAGTCATGTCCTCGAAGCTACCGCTGCCTGCCTCGTCCAGTTCGGCGATCGTATTCAGTGCAGCCTGGCGAGCAACACCTTCGTCAATCGCGCCGCCAGGCGGGCAGATAAACTCAAGCAGTGTGAGCAGCACCTGGGAGGCCGGTTGCCCTGGCGCCACGGTGAGCTGCAACCGCCGCAGTGTTTCTGCTGCCCCGTTGCGCTGAACATCTCCGAAGATGCTGAGCAGCTTTGCCGCAGTAGCGCGAGATGTCCCCATGCGGCGCGCGCCTCTCGATGATCCCCCTACGCCTTTACGCACATAGGAAGACAGGGCATTCCCCAAATCGCTGGGGCTTCCAGTGCGGGCGAACCGGGTGAAGCTGCTGCGAGCTCCCCGAAGTGAGCCAGTGCCGTCATTGTTCACCGGCCCTGACGGAGCTGAGCCAGGCTGAGATGGCGTAGAACCGGACTGAGATGGATTTGCTTGGCTTGGCCCGTTCGGTTGAGCGGCCGGGGCGGCTGGCTGCGCTACATCATCAATCCAAGAGGGCACCAAGCCGGAGCTCGGGCCTCCATATCCTTTGGAGGTACCCATATCAATCCTTATGATTTCCCGCTAAGCGTAAGTACGCGCTTAGCTGCATTCTGAAGATTCTCGTTCTCGATCTGCTGACTCCAACCTCTCAGAATTGCATCGAGACCCTGTATAGCATTTGTATCCTTGAGGCACTCATGCCATGGGGCGGGAGCCCACATCCCGAGTTTTGGCGTGGGCAGAGACCGGATAAATTCGACCAGGCGTTTCTGCAACACGGGGCGTTGTTTGACAAGCTCGATCAACCCCGCGACACCTTTGGGTTGATCCGAAAAATCGTCCGCCTGGATTATCTGATCGCGGAGTGCGTCAAAAACATTCTCGGCATCAACCTCAGCCAATCCCACAATTTCTTTCTTCGTGGACGCTTGCCGGATCAGTAATGGTGGGCCCATTAGCTTGTCGACGAGCGCCTCGAGATGACTCACAACGACCTGCCCCATCAAGGAGCTGCGCTTATCGCGAGTCACGAAGATGTAGGGGCGCAGATCAACTCCGGTTAGCGCGGGATCGATCGCCGCCCAGTTGCTGATCCAATCGCTCTTCTCCCAATCGTTCACATCGCCAGAATTGGCCACTGCCTTGAGCTTGCCAGAACTTTTCCCCTCCTCCGGCTCTGAGGCGGCTCCCTTGGACTTCTTGGCCCGCTTTTCCAGTTCAGCGATGGCCGGTACCGCGCCGTCCGCATCCAGGCTCGCGATTCGAGCAAGTTGCTCGTAAAAATCAGGGTGGAAACGCTCAGCCAGCATGATTTTCGCAAGTATTGGACGCCGGATATCCTCAACAAACCCACGAGCCTCGGCGATGGCGTAGCGCAGCATCATGGAGTTCAGGAAGCGTTTGATCTGCCGGGGGTTGCCGCGGGTACCCTCACTCAAGATCCGGGCCAGCAAGGCACTGGTATCCAACGCTTCCTGGGCAAATTCGGGAAGCGGGTTACCGAACGCACCAGCTACAGCCTTGCGGTCGAGGCCTGTGCTCTTCCAGGGCCGGAGCATGTCCTGCTGGGCGGTGTTCAAGAGCGTCTTGAATCGATCGTCATCCGTTTTGACGAAGCTCTCGAGCTGGAGCAACGTGATGTAACTACGGGTTTCTGCCAGCCCCAGGGCCGGGATGCGGAACGGTACCTGAATGAGTTTTTCGAGGTAGTTACGTGCATAGGTCACTGGCCCGGTGCCCTGAGGTAGGTCTGGGAAGTGCTCGCGCACCGCGTACTCGATCATGGCCTCATCAGCACCGACCACGAATGCTGTCCGATTGACGAAGAGGAAGAGGCGGATGGCCTCAAGCGTGGCAATGGCTGTCTTGGGCAGGCATCGATCCAGGTCATCCACGATGACCACCAACTGGTCAATGTCAGCGGCTGTTAGAAGCTCTTCGAACTCGGCCCGGAACTGATGCATGTGCTCGGGAAGTTGCTCAGACTCGGTTTCAGCATCCTTTATGAAGCCCCCAGCCTTCTCAGCAAGGCCCGTGAGGCTTTCAATGCTCAGATGGTCACCCGGGTTCTGCACGAAGGCGGAAATCGACTCCACGACCCCTTTGAGCTTGTCAATGCTGGGGATGCCGGTCAACGCGGTGAGCCCTAGCCCTCCTGCTTGCTTGGCTAGCTTGAACCAATCAACGCGCCGCAACACCTTTTTCGCAGCATCAGCGACCTTTGTGGAGTTAGGGCGAGCACGGCGCAGTTCATCGACAATCGTCTGGATGACGACAGTCTTTGCATCTTCGAAACCTTCGAATGTCCACCCGTTGAACCAGATACAGCAGACGCGTTCATCAGCATTGAGGAGCTGCTGGGTCATTTTCAAAACGCTGGACTTACCTGCTCCCCAATCACCGTGAACGCCAATGGTGAGCGGGGCGCCCCGTGATTCGCGCAGCAAGCGCTCCACCGTTTTGGCAATAGGGGCGTAATACAGCAGGTCAGTGGCTGTTTCCTGGTCATTCAGGAACATGCAGCGAACTCCTTTTCTAGCATTTGAGATCAAACACACAAGTGTGGCCAGCGGAAAGCCGCCGCTCTCACATCAGGTTATGGGCATCAATAGATGTCCGCGAGTAGGCCAAAGTCGGCGCATTGATGTCAATACGCCATTTGGCGGGGTGATGGACTGCCCCGACTCAAGCGCGAGTTGGCTGGAGCCAACAAAGGGCGCGTTTTTCAAAAACGGTGGCAGCGCGCCTTGCCAGCGAAGCATCGGCAAGTAGACATCGCGCCATACACTGACGTAACGAGTGATGGGCTGAGGTAAAACTTGATTTCGAACGGCAATCTCCGAGGATCTCCTCGACAGTCAAGCTAGAGTCTGTCCAAGTCAATACAGGTTTGCCTTTGCTTCTCAGCAAGTTGTCCAGATAGGTTTCAATAATGATGACCTGACGACTATCGATTGGACGCTGGCCGGCATCAGCCTCGAGGCCAGACACTGAGCCACCGCTTGTAGATCGATAGGTCCAGGGGAAGCCACTGTCGCGAAGACCCTGAACACAAATCGAAAATTTGTAATTCGTAAACCAAGTAATTCAGAGTCCGTAAGACTTCAAATTCTTTCTATCCTTAGCGCGACTATGGAAGTCGACCTCAAGATTAGAAACAATCAAATTTATGACTCTTTTCTTCTTTAGAAATAACTCACCTCGATCTTCCTCATAGGAAAAGGTTACACCGTTTTCGCTACTGCCAAGCTGCTCATAGGTAAGAGAATTCCGTACCGCATATTTACCTAGCGCCTCAGTGACCGAATTCGCCACAGCTCTAAAGCCTCTATCGTGTGAAAACACGATCAAGAACAACTGAATTCCATCTCCGCTATCAGCATATTCATTTTCGCTATATCGAGCGTACAGCTGATCGACAGCATCTATGATCTTAGATTCAATGCTAGCTCCCTCTCGGGCGAGCTTGCACTCAATAATCGCCATAGTGCGAGAACCTTGGTATACAGTTATATCACACCGACCATTGCCAGCAAGCGCCTCGCAATGAACCGTTATGTTATTGCTAACTCGAAAATTCATGCACTTCAGATTACTAGCAAGCATTGCGGACAAGTTCTCCTCACCGAAGGCAAACTCAAGCTTTTTCCCTTTCTTGTTCGAGGCAATGTAGAGTGTATTGTTCCTCTTGATTTCGCTTAAAGAAAAAATCACATCTTTATACATCTCATCCCGCTGCAAGAGTGTTTTAAATTGAAGTCGAAGAAAACTCTCTATAGAGCTCAACCCCTCGAAAACATGATGCCGCTCATACTCATCTGTCCTCCCCTTAAAGCGCAACGATATATTTCGAATCTTCGATCTAATAGTTTTGATATCTGCCTTGGCCAGCCCATCACCTTGAAGAAAATTATTATACTTTATAGCTCTTTTGAAGACTTCCAGCTCCTGCTTGCATTCGACCAAGTCAGGCAGAACTCTTCGACCCAGAGATGAATTGTCCTCCTTGTTTATTTTCCAAATCAGCGTACGGAGCCTCTCAATACACCAGTCGATAGCGTGCCAGGTAACGACCCTTTCAAATCTCCCCCTTTCATTCTTTAGAGATACCGTCAGCACATTAGTCTGCCTTCCAACTTCCTCAAGCAAGGGCAGCACATCATCGCTATTGACTATTATCGATACCAATCCAGAACCGATAGGATTTTCGTAACCGACACCGGAATGCGCCACATACAATAAATGCTTAAAATCGATTAGATGTAGCCTTATCGCACCGCTAGAATTATCCAACCGATACCGAAGATGGCTAAAGTCCTTTAACTTCTCTTGAGTAGCCTTCTCGATCTCATCCGGGAGACAAGTTCCTTCGCAAACTCTTTCCAAGAAATGCGTTAGATGCTCAACAAGCCCCCTTGCAGAATAAGTCTCGCCCAACATCTTATTTTTCAGATTAGCACAAACAGTCTCAAAGCGCTGCCAGTAATCCTTCTCCTCCTCAGACAACATTTTTATTAGCCATTCGCGAGGATAATATCTTTTCCCCCTCAAAAAATTGCCAAGAGCGTTCCTGGTTCGAAATTCATCACAGGCTTGGTAATCCGCCAGCACTTCCTCCAGCACATCCATGTAAGCAGCAATACTTTCAGAAGAAATCCCATACAGAACGGATTTTCGATCTATCTCTTTTTCAATTTTTGAATCGCGCACAAAATTCAAACTAAACAACGACCCCACACCCACCTCCATATAACTTACTAAAAAGCCAAATCCGCTGGCACCTTGAAGTTCAGAAAAAACAGTAACCCTTCAGTTTGACGCAACCGCCCGTTGACGCTGGCGGAAACGCTTAATAAAGCACGTATCTATAAGTTCGCCGACATCAAGATCCAGAGCGCAGTTGACTAACCTCGCAGAAAACCCTGAGCAAGCCAAGTGCCACCACTCACCCATTAGACCTTAGTCGCACATCCAATAGCCTCGCGCAGTTCCAGTCAAACGCCGTACCCGCCGCAGAATAGGCGTCTGCAGCGAGTACAGGTCATGGAAAGCTCAATCTCACCAAAATTTGACGAGATGGAGCACTTTCAGAACCTCTGCTGCCACGTTAAGGACGCTCAGAATGACGCTTACGTGCGCCCCATTTCTTCACCTTGGATAGTTCAGGGGACCGCCCGGGCGCTGAACAGTACGTCGGTGAGGTACGGACGGATGTAGCGGGCAGCGCTTATTAGAGCGCGCACCGCAGGTGCAAGGCTTTTTGATGGGCATGATTGTGCCTATTCGAAATAGTTTCGACAAAGTTCTTTGTTCGCAGATTTTCGAAAGAGCTTAGCGGACGCGATGCTTGAAACCGCTCATCTCTGGGCCGTCAAGGAAGAGAGTAACAGTAAGTACGGCCCGAAGAGTACGGGCTTGGAGTTTGATTATGTGGGCAAGGATGATTGGGGAAAACGCGAGGATGCGTTTCCTGAAGCTGTGCAGGGGTGAACGGGGGGCTCGCCTTATTCAGCTCTGCTTCTGCATGTCGAAGATCGTCTTTGAGACCCGCCCATATCTGAACCTGGGTGGCAATTGCAACGTTTGCCGCAATTATTCATCCGTCTGTCGGCTGAGTTAATCAAAAAGTGTTGCGTATAAATAAGTAGCTTTGTGCAACAAAACCAGATTTTTGCTTATCGCAACATAAATACGCAGTGCATTTCTAAAAAACAGAATAAATTCAAAGAGTAATGAGGTGCACAGCCATCCAAACATTCCCATTTTCACCAATACGATGTTACGTAATGAGGGGCAGTGCCCGTCAGATTCCAACAGGCAAAACCCCTCTCTGGTTCAAACCTGAGCGAACCCTCCATCCACGAACATTTCGCTGCCGGTCATGAAACTGCTGTCGTCCGACGCCAGGAACAATGCCGCCGCCGC
>Ga0163162_10002361_pt1 | contig 17737 bp, 10 predicted proteins | sample S55metaG_FD_115310 | JGI IMG/M metagenome (GOLD analysis project Ga0163162, IMG submission 115310) | Switchgrass rhizosphere microbial communities from Kellogg Biological Station, Michigan, USA - S5-5 metaG | ecosystem: Host-associated > Plants > Roots > Rhizosphere > Soil | place: USA...
ACAGGTGCGGAATTTTATAAAAGATGTGTCCGGCTTTAAATCGGTTAAAATTATAGAGCGCAAAGAGAACCTGGGCCTGGCTAATTCCATCATCAGCGGGGTTACGCAACTGGTGGCCGAGTATGGTAAAATTATTGTTTTTGAAGATGACCTGCTCTCGTCCGTTTATACCTTGCAATATTTTAACGAGGCCTTAAATCGCTATGCAAACGAAGAAAAAGTAATGCACATTGGCGGTTACATGTATAAGTTGGCCGATAAAAATCTTCCACAAACATTCTTTTACCGGGCGGCATCCAGTTGGGGCTGGGCCACCTGGGCACGTGCATGGAAAGATTTTGAACCCGACATTGATAAGCTGATCCCGCAATTTGATAAAGAAAAGATCAACCGTTTTTCTATTGAAGGTACTATGAATTTCTGGAAGCAGATGCAGGAGTTTAAAGCGGGCAAAAACAATTCCTGGGCCATACGGTGGTATGCTTCGATATTTTTAAAGGGCGGTTTAACCCTTAATCCGTCTGCTTCACTTATAAACAACATAGGGAACGATGGCAGCGGGATACACTCCAACAACGAGGATATATACCAGGTGCCGATTGCCAAAAAAGCGGTCACGCAGTTCCCGACAGAGATAAAGGAAGATGAGCAGGCATACCAGTCAATTAAACATTTTTTAAAACACCGCAAGGGCAGCCTGTTTCAACGGGGGGTGCGCTTTTTAAAACAGTTTCGAGGGAAATATCTTGCAAAAAGATAAACCGCATAGCGTCATCCGACATCTCAATGTTTTTCAAATTGAATAAATGTATTTTTGAACGATGTTAAAAGTAGTGCAATTAAATACTTACGATGGCAATGGCGGGGCGGGCAGGGCTTGTATGCGGTTAAACCAGGCACTACTTGCTAAGGGTATCGATTCCAAAATAATTGTACATTACAAATTCGGCAAAGATCCGCTGATAAAAACTTTTAGCTCAAACCTTATTGAAAAAGCCTATACCGCTGGCAGGATAGTAGCTGAGCGGATACTGGCCAAACGCTATTTAAAGCCGCTGCGCACGCCATTTTCGTTTACCTGGTTCGGGCGATCGGTTATCCATCACCCCGATGTTAAAAACGCCGATATTATTCATTTGCACTGGGTAAACCATAGCTTTTTGAACCCAAAACATTTAGCGGAGATTGCCAAACTGAATAAGCCTGTTATATGGACATTTCATGACAGTAACGCGTTCACCGGAGGTTGCCACGTTCGATACAGCTGTGACCATTTCGAGAAGGAATGCGGTAATTGTCCCTTGTTAATGGACGCTGGTCCGGATGACATTTCGCACAAGATATGGCTGCAAAAGCACGAGGCTTACAACGGTTTAGATTTTACAGTTATAGCACCAAGCTCGTGGATGCTGGCATCGGTGAAAATTGCGGGTTTAATGAAGGGGAAAGATGCGATTCAAATTCCAAACACTTTGGAGACTGATATTTTTAAACCTTTAGATAAAATCTCCGCAAAAAGAGCGGCAGGCTTACCGGAGGACAAATTTATATTTTTAAGCGGGTTTATGCCATCGCGGAAAGACCTGCATAAAGGCACCTCCTATTTGCTGGAAAGCATGGCGATGCTAAAGGAACGTGCAGGCATCACGATCGATCAAATTGAACTTGTTGTTTTTGGTAACCGCAACGCGGAGGATGTACCCGATTTCCCTTTTAAAACCACTTTTTTAGGCACCATTAATAATGACGAGCAACTGGCGACTTGTTACGCCGCTGCCGATGCTTTTTTAACAACTTCTGTTGAAGATAATTTGCCCTATACAGTAATGGAGGCCCTGGCCTGCGGCACACCCGTAATAGCCTTTACAACAGGCGGAATACCGGATATGGTGCAGCATGAACACAACGGCTATCTTGCGACCTATCGTTCGTCTGAAAGCTTTACAGACGGCATGGAGTGGATCATTAAACATCCTGATCGCGAAACGCTTAATCAAAATGCCCGGAAAAGCGTGTTAAATAACTTTTCAGAAAATATCATTGCTGAAAAACACATCCAACTATATAATAAATTGCTAAATCCACTGCCCCAGGGAAACAGAAAGTTAAGTATCATTACAGTAGTTTACAATAACGCACGCGACATTGAGCGTACCATCTTATCGGTATTAGGACAAACTTACCCCAACATTGAATACATTGTTGTAGATGGCAGCTCAACCGACGGGACGCTCGAGATTATCAAACGTTATGAAAACCGCATTGCCAAAATCATCAGCGAGAAGGATGATGGCATTTATGATGCCATGAACAAGGGACTGGCTGCCGCAACGGGCGAGTATGTGCTGTTTATGAACTCGGGCGATGAACTTTACTCGCCGGATACCGTTTCAAATGTTTTTGCCACTGCCACTGATGCCGATATTTATTACGGTGAAACAGAGATGATCGACGATAAAGGTGAGAGCCTTGGCCGGCGCCGGCATGCCGCGCCCCGGCAATTTACCTGGCGAAGCTTTAAGTATGGAATGAGCGTAAGCCACCAGGCCATTTATATCCGGCGTTCCCTGACCAGGCTATTTGACCGACGATACGAACTAAGCGCGGATATCGACTGGATATTGCGGGCAGCAAAAAAGGCAAAAAAAATAGTAAACGTAAACCAATATGTTGCCAGATACCTGGTTGGCGGCATGTCCAAAACCAAACACCGGCAAAGCCTGCAGGAACGGTTTCGAATTATGAAAGTGTATTACGGCCTCCTCCCCACCCTGTTTAACCATGGTGTAATTGCAGTTAACCTGGGCTGGTATTGGTTGAAGAATAGAAGGACGAATGATTGAGGGTGGGTGGTTAAAGTTGTTGTAAGGGTTGTAAACGTTGTAACGGTTATAAATCTTGTAGCTTGATTCTTTGGAATTAAATTCACAGACAAGTGTCATAAAAATAGCGACGGGTTTAAAACCCATCGCTATTTTTTTACATTATTTTTTAAGTGGCTTTTTACCTTTGTTAGTGGGGTCTTTAACAGGCGGTTCAGGCGTTAGTTCAGGCACTAATGGTTTCTTTTTCCTGCTTTCTGTATAAACAGCGCCGCCTAATGCCAGCAGTAATAAAACTGAACCGGCGAGTGAAATCTTTTCGCCGGTATAATATGAGGCCGGGTGGAAAACAAACTCAATTTTGTGGTTGCCAACCGGAATTTGAGCCGCACGTAATACGTAATCAGCACGGAAGTATGGTTGCTCTTTCCCGTCAATCAGCATCTTCCAGCCTTTATCGTAATAAATTTCCGAAAAGACAGCAATTTCGGTAGCGGTAGAACCTGATTGATAAACCAAATGATCGGGATTATAGTGCACCAGTTTAATGGTTGCTGCCGGATCGTATCCCACTAATTGCTTTTCATCAAATAGCTTAGCATATTGCTTATCAACAATAACTTCATCTTTAGGCGAAAAGCTGCTTATCGCCTGCATTTCCTGGTCGGCGTTGGCAGCTAATTTAACGCTTTTAACAAACCAGGCATGCCCGCAGGCAGTTTGATTGGTTGTCATGGAACGATTATTCCCGGTATCGGCATAAATTAAGTATTTGGTATTCAGCATGTCCAGCACATCGCGGTTCGGCGGGTTATGATTTAACTGTCCGTCGATCAGCTCATCAAATCGTTTTAAACGCGCTGCAGAATAACCGCTTATGGATTTATGAAAAAATGGATTATAAGTATCCTGTTTTATAGGTGCAGATGAATCGAACACCCTGAAGTCCGGGTCGGGATCCTTCGCTATAAATGAATCAACTTCCTGCGGTTTAACAACCTGGTCGGCCTCCACTTTTTCCTGGAAGTTAGCGTCTTTAAGATAACGTTTATCTACCTGCCACAGGTCTACCAATATAAGTGCAAATAATGCCAGCGAAAATACGGTGACGCTAAGTTTTTGCTTGATAAACGCCCACAATAACACAAAAGTTAGCCCAACAAAGATGAGCGAACGTATAGCATCCGAGCGTTCGAGGCTTATCCTGTCTTTAACAAGCCCGTTAACAATGTTGCTTGCGCTGTTGGTGTCGCCTTTTAATACCTGTGCTAGCCTGCTGATAAAAAGTGCCTGATCGGTTTGTTTAAAACTAAGAAACAGTTGCGGATAAATAATTAATATTAAAGTAAGGCCACCCGTGATGTAGACAGAGAGTTTCAATTTTTTAAATAGCTCGGTTTTGTCTTCCCATGTTACCATTTCTCTTATCGCCAGGAAAGCAAGAATTGGTATGCATAATCCGGTAACAGCCAAAATGGATTCGATAGCGCGGAATTTATTGTATAGTGGGAAATAGTTAAAGAAAAAGTCGGAAACATAAGGGAAAGAATTGCCGATGGATAATAACATAGTAAGTGCAACTGTTACCACCAACCACCATTTTATAGGACTTCTGACGATGAAAAGACCAAAAATAAACAGCAGACAAATTACGCTGCCCAGGTAATGCGGGCCGCTTGTAATTGGTTTATCGCCCCAATAACTGGTAAATTGCAAGCCCATGCCTGCTAGCTGCTGCAGGGCGTTACCAATCTGATCTTCGGGTACCCCTGCCGAAGTAAATGCCTTAATAAACTCAGAATTAGGCAAGTCAATTGAATTAAGGCCGCTTTCGCCACCATAAGCATTCGGCACTAGAAAAGTCAGGTTCTCAGCGGCTGTTTGACTATACTCATAAACGTAATCCTTGCTCAATCCATTGTTTGGTTCTTTGCTATTTTGTGTAAGGTTTGATTTCCCGCGATAGCTGTCCTTGCCGTATTCAAAAGTACTCCATAATGAGGATGCATTAACCGCCAGCGCCAGCATAGTACCCGCAGCCAGGTATACTATTGATTTAAAAAAAGCCTGTGTTGTTTTTCCTTTAACCGCCTGATATAATTCTATTCCCAATAGTATAAATATGGCTATCAGCAGGTAATAGGTCATTTGCACGTGATTTGCCCTTATCTCCAGCGCAAGAAAAAAAGCAACCAGAGCGGCGCCCAATAAATACCTGCCCCGCAATGCAAGAATGATACCTGCCAGGATGGGCGCAAAAAAAGCAATGGCAAGCGCCTGGTTAGCATGGCCTGCAGATAGCAGAATGATATTGTAAGAAGAAAAAGTGAATGCCACCGCGCCCGCTGCTGCCAACCAGGGATTGAGTTTTAAAACACAAAATAAAAAATATGCGCCAAATAAGAATATCAAAACATCGTAAATGGGGTTGGGAAAGGTAGCTGTTAACCCTTTGATAATCCAGGTTGTAATGTTGTTTGGGTAGGGCGCCCAAATCTGGAAGGCGGGCATACCGCCGAAAATCTGGTTGGTCCATAAAATGGTAGTATCCTTTGCGCGGTAGTCGTTAATCTCTTTTTGTGTGGACTGCGCCCCAAGCACATCTGATTGTCCTAAGGTTTTACCCTGGAATGCAGGCGTAAAATAAATAAAGCATATTACTAAAAAAATTGCACCAATCAGAAAGTGAATGCCATTTCGCTTGAACCAGTTATTCATTTAAGTTTTTTAAGAGGGATTATATATTCTTCAAAAATAGAAATTTGAATGAGAATAGGAATTAAGTTGCAGGGATTTTAATATCAGGCTTTCCCCTTAAGGAGAAAAAACGACAAACAAAGCACAATAAGGCTGATTATATAGGCGATAATAGTAATCTTATTATATTCTTCGCGGTTACGGCGGATAGTAAAAAAGTTATAAAGCGCCAGCAGGCCGGCCACTACCCAAAAAAACCATCCAACGTGGTTTTTGGAGGTAAATAAGGTTAATGATATAGAAACAACAATAAAATTGGCAATGATCAGAAGACTTGACTTAGGCGTATTATTATGCCGGCGCCGGCGTTTAAATACTTCTTCGGGTATCATTTATATTTATTTTACCTCTTCATAGTCTATGAATTCGCCTTCAGAATCCGGGACAGCATTTTTCTTTCCTTTGGGGATATAATCAACTTTCACACCCGCCTCGGGCCTGCTTTGCTGACGGTAATTTTGTTGCGAATTTTGTTGCTGTTGCGCCCTGTTGATAACGCTTTGAAAAAGCATAGGCATAACTATACGGGCTAAACTGCGTATGATATACAATATTAAAATTGCAGTAATCAGGAAACTAAGTAATTCGGGCATATCTGATTAAAATTAAGCATACAAATATAAGATTATAACGACAAAAATGTTTGGTTATGATTTTTACCGGTTTTTTTACGCTGATCTGATATTTCTGATTTTTAGGGCTTTAAACTCTTACAAATTCCTATCGATTAAAAACATTTTATTTAATAGGCCTTCGCGTTCTTAGCTTTCAGCAGCTCACGCAACTTCATAAATGAATTATAGGGTCCGATGGCCATGGTAGCATTAACAAGCCAGGCAGGTATGCTTCCTCCCGGGTCAAGGCTGAATATGTAGTCGACTTTCAATTTATTATTAGTGCCCTGTGTTACCTTCCAAACGGCCAGTGAATATGGCACTCTTATAAACTTATCGTTTTTCGGTAAGAGATCCGGGAGGCTTTTGGCCTGGATATTTAAAATTTGCGGAGTAGGATTAATGCTGAGCTCTATAATCAAATCCCGGTCTTTTATAGGCCAGGGTAAATGTGATTGCGTATAATAAATAATATTATCCTGGTCTATGGTTTTTATTACCATCGATTTCTTGTTCGAATAAACCCAGGCGTTGTAATTGCCTATGTCCCGAAGTGCGGCAATCAGCTGAGCTTTTGAGGTTTCGAGTTCACAAATTACACGCAGTTCTTTAATATTGCCTACAGCAGCCTTCCGCGTATAAACGGCTATGCCGTTGTCATCTTTCTTTAGTTCCCATTTACCCTGGGCCGCTGCGAATGAAAGCGTTATAGAAAATATATAGAGAAGGAAAAAAAATTTGTTCATGAGTTATTTAAAAAGGGGTATTCAGTGCATGATAATTAACTCATAGTCAAACAATTGGTTTTTTAATATTTATTTAACCTTAAACCTTGAAAAAAGATATCAAGAAAACCAACTTTTAAGAGGCAGTTTCCCTATATCATAAAAAATTATTCATTACAATAAAAACAAAGTTAGGGTTTGCCCGGCGATCTAAATGCACAGCAGCGGACATTTATCTTCTGCTTCGCCAGTTCGACTGTACTTTTTTACACAGGAAAGCACCAGCATAGTGCGTTTAATTCACCGACATTGACAATTCCAATTAATCGAGCTTTCTGATTGGCAATCAACTAATTAATTGTTATGTAAATGTCAAAAAATGATTATCTTTTGGGGCTAGTTTAGAAAAATTAATAATCACTAAAAACCTTAACCATTAATTAATTTAAAACCTAAAATCATGAGAAAATTACTACTGCTGGCAACTTTGGTTGCCTGTGGCTCATTGGCCAACGCACAATCAAGCACTTACCACGCATTTAAAGTTGATGTCGACTTCGGGTATGCCATCCCCTCCAGCGGCAGCACCGGTAGCAACGGTGTAAAAGCGGGGGCCACATTTACCATCGAGCCGCATTACCGCTTGTCAGATGACTTCGCCGTAGGCCTTAGAATGGAAGGCGCAGCTTTAGGCTACGAGGCAAAGGACTCACAAGGAAATTTAGGCAATGCCAAAGTCTCTGTGCTTGGCTCTTATTGCGCAACTGCCGAATACTATCTGATGGATGGTGGCTTCAGACCTTTTGTAGGAGCTGGGGTCGGCCTTTTTACCCAAGCATCCGCAGTAATTGATGATAGTGGCAATGGTGCAGTTGTTTCACCATCATCAACAGGTGCCGGATTTTTTCCCCGTATTGGATTCGAGACCGGCCATTTCAGAATGTCGGGTGCTTATAACATCGTAGGCCATAATAACAGCTATGCAGCTTTCACCATCGGCTTCTTTTTGGGCGGCGGTAAAAAATAACTATTGTAATACTAAACTATCACTAAAAAAGGGCTAATCAGGCGTTGATTGGCCCTTTTTTTGTGCCTATCCCCGTAAAAAAAATCCCTCAATCGCTCCCGCCACATCTGTAGGCCCAGTTTTATCCGGTCCAAAATGATCGAGCTTTGGAAATTCTCTTAATTCTATAGAAGGTACCGTATTGGACAGCGCGGCGACTGCCGTCTTAACCCACTTAAGGTTACTCTTACCTCCAAACATGAGCAACACATCAGCCAGTATGCTGCGGTAATTTTCATAGGTGTTATTTTTGTTTGCTACTTCAATATGCTCGTTTAAATTGGCAGCCAAAAGCTTGTACATCTTTTGCAGCTCATTTTTTTTAATAATTAACGGTAATAAAACTCTCATTAACCACAATGGCGTTGCTTTCGCATTCCCCGGGGCGGTTTCAATTGAGAATACACATAATGCATCCAAATACTTGCTGTCGGTCAGGTACTTTTGATATTTATCCACCCATACCATAGAGATTGCTCCATCAACAGACACTCCCGGTTCATACACCGCCACTTTTTTAAAAGCGTGGTTATATCTTGCTGTTTCTAACGCTATTAGCCCGCCGTAACTATGCCCAACAAGGTACATCGCCCCTGTCTTTTTTTGTAGAGCGCTAACATCTTCACACTCTTTTTCCATTTGATAATCTTCCCCTTGCGAACCGCTCAGTCCACGCCCCCGGCGTTCAAGTGAATAAACAGTAAAGCTTTTTCCTAATTCCGCAGCAAGGTTATTATAATCCACAGCCATGCTTAGCACACCGTGAATAAGAATAAGCCCAGGACCGCTACCGGTTGTTTGGTAACTAATTACCGTGCCGTCATCGGACATAACAGTTTCGGAAGTATTCGCATGATTGTTACTATGAATCGTCATATTTTATTGTCTAAATGAAGGAATAAAGTATCGGGTGATTCAAAAGTATAAACCGCTACGGGCGACAGAAGTGAAACTATGCAAACGCTTTTAAAATCGCGGCAGATAGCGGATTATGTCGGTGAACTTTCTGGTCAGCATGTTGGAGGGGATTGCAAAACGCGCAGACATTTTTAATCAACAACGGAGTCCCTGGTATTCAGGGGCTCCGTTATTGATTAAAGTTGCTTTTATTTTTTCTTGGGCGCCGCCAGCAAAGCCTGTTTAAAAGAGGTTACATAATCAATTTTACCCTTTTTTATACGATTTACGTCATGGTAAAACGCGGAATCCACTTTACCGGTCTTAAAGGTATCTGTTTGCTTGTACCAGGTAGCAACCCATTCTTCATTTTTATCAGTACTTTGAAGATTGATAATTGCTACCATGTCAATTTTAGAGCTGGCCAGGCTGTCGCGGTATTTTTGAAAAAAATGAACCAGGCTATCACGGCCAAGTTTGATTTTCCTCCCGCCCGGGAAGTCCATTGCCACTGTATCGGCGAAGTAAGCCGGCGCATTGCTTAGCTTATTATTTTCCCAATCCTTATAAGATTGTAGTACGCCAAGCAAGTTTTTTGTAGAGTCGGAAATAGCAAATGAAGACGAATAAGAAGCTTTGTAAGGTAAAGTCGTTGTGTCGGCTTTAGCAGCACTTTTAGTGTCGCTTTTACAGGAAGCAAGCAATGCCATCCCGGCTGCCACCGGAACGAATAAATAAAGAATCTTTTTCATGTGATTTAATTTTGTTTGGTTGAATCGGTTAATTGATTAAATGTACCATAACATTTTGAAATTCAAAAGGTTAATCCATTTTTCTATCCCAAATTAATATTTTCGAATTTTTGCGAAAAACATATTCTTTATAAGCAAAATAAAAAGCAATATCTATAGCGAAAGGGGCTGGGGACCATCATAACCAATTGAAAATCAGTGGCACGACTTATCCGGCCACAAGGACAACTATTCCAAAAAATTTATCAATTCTTTTTTTTAGTGATTTTGTAGCTTAATGTCAGAATAAACTGCCTTAACGGCTTTACATCAAACATGTTAAATTGCCAGGGGTTTAAATAGCTCACCTGGTTGGTGATATTCATGACATTTAGCTGCATACCCGCTTGCCGGTAGTTATACCCTACGGAAACGTCAAGCGTGTACCCGGGCGGAATCTTTAGTTTACGATCATTAGCCAGGCTTGAAAAAAAGCTGCTCTTGTAAAATACGCCTGTGCCGAATGAAAAGCCTTTTAACTTTTCGGCAGGATCGTAGTTGAGCCAAAAGTTACCGCTATATTTTGGAGCATTGGGCAATACGTTACCGGTAGGGTACCCGGGGTCGTCCATTATTCCGGTGCGGGTATACGCAGCCCCGGCGGTTACTGATAAAGTTGGCGACAATTTGCCATCGGCATCAAGCTCAATACCCTGGCTGCGATGATGACCCTGGTAATAAACATCATAAGCATCGTAATTGGGGTGCAAAGGATCAAGGTAAACATAACCATAAGGATTGTGCTTATCTATCTGGAAAATACTTACGGTTATCCCCAGTTTATCATTCAATAAATTGGCCTTCGAGCCAAACTCCACCTGTGAGCTGAGCGTAGCGGGCGGGTTTAGGTACTGCAAATAATTGTGCGCAAAAATATCCGGGGAGTTCAGCTCGTACCCTTCGCTATAAGAACTGTATACAGACCACCAATCCCTCAGCTTATAAACAACTCCTGCCCGGGGTGTAATTACATTTTTTGAAATAATATTATCAGTATAACCGTCAAACTGAGTACCGGTCAGCTGGCCTTGCAGGTAATGGTTACCCTGCCTGGTCCTTCCCGCCCGCACGCCCAATAGTATGTGAAGCTTTTCCTTGAAAAACATTAACTGGTCCTGTGCAAATACGCCTGTTCGGGCCAGGATAAATGCAAACGGGAGATATGGCCCGTTAAACGGATCTGTGGTTACGGGTTCATGTACAGGATGATAAATATTGCTGGTATCCAACAGGTATAACGAGCCGTCATTTGTATACTTGTATTTGCTGGCCTGGTATTCAAAACCAGTTAAAATATTATGTTTAACCGGCCCGGTATAAAAAGTTCCGTAAGCATTTATGGATGTTGTTTGTGTTTTAGAATTTTGATGATATCCATATTCCCTCCTGGCAAAATTACCGGCCGGGTCGGGCGAATCAAACCATACTCCAAACGGGCGATTATCAGTATTACCATAAAATTCAAGTACTTTGATGCGCCATTTACTGCTTATCTGCCAGGTAAGATTGGCGAAGTAATTTTGCTCGCTATATAAATATTTATGGGCAGGATCCCCTAAATACAATGAGGGATCAAGTGATTTTAAACCCGCAATGGTACCGTCCGGTGAAACCAGACCGGCATCGTCAGTTGCGCTCGATTTTTTAAAAACGGTTTCAATATTGAACGACAATTTGGGTGTGATATCCCAGGCGATAGTGGGCGCTATGAATTCCTTTTGGGAAGAAACGTTATCCCTGAAACTATTGCTGCTTTCAAATGAGGTATTTATCCTGAACCGTATCGTACGATCTTTAGTTAAGGGCCCGGTAATGTCAATAGCGGGCCTTAACAAGCCCCATGAACCTGTTTTAAAATCTACCTTAGCCATAAAATCCGCAAGGGGCTTTTTTGTGACGAAATTCATCACCCCCCCGGGTGCAACATCCCCAAAAAGGATTGAGGTAGGCCCCTTTAAAAACTCTACCTGCTCAATATTATCAGAAAAGTTATTGCCCAGGTTCCATATCATCATGCCGTTCCACCGGTAGCTTTGCGAGTCGTTAAGATCAAAGCCGCGCGCATTGAAAAATTGAGAAGAACCGGCTCCACTGTAGTTTCCGGTAAAGTTAAGGCCACTGATGTTCCTGGTTATCGTGGTAAGATCAAAAGCTGCCTGTTCCCTCATTACCTTTTGGCCAATTACAACAATGGATTGGGGTATGTCAACGATGGGCGTGAGGGTGCGTGTTGCGGTTGCACTTTGAACTTTAACACCCGAAACTATTACTTCATTCATTAGCTGCATGTCAGCCAGCAATTTAAACGACAGGTTGGTAACGCTGCCCCGGCTAATGGTTATTGAAAAAGCTTTCGGCTGATAACCTACAGCTGTTGTAACTATCTGATACCGGCCTGCAGGTAACTTTAACAGGTAATTGCCTTCTTCGTCCGTTGAAGTTCCCAAACCAATTGCCGGCACCGAAACATTTACATCAGAAACCGGCAGGCCGTTAAGGTCGGTTACTTTGCCCGAAACAATTCCTTTTGTATTTTGAGCCTGTAAGGCAGTGCCGAAGACCAACAGAAAGGTTAAAACTAAAAGCGTCTTCATAAGTCCTTTTAGTTTTTAACATTCACGTTTAATTCCGAATGTATCGTAAATAATTCTGTTAACTTAGCCATTAACAGTTCAATACTAATGGGTTTGGATATATAGTCATCCATACCTGCCGCTAAACAGCTTTCCCTGTCTTCGCTCATGGCATTAGCGGTCATCGCTGCAATAAGCGGCTGCGCACCATATAATTCGCGTATCATCCGGGTTGCCTGTAAGCCATCGATATTTGGCATCTGCATATCCATTAATACCAGGCTGTAAGATTTTACGGCCATCATATCCAGCGCTTCCTGTCCGTCGTTTGCCAGGTCGGGTTGATAACCAAGTTTATTTAATATCCTGATTATTAATTTCTGGTTCATTAAATTATCTTCTGCAACCAGTATATCAAGTGGGTGGTCGACAGCAAATGTTTCCGAGAGCAGTGTTTTTTTAACCTGTGGCTCTATATTCGCTTCCCTCTTGAGATGGGTTGAAATTACCTGGTGTAATTGCTGTTGCCTTAAAGGTTTCGTTAGTACCGCAATGAACAGATCGCTGTAATTCTTTAATTGATCATTGCCGACAGAACTCAGCAATATTATAGGAATGTCGTCATTTATTGCTTTTATACGTTTACCAAATGTAATCCCATCCATGTCGGGTATTTGCATATCGGCAACTACCAAATCAAAATCAGCGGCCGATGCTATTGCGTGCAGCGCCTCATCTGCAGAGGCCACCGCGGTAACCAGCATTTTACATTTTTTTAACTGAATGTCGAGTATCTTTAAGTTGGTTTGGTTACTATCTACAATAAGCGCTTTTTTCCCTTCGAATGAGCAAGGCGGAAGACTATCTAACGAACTCGTGTTATCTCCTTTTTTGCCTCTTATAAAAAACGAAAAAGTACTACCCACGCCATACTCGCTTTGAATATGAATGTTGCCCCCCATCAGGCTAACCAAACGCTCGCAAATAACAAGACCTAAGCCGGTGCCTCCATATTTTCGCGACACGGAGGAGTCGACCTGATTAAATGCCTGGAATAAATTACCAATCTGGCTTTCCGGTATGCCAATGCCGGTATCCTTAACCTCAAAACACAGGTCGAAGTCGTCATCATCAACGTCTTTTTTTGTAACGTTGATAAACACTTCGCCTTTATGTGTGAATTTAACTGCGTTTCCGATCAGGTTGGTTAAAACCTGGCGCAAACGTAAACCGTCGGCAAAAACCTTAACCGGAACATTATCATCAATCTCATACACTAAACCAATCCCAACATCGGCAGCCTTTGCAGTAAACAACTCCAATACGCCTTCAATACATTTCCTTAGGTCGAAATTATGCGGATCAAGTTCAAGGTTTCCCGATTCTATCTTTGAAAAGTCGAGTATGTCATTTATCACCACCAACAGGCTTTCGCCGCTATTTACAATAGCATTGGTATATTCCTGCTGTTCAACATCAAGCTTCGTTTCAAAAAGTAAGGAGGCCATACCGAGCACGCCATTCATTGGCGTTCTGATTTCGTGGCTCATCGTTGCTAAAAAGGCGCTTTTTGCAAGATTCGCTTTTTCCGCCTCTTGCCTGGCTTTTTTCTCCTGGGCTTTCTGATCGATTAATTGCTGGTTTAAATGTTCAAGCGAGCTTGTAGTATCCTGTAGCTCTTCTGATTGTAACTGCAATTCTTCCGACTGAACCTGAAGTTCTTCTTTTTGCGATTGCAGTTCTTCGTTTAAAACACGCAGGTCATTTGCTTGTTTGCTGATCTCGAGCGTCCTTAATTTAACTTGTGTTTCAAGTTCGGTTTTTTGCCTTTTTACCAGGGTAAGCCGGTATAGATAAAAAGAATAAATCCAGCCTACGATCAATAAAATAATCAGTGTGCGAAACCACCAGGTCATCCAAAATGGGGCCACAATTATAATTTTGAGCGTGGCCGGCTTATTATTCCAAACCCCATCATTATTTGCGGCAATAACTTCAAAAACATAAGTGCCCGGGTTTAGATTTGTATAAGTAGCCTTTCGCTGACTACCAACAAAACGCCATTCCTTATCAAACCCATCCAGCTTATACGCATATTTATTATTCTCGGGGAGCGTGTAATCCAGCGCAGCAAATTCTAACGTAAAAACCGACTGCGAATAGTTGAGTTTAATCTCCTGAGTATTTAAAATATTTTCTTTTAAAGGTGAGTCTTTGGTACCAATTGCAACAGGCTTATTAAACAATTCGAGCCCTGTTAGCACAACGGGGGGTTTGTTATTGTTATTGTTTATCCGTTGAGGGTCGATAATATTTAACCCATTTATATTACCTAAAATAATTTCACCTGTTTTTAACTTAGCGCCTGAATTAAAATTAAATTCGAGGCTCGTTAGCCCGTTATAAAGCCCGTAGTTTTTGAAAGTTTCATTTATGGGGTTAAAACGAGTGGCCCCTCTTAACGTAGATATCCATATGCATTGCTGATCATCCCCGGTAACAAAGTTTACGGTGTTATTTATCAGGCCATTTTCTTCGGAATAGACCTTGAAACTGTGATTAACAGCATCATAACGATTCAGGCCCCCTTCCTGAGTGCCAACCCACATATTTCCTTTTACATCCTGGTAAAATGAATTGACAACATCACTGCTTAAATTGCTGTTTTTATGATTTAATTGGCTAAAGGTTTTCTTTTGCGGGTCAAAAATGCTTATACCGTTTGAATATCCACCAAGCCAGACCTTTCCGTTGTTATCTTTGAAAATTGCCTGAATGATATTGTCGCCGATACTGGTTTCGCTTTTATGATTTACTTTATATTTGGTAAATGTTTTTGTTGAAGGATCGAGTATTTCCAGGCCCCCGCCTTCCGTTCCGACGTATAGATATCCGTTTTCATCTTCCATTAATGCGTAAATGCCGCCGCCGTAAATTGAATGGGTTGAACTCCCTTTGATATAGTGGGTAAATTCGCCTGTTTTAATATCCAGAAAATCAAGCCCGTTGGAATACGTACCTACCCAAACACCATTATGTTTTTTACTAAATAAAACGGCCGAGGTATAATTGCTTACCAGGCTGCTTTTATTTGCTGAGGTATGTTGGTAAACGAAAAATGATCCCTTTTTTCGATCAAGATATTTTAGCCCTATATCGGTGGCCAGGTAAATATTTCCTTTATCATCTTCAGTTATTCCTCTTACAATATTTTTGGCCGATGGGAGAAAAGTTAATGAAGCACCGAATGATGGAAATATTGATAAATTCTTATCGTACTTTGCGATGCCTTCACTCGAAGTTCCTATCCATAATATGCCTGCATTATCTTCCTTCAAAGAGTAGATTCCGTCATTCGGCATTAAACTTTCTTCATCAGCGTTGGTGTTGATAGCTATCAGCCGCCTGTTACTCAGGTCGAACAATTGAAGTGTTGTATTAGAAGCTATCCAGAGCTTATCGTCGCCTGTTTTAGCTAAATCAAATACAGGATTCCTTCCACCTAGGGAATTTTTGTCGGGTTCGATGGGATAAAAAACAATTTTGCCTGTCTTTTTATTCAATACGTTCAAACCCTTATTGGTGCCTATCCATAAGTCCAAACGGTTATTATTTACCATTACGTTTATAGAGCTATTACCCGTCTTTATGTCCGATGCTCCGTTTAAATACCGTACGCATTTACCATTGAACCTGTTAAACAGGTTCAAACCTTTGTTTGTTCCTACCCAAAAATCATTACTGTCGCCTTCATTAATTGAATATATATTGGAACTTGCGAGGCTGTTTGTGTCCTTGTCATTCGAAAAAAACCGTTTAAAGGTACCCGTCTTTTTATCATACCGGTTAAGGCCGTTTGTGGTTCCTACCCAAAGGTTCGATCTTTTATCTCTATAAATTACATTGATGGTATTTTCACTGATCGAGTGACTATCCAAGCTGTCGTGCTTGAACGTTACAAACGAATCCTTCGCCCTATTGTATCTGCTTAACCCGCCCAGGCGCGTGCCAACCCAAATATTTCCGTCCGAATCTTCGCAAAGCGAGTTTATATTGTTTGCCGGAAGAGACCCCGGCTGGTTGTGCAAATGTTTATAAACAACAAATTTATACCCGTCGTACCTGTTTAACCCGTCCTGGGTACCAAACCACATAAAACCGTAGCGGTCCTTGAGGATACATTGAACTGAATTTTGCGAAAGGCCGTTTGAGCTGTTTAAATTTGTAATGTCAATTTTTAACTGCTGCGGAAATCCCCGGGGAGGTTGATAGAGAATAAATAAAAAGGTAAATAAAATATATTTTATAATATTCATCACAGTCGTTACTTCGCAGATGAACTGTTTACGTAACTACCGACTAAAAGTTTAAATAGTTATTGTTTAAACACATAAGATGGTCATAAATTATAATAATTACTTAAAGTAATTTCTGCCGGTGTACCTGTGTTACGATCCTGCTACATGCTGCCAACAGGCCGATATCAAAGCGTTTGAATATTTGATGAGAAAGCTGAACTTCTTTTCGTTGGTATGGGATTTTTGTCTTTCTCTATATTTTCTCTATCTGTAAACTATCAAATTCTTCCTTACTCTAAATCCAAGCAAGATCAGGAGAATAAAAGCAAATATATCCGCGATGACTTTGAAGTAAAGGTCGGCCCCTGTAGTGCCAATAAATCCTATTTGTCCGGCCAGCATAGATCCCAGGATAACACCAAAAATCAACGCGTACCTATGGGTGTTTATCCAGCCGGAGTCAGCTGCCCAGCGCGGCAATAAAAATAAACTCACCAATACCAGTAAGAAGCCCGATCCAACTGCGATACTGGGCGGAAAATGAGGATCAATGCCAAATGCGAGCAGCACAAGTCCATATAAAACGGCGGCCCAGCATGCGCCAGCAATCCCTGGTATCCAGGGTCCGGGCGGCTTTAAAGGAGTGGCTTTATGTAAGCTGACTTTTTTGAGGGTTATGAATGCGAGGTAAAACAAAAGGCAAATAAGAGCCACGGCTATAACAACTGTTGCAAGCGGAGGGTGGTACACCGACATATGAAATACTTTGGTACGCGCAATATGCGTCCATGTGAACCATGCCAGGCAGCTGCCAATTAAAAAAAGCGGAATAACCACAAAGAGTCCGGCTCTGCCGAGCCAGGGGACTTCACGGTGGTTTGGAAAAATCAATTCTGCCAGGTAAACCGGTAGCAACACAACAAATACAGGTTCGTAAATAAGCGCCCATAGCAAATACACATAGTTTACGCCAAGTGCACGCGCGTAAGTGACGCCCTTTAGCCGGATAACGAGCGGGGCAAGCGAAGTTTGCTGGATCAAACATTCTTCGGCAACAGCCAGTGCAATAGCTAGCAATAGCATATTTAACCAGCCAAGCTGCCATCGCCTCACGGCATCACGAATCAATACCGCCCCACCACCCCAAACACATATCTCAATTGGCAACACAAATAGCGAGCTAAAACGCGTTGC
>Ga0163162_10002362_pt1 | contig 17737 bp, 19 predicted proteins | sample S55metaG_FD_115310 | JGI IMG/M metagenome (GOLD analysis project Ga0163162, IMG submission 115310) | Switchgrass rhizosphere microbial communities from Kellogg Biological Station, Michigan, USA - S5-5 metaG | ecosystem: Host-associated > Plants > Roots > Rhizosphere > Soil | place: USA...
ATCGGCCGGATCGGTGATGCCCTGCAGGTGAGCGGCCAGCCGGTCGAGGAAGCCGCTGGCGGCGTGCACGGCTGCCGCGACGAGTAGGGCGTCGGTGCTCGGGAAATACCGGTAGACGGTCTGTCGGGTGACGCCGAGCGTGCGGGCGACGTCGGCGATGGAGAAGTCGGCGCCCCGCGCGTCGATGGCCTTGCTCGCGGCGTCGAGGATCCGCGCGATGGCCTCCTCGTCGGTCGCGGGGGCCGAGCCCGACCAGCCGTGGGTGCGCACGCCTGGATGCTATCCGCGATACGAGACCTGCAACTCCTTGACCCCGTTGATCCACCCGGATCGAAGTCGTTGAGGCTCGGAGAGTTTGGCGATGTCGGGGATCTGGTTGGCGATCTCGTTGAAGATCAGCTTGATCTCCATGCGGGCCAGGTTTGCGCCGATGCAGTAGTGCGCGCCGTTGCCGCCGAAGCCCAGATGCGGGTTGGGATCGCGCAGGATATTGAATACGAAGGGGTATTCGAAGACATTTTCATCATAGTTGGCCGAGCTGTAGAACAGGCCGGCGCGCTGGCCCTGGCGAATCGTGACGCCACCAAGTTCGGTGTCGGCCAACGCCGTTCGCTGGAAGCAGTGCACGGGCGTGGCCCAGCGGACGATCTCGTCGGCGGAGGTTGCCGGCCGGTCACGTTTGTACAGCTCCCACTGGTCGGGGTTTTCGAAGAACGCGTTCATGCCGTGTGTCATGGCGTTGCGGGTGGTCTCGTTGCCGGCGACGGCGAGCAGGATGACGAAGAATGCGAACTCGACGTCGTCCATGGATTCGCCGTCGATGTCGGCCTCGATGAGCCGGGTGACGATGTCGTCGGCCGGACAACGGCGGCGCTCCTCGGCCATCGTGTAGGCGTAGCCCATCAATTCGGCGTTGGCGGCCGCATAGTCGGTCTCGTAGTCCGGGTCGTCGGTGTTCATGATCGAGTTGGTCCAGTGGAACAGCTTCGCCCGATCGGCCTCGGGCACCCCGATCAGATCGGCGATCGCCAGCAGCGGCAGGCTCATCGCGATGTCGTCGACGAAGTTCCCGGACTCCTTTTCGGCTGCGGCGGCGACGATTTCACGGGCAGCGACCGCCAGCTTCTCCTCCAGCGTGGTGACCGCCCGCGGTGTGAAGAGCCGCGACACGATCTTGCGGAGCCGGGTGTGCTCCGGCGCGTCGTGGTTGATCAACAGCGCCTTGGTGAGCTCGAGCTGTTCGGCATTGGTGCCGTCGGGTAGCCGCATCACCACGCCCTTGCGGTTGGTGGACCACAGGTCGCCGTTGCGGGAGATCTCCTTGATGTCGGCGTGACGGCTGATCACCCAGTAGCCGCCGTCTTCGAAGATCGAGTCGGTTTGCTCGTTCCACCACACCGGCGCGGTCTTGCGCAGCTCGGCGAATTCTGTGACGGGGATGCCCTTCACCAAGACGTCTGGGTCGGTGAAGTCATACCCACTGCCGAAGGGACATCTGGTCTGCGTCATACCGAGACCATACACTGCAATGTCAAGTGTATGGCCGAGCCCGACCGTACGATCGGACCGTGCACGCCAAGGCGGCTTTGGTACGTCGGCCCAGCCCGCGCCTTGCGGATGGGCTGCTCACCCACATCGGGCGCTCGCCCGTCGACGCCGACGTCGCGATGAAGCAGTGGGAGGGCTATGTCCGCGCCGTTGTCGACGCCGGCTGGCAGGTGACGGAGGTAGCGCCCGCGCCCGGCTGTCCCGACAGCGTGTTCGTCGAGGACACCGTCGTGGTGTACGGCGATCTCGCCGTCATCGCGCGGTCCGGTGCCGTCGAGCGGCGGCCGGAGGCTGAGGGCACCGAAAAAGCAGTCGCGCAGCAGGATTTTCCGCTCGACCGTTTCGACAACCCCCAAGTGCGGGCGAATGTGTGGCACGTGACCAGCGGCAATATTGTCATTGGCTAGCGGTCGGGCCGGGCAAGGAACTCCTCGGCGCAGTTAATTGCTTTGTCCTTGCCGATAATGGTGCGATCTGTCAGATGGTCGCGGGCGGGTTGTGCCCGTATGTGCCGCGTGGGTCACCGACCATCACCCAGGCGTGCTGCTGATCGCCGCGGTATTCACGAAAAGTATCGTACGCCAACACAATTCGTCATGGCCTTTAACCCATACCAGAACGGGGTTGGCGGGGCCGGGATGGGTAAACGGACACCATCGCTCACCCCGAGAGGGACTGAGCCAGGAAAGACACAAGGCCCCGGGCAGGAAGACTTGAATGCCAACCCCGCCGACGCTTACTCAACACGTCAGCGCCGTACTTTGCCGTCGAGTGGACTAGACGTAACTCGCCCAGCGTCCTATTACTGTTCGCCCCGCCTTCATGGCAGGCTCCAAACATGGCATTCACAGTGACCTACACGGACCTTCCAACCGACGAATACGGCGATGACGACACCTACGAAGTCCTGCAAAGTGGCGTCCTCAAAGTGTCCAGTAGTGGAAAGACCCATTACTCCGTCCCTGATGTTTGGAAGAAAGTGGTCGCAGACAGCGACCATGAGCCTGGATATCCGAAAGGCGCCGGTCCCGAGGTATTTGGATTCCGGATTCCGCGAAGGCTGCCCCTCACCCACACCTCCTAGGGGTGTGTAACGCCGACCGCGCCTGGGCGGGGTCGTGGATGGTCGCCGGGTGGGGTGACTCCCCTGCCGCCGGCGAGCGATAGCGTGGATGTGTGCTTGGCGACCTAGTGCAGACCACGGATGGGAAGTGGATCACCCGCCCGCCTGCCGGTGTCCAAACGGTCATCCGCTCGGCCCGAATTCGGTCCTCGTCGGGCATGTCGCCTGCCTCGGCCACGGCGGTGGCGGGCACACCAGTTGGCATTGCCGCACCTGTGATGCGGTGGTGTATGGGCCGCCGCTCAACACGCACTGCGCCGCGCTGGATGGGCCGGCGGTAGTGCGCATCTCCACCCAACCAAGCTGAGCTGAAACAGAGCCGCTCCCACCGTTTTGCGGTGGGCGTTGTAGTCGGCGGGGTGACAGTCCTCGATCTGTCTGGGGCCTTGGTTCCAGTCAGGTTCACTTCCCTTTCGAGTAAGCGTTGTTGTGTGGTTAGCCATCCCGCCCCGCCGATTTCTCTGTTCTGTTATGAGAGAAGAATCGCACGGAATACGTTGCAGCACAATAGTTTTCGAGAAAAAAGATTCACCGGCCAAGACGAGACCCGAGAAGATGAACGGCTATGGCCCGTCATCCCGCTCGGGCCGACTACTGCGGCTACTACGTGTCAGCCCATGCCGCCGTGAAGGCCACCGTGGCCGCCGAGCAGAAACGGCACGTCTCCGTAAGGGTGGTACTGAACGGGGGGAGGCACGTTGTTGACCTGAACATTGCCGGGCGACTGGCAGATATTTCCCGAGCAGGTCTGCCCACTTGCCGCCGCAGCCGTCGGTGCAGCCGCGATCGCCACCGCAGCAGCACCCGCCGCCAACAGCGGTCCGATGTAAGTCAGTTTGATTCGCATGGTCGTGCTCCTTTGCATCTCCCCATTTGTTGCAACGGAAACTAGCCAGCCTTTGTTCATTCCCACAGCGGGCGATCTCGTCCGCTCCACCAACTTGGGGCATGGATGGTGCGGGCGCCGGAGCACCCGTTAGACAGGCCAGCCCGACTGCGCGGAGCCCTCTTCGTCGTCCGCCCCTGCTGATCGCCTTGTGTCCAGCCCCCGTCATCCTGCTTGGGTGGCGGGCCGTTTCTTGCAGCCATGGCGATGACAGGCGGGCGTCACGGCTGAGGCCAGCCGCGCGGTTCGCGCTCGCCGCCCATCGGCGCCCGCGCGGCTCGCCACCGCAGAGGGGAAGTTGGCAGTCGACCTCAACCGTGACCTTCCACAGGTACCCGTGCAGAGCCGATTTAACCGGCGATCTTTCGCCTCGACAACCCCGGTTTGAAAGCTAGCCGTGCGGGCACACTCGCCCGAGAGTGGGTGGCGACCGGTGAGGGATGGGGCTGGCGTCCCCTGCGAGGCGGTCTCCGAGGTTTCATCCCCTTTGTTAAGACGCTAGCGTTGCCCCGCTGACCGTCGGCCGCAGCTTTAGGCTTGTAGTCGTGCTGGGCGAATTGGTGCAGACGACGGACGGCAAGTGGATCACCTGCATACTGATCAGCCCGATGGTGAGAAACGAATTACGTACATCTGCATCGAACAAGATCGTAGGTCAGGCATAACGACCGTCCGATTTGGGCAATCTTTCGCCATGACTGGCACCAACGATTGGGCGGCGTGGTGTCCGATCTGCGGCGAGGCAGCTGAAGTCGTGCAGGTCTCGATCGAGGACGGATGGTCAGAAGCCGCTACGCATTTGGTGACCATCCGCGCGTGCACCAACAGGTACTGCGAGGGCCACCACCCCGCTGTGCGCCAGAAAGTGCACGCAACAACGCCCGACTAGTTCCCCGCGGCCCCGGTCACTGTCCACCCAACAGTGGCCGGGGCCTGCCACGTCCGGTCCACGCGGGAACTCCATCAATGAATCGGCGATTCGCTGCCCGCTCTGCGGCGGACCAGCCAAATGCCTCCAGTGCGTCGGCATCAACGACGGCGACGATGAACCAATCACCATTCGCACGTGCGAAGACACCACCGGATGCCTATCACCCCCGCCGCGGCGGCATCTGACGCGACAACAACTCGACTTGTATCCTGCGGCATCCTGATCGCAGCTCTACGCGAAATACATTGGCGGGCAAAGTCTTTCGTTCGACAGGGCTGTCGCGTAACGCATTGGCGCACACCTTGCGTTGAGAGGGTAAGGCTTCGTCACATGCACGCGTCACCGGTCGTGCAGCAAACATGGTCTAGGCGTCCCGAGCTGCTGAAGACTGCAGTGCCGACTCGCCGCCAGGTCGAGCCGGCTCAAATCAACCCAATCGCCCGAGAGGAGCACGCCCCGGTTCGACGGACCGCGACTTATGTGTTCGAGCGGTTTGCCCGCGGGCGAATAGGGGAAACCCACTGACGCCAGCCCGAGGATTTGCTGGCTGCGGGGAAGCCGGAAATCTGAGGAATTCAAAGAAGGATACTCACAGAAGGAGAGTAATCATGCGTTCGTTCACCAAAGTCGCAGGTGTAGCTGGTATGGGCGCGGCGGTGGCCGCCATTGGTCTTGGTTTCGGCGCGGGCACAGCCGCAGCGAACCCGGTACACGACGCGGTGCAACACATCACCGCCAACGCCACATCCCATCCCCACCCCGTGCGAACCTTCGTTAACAGGGTTAACGCCAGGTCCCACCCCGTGCAAAACTTCGTTGACGGGGTTATCGATTCGACGTATCGCAGGGGCGAGGACAGCCCAATTGATCGCTTCTCAGACCTGCTGACCCCTCGCGCGGATTAGTGCGGTTGCGGCCAGGCGGCTTTTAACCGCCGCCCGTTGCGGAGCTGGCAGACGCGCGGCACTGTCAGCAAACGGCCGTAATCGAGACGCCCGTTCGCTGGGATCGAACCGAATCGGGCTAGCGTCCGTTTATCAAGTGTTCGGCCCGCCATCTGAGATGCCCTCAGCGTTGGCGGGCCGAACTCTGCAGGGTCAGCGTCTGAATGGGGCCATCTGTCGCCGACATGGCTAAGGATGATCTCCCAGCGTCAGCCAGCAAGCGAGGTTCCGCCAGGCTGCAGTGGGGCGCGCGGGCCGGGTGCAGCAACTGCGGCGTTTAGGACACTGAGGCGCGAGGGCCGGCCCGCTCCCACCGCGACGCCGCCCTACTGGCCCGCGGTGGTGCCCATACTTACATCTACGAGGGACGGCGGCCCGCGGTTTGGCGTTACGAGCCCTTTCACGGTTGACACTGAAAAGAACTCGTAGGCTTGGGTTCATGCTGGGCTAGTGCAGACCACGGATGGCAAGTGGATGACCCGCGGGCCTGAGCGGTGCCAGAACGGCCACCCACTCGGCGCGAATCAGGTCCTTGTCGGGCATGTCGCTTGCCTGGGCCACGGCGGTGGCGGGCACACATGTTGGCACTGCAGAACGTGTGATGCTGTGGTGTACGGGACCGCCGCTCAACAAGCACTGCACATCCTCGACGGGCCTGCGGTGGTGCGCATCTCCAACGCCGCGTTGTAGTCCGTGGCCACCAATCGACCCGTGACGCGCGGCGCCGAGCTGAAGCGCGTGCACGCCGAGGGTCGGGCCGCCGAGGTCGGAGCGTCGAACCCGTACCGCGGCCAGAGGGTGCTCGCGGCTGTTTGGATGGGCGGCTACCGGCGGAAGCTCGATCACATGATGGCCGAATCGCCAGCGCGACAGGAATATCTGCGAAACATGTGGCGCCGCAACTGAATTCGTGATTAATTGGTGTCACAACAGAACAGAGTCGCCGGGCCGGTTGGACCCAGACAGCAACGCTCACCGGAAACGGATCGAGCCTGACCAGAACCAACGCCCCTCGCGGGATCGTGGCCCGCAGCCCGGCGACTCTGTTCTGTGCGGCCCAGATCAACGGAGACGAACGAACACCCGTTGCCGTTGGTACACCGTGGGCCGAAGCGGCAGAACGGCTCTCAGGCCACCCCGTCATCCTGCTTGGGTGGCGGGCCGACCCGCTACTGAGGCAGTCCGTCGATCGCTTGGTTTTCAGCACCTGCCCTCAACGGCCACGTCGCTCCCGGATTGCCTGCTGCACGCGGGAAGCCGAGCGTTGCGCCATCGCCAGCGCACTCTCAGCGCGGCCGCCGGCCGCCGGCATGAGGCCGAGTTGGCGCGAGACGCTCAACATGTCGAACGCGATGCGCAACTTGCACACGCGACCGTCGCGATACTCATGAAAGTCCGCACCTTCGATCTCCCAGCGGCGGCCGGTGGGCGTCAAGCCAGGCGGCTCGAGCGGGCCGGTGTGCGTGGCCCAACCGCGCCAATGGAAGGCGGCGCGAGGCTCACCCGGAATCACATACGGCCCGCCCAGCAGCTCGAACGTCATGTCCGGAAATGCCCGCCAGCTCGCTTCGAGGAATTCACGTACGTCGGCGTGTCCGCGCATCGGCTTGGGCCAGGCGTCATCGCGGTACTCGATGTCCTCGGACATGAGCGCCAGCAGTCGGTCCACCTCATGGGAGTTCCACGCGTCTAGCCACCGCGTTGCGAAATCGCGGATCCACTCGATCGACGGCGTCGCCTCGCTCGTCGTCTCGGCCTGGGTTCCTGTCCCCTCAGCCGCAGTTGCTGACTCGGTCTCGGACATGGGTTCTCCTCATTGTCGCCGCGCATGCCGAGCCTATCGCTGTCGCGGGCCGACGAGAAGCGGGCCGAGGCGATCGACCGGCTCGACCCGTTCCGAACCGAATCGCAGTTGTAGGCGTCTGACCTACTACGTATAGAGAGTCACGGCTGACGCCGGCAGCGAGTTTCGACCAGCTCGCCCCCCGTGGACACCACTCACCGCTTCCACCTGTCGAGCAGGGGAACTTGGCAGCAGCGTCAGCCGTGACCTGCAATTCGCGTACCCGACGAACGCCAAGATCAACCGCAGCGCATTCTTCGCTTTCTTGCAACGACTGTCAGCCGGTCGTCGGGCGACGGTCCTAAGCTCTGAGACGTGCTGGGCGAGCTGGTGCAGGCCACGAGCGGGAAGTGGATCACCCGCCCACCGTCGCGGTGCCCCAACGGGCATGTGCTCGGCCCCGGCGAAGTTTTGGTCGGGCATCAAGCCTGCCTCGGCCACGGCGGCGGACACGCCACCTGGACCTGCCGAACCTGCGATGCCGTGGTGTATGGGCCGCCGCTCAACACCCACTGCACAACGCTCGACGGGCCGGCCACTGTCCGGATCTCCACGGCTGAGGGACCCAAATCAGTCGTTGATTCCGGGAGTTACGGTCATGGGCATGGCCACACCCACCGACGACCAACAGGGCAACGCCGAGAACTTCAAGTTCGGCATTCAGAGCATTCGCATCGGCGACGGCTCGATGGTCGACATTGGGGGGCCTGGCTCCGTCACGGTGGTAGTCGGTGCCAACAACGTCGGCAAGTCGACACTGCTCGTACAGATTCGCGACATTCTCATGTCGGACTCACTAACGCGAGACGCAAGTCCGCGGGTGGTGACCGAGGTGAGCGCACCGTGGACAGGCACCACAGATGACCTGGAAGCTTGGATCCGCGCGAATTCGCACATACAGCCGAGCGGTGGCGTGCTCGAGCATGCAGTGCGGCCAGGTCTCCCGCCCGTAGACATCAAGTCGATACTCGCATCTCGCCGAACACCCACGCCAGGCCCGCTGATCAACTGGTTCGTCAAGCATCAGACGGCGGGTTCTGGCATGGACGGCGCACAGGCTGGCCGCCCGCAGGCCGGTGACGCGCCAGCACATCCCCTTCAAGTGCTTTACTTGTCGGTGACGCCGCCCATCGCCACCCGCCGACCGGTGGTCTCGGGCTGAACTCGGCCGTGCACGACGTCCACAACCTCTGCTGGAAGCTGGCAGCGGTGCTGGCGGGGCGTGCCGGGGACCGACTGCTCGACAGTTACGAGCACGAGCGCCGACCGGTCGATCAGGCCAATATCGACAACGCGCTCGCAAATGCCATGAACCACTTCACAATCGACAAGGCGCTGAACCTGTCACCGGACAACAGTCCCGAGGAGAATTGGGCGGAACTGACACCGCTTTGGCAGGACTCACCCGAGTCGGCGGCCAGACGGCACGCCCTCAACCAGGCGATCGCTTCCCAGACCATCGAATTCCGGCATCACAACGTCGAATTCGGGTACTCCTACCGATCCTCGGCGATCGTCGACGACGGCTTGGTCGTGGATGCGCCACTGGATCCGGTGCGGCTTTACCAACCGTCGACCAAGCCCGGACATCCGATGCCGCACGCCTGGGTCGAGCGGGAAGGCCAACGCGTTCCGCTGTGTCAGCTCGTGCATGGGGGTCGGTTCCTGCTACTCGCAGGCGAGCAGGGCGATGCTTGGGTTCGCGCGGCCGACGAGATCGCCAGGACAAATGGCATTCCGCTCGATGCCGCGACGGTCGGAGTGCTCGGCTGCGACTACGTCGACGTGCGAGCGGCCTGGCTCAAGCATCGCGAGATCGGGCCACACGGGGCGGTGCTTGTGCGGCCTGATCGATACATCGCGTTCCGCGCGCTCGACGCGGCGGACAATCCGACCGCCGTGTTGAAGGCGGCGCTCGGTCAGGTGTTGGCCACCGAGCCGGTGTGAGAGCACGCCGATGATCACGGCATCGACGGCCGGTCAATCTTCCTGAAAAGGAACCGAACATGGCATTGCACAGACTCACGCGAATCGTGATGGGCGTACCGAATGTCGCCGAAGTATCTAGCTACTACCGGGAATTCGGCTTGTCGCCGGCAAGTGAGCCGCACCACTTCGCCACGGTCGACGGCGGCGAACAGCTTCGGATCGTGCCTGCCGTGAGCCGGCGCCTGGTACAGCTCGGCGTGGGGACGGACGATCTCGACGACCTCGGTCGTATCTCGTCGGCACTCGACCGGCTCGGCGTTGCGTGCACGCGGGCAGACACCAGCCTCACGGCCGTCGATCCCGGCACCGGGGTGTCGGTCCGGGTCGAGATCGATGACCGGATTGTGCAGAAACCCGCCACCGAGCCGGTCTACAACGCGCCAGGAGTCCTGGGCCGGCCAGGAACCCGTGCCGACGGCATCCTGCGCCAGGAGGGGGTCCGACCCCGCAAACTCGGGCACGTTGTGCTCGGCTCCACCGACCAGGACGCTTCGCAGAGATTCTTCCTCGACGGGCTGGGCTTCAAAGTCAGTGACACCGTTCCCGGTTTGGCCGCATTCATGCGGTGCTCGTCCGACCACCACAACGTCCTGGTTCAGCAGGCTCCGGTGTCGTTCCTGCACCACACCTCGTGGCAGGTCGACGACGTCGACGATGTGGGACGCGGGGCGACCGCGATGCTCAAAGCCGACCCGGATCGGCACACCTGGGGCCTCGGGCGCCACTTCATTGGATCGAACTTCTTCTGGTACCTGAAGGATCCCGCCGGCAATTTCAGCGAGTACTACTCCGACATGGACTGCATCGTCGACGATGCGCTCTGGAAACCAGGCGTGTGGGACGCATCGAACTCGCTGTATTCGTGGGGTCAACCGCCCCCGCCGTCCTTCCTCGCCCCCGAGGATCTCGCCGCGATGATGACCGGAGCTCATAGCCCTGACGGGTGTTGAATCACATTCTTGCAGAACTGAAAGACCACACCACCATGGCAGCAGAATTCGAAGGTCAACCTCACGGCCCCGTTCAGGCTCAGCCAACTAGCCGCACGCGCCATGGCCAACCAAGGCAAAGGAGTCATCGTCAACATCGCTTCCATCGACGCCTACGGCACCGACGGCACCTTCGCCAGCTACAGCGCCTCCAAAGCCGCGCTCCTCGCACTGACTCGCCAAGCAGCCACCGAACTCGCCCCCAGCGGCATCCGCGTCAACTCCGTCAGCCCCGGATGGACGATGACCGCAATGGCAGCGGGAGCGCTCACCTCCGACGAACTAGCCACGATGACAACCCGATTCGACCGCGTCCCCATACAGCGGATGATCACGCCCGACGAAGTGGCATCGGCGGTCGCCTACCTGGCCAGCGACGCCGCCTCCGCCATCACCGGCACCGACCTCGTCGTCGACGGCGGCACCCTCGCCAACCTCTACATCATCGAAACCCTCAACAACTGACCACGGAAACGAGGCGTTCGCCAAGGTCGTAGTCGTCGTCGGCGTTGAGGGTCAGCACGCCGACCGTGGCGCCGTCGCTCTCGTAGAAGACGGCGAAGCCGTCCTCCCGAGACAACGGTCGACTGTCCTCGTAGCCGTCGCCCCACGCGTGGTACTTCACATCGCTGTCACCGATGGTGATCCAAAAGCCAGGCACACCATCCTATTTCGCGTCGACGCCGACTGCGGAGGCACTGGCGATCGTGCCCTGGTCGGCGGCGTCCTGTCAGTGTTTGACGGCTATTCGCCGACCCGCGGCGCAGTTGTCGGCCAGCGCTACGTCGCCTGCCGCGAAGATGTCCGCTGCAGAACTTTGCCATTTCGGGGCCGACGATGATCCGCGACTGCTCGACATCAAGTCCAGCCGCTTCGGCTATCCCACTTTGTGGAACGACGCCGGTGACGGCGATCGCCTCTGTTACGGAACATCTTCCGGTGCAACAAGAGTCACCGCGACTCCGCGGCGGGCCAGCGATGCCGCAGCCTCGCACCCGATGAAGCCTGCGCTGACAACGACCGCCGAGCGCTCATCCGAGCTCACTGTTCGGAGTGCCGCGAATGGGTGGCGGTCGCCGCCGATGACGACGAAGTGACCGGCACGGTCAGGAAGTCCTTGCTGAGCGGCGGACGTTCGTGCGGAACGGCGGGATCCGCGCTCACGAGGAGCACCGGCAGCTCGCTCTTGTGCCTGCGGAAAGCTTCGGCGGCACCGACGCCGGCGGGTCCGCTGCCGACGAGGATGAGACCGGCTTCAGTCATCGGGGCCGGATACCCGGAGCGCAACCGGTGTAATCGGCTGCGGTTAGGGTGAGCCTGTGCGTGTCCTCGTGATCGGATCCGGAGCCCGTGAACATGCGTTGCTGCTCGCGCTGCGCCGAGACCCTGAGGTGGAGGAGCTGGCCATCGCTCCTGGCAACGCCGGGACGGCGATCATCGCCGACCAGTACGACGTCGACGTCACCTCCGGCGAGGCCATCGCGCAGCTGGCGCAACGCATCGGCGCCCACCTGGTGGTGATCGGGCCGGAGGTGCCGCTGGTCCTCGGAGTCGCCGACGCGGTGCGTGCCGCAGGCATCGCCTGCTTCGGGCCCACGAAGGACGCCGCGCGCATCGAGGGCTCGAAGTCGTTCGCCAAAGACGTGATGACCGCGGCCGGTGTGCGGACAGCGACAAGCGAAATCGTCGACACTCCGGCACACCTCGATGCGGCGCTCGACCGGTTCGGGCCGTCCGCGGGCGATCAGGCCTGGGTGGTCAAGGACGACGGGCTAGCCGCGGGCAAGGGCGTGGTGGTGACCGCCGACCGCGACACTGCGCGGGCGCACGCCGCCAGCCTGCTCGAGGCGGGCCACCCGGTGCTGCTCGAATCGTTTCTCGACGGGCCCGAGGTGTCGTTGTTCAGCATCGTCGACGGCGAGATCGTGGTGCCACTCTTACCCGCGCAGGATTTCAAGCGGGTCGGCGACAACGACACCGGGCCGAACACCGGCGGTATGGGCGCGTACGCGCCGCTGCCATGGCTGCCCGACGAGGTGGTCTCTCAGATCGTCGATCAAGTAGTGAAACCCGTTGCAGCGGAAATGGTTCGGCGCGGCAGCCCGTTCTCGGGCCTGTTGTACGCCGGGCTGGCAATCACGTCCAAGGGACCGGCGGTGGTCGAATTCAATTGCCGCTTCGGCGATCCGGAGACGCAGTCCGTGCTGGCGCTGCTCGAAACGCCGCTCGGGCCGCTGCTGCGCGCCGCAGCGACAAGTCAGCTGGCCGACCAGCCGCCGCTGCGCTGGCGCGACGGCTCCGCCGTGACTGTGGTGGTGGCCGCCGAGAACTATCCGGGCCGGCCGCGGGTGGGCGACGTCATCGTCGGCGCGGAGGCCGACGGCGTGCTGCACGCCGGCACCGCGCGACGCGACGACGGCGCGATCGTGTCCTCGGGCGGCCGGGTGCTTTCGGTCGTCGGGACGGGCACCGACCTGGGGGCCGCCCGCGATGCCGCCTACGCGCTGGTCAAGTCGATTCGGCTGCCGGGCAGCCACTTTCGCAGCGACATCGGCCTCGCGGCCGCCGAGGGCCGCATCAGCGTCTAGGCCGTCAGCAGCGGAGCCATCCACGCGATCTCAGCGGGCAGCTGCGAGCTCCAGAACGCACCGTCGTGTCCGCCCGGCGAGAAGCCACCCGACGGCGGGCTCGGCAGTTGGGCGATGAACTGCTTCGTCGCCGAATAGAACGGATCGCTGTTGCCGCAATCAATCCGGATCGGAATCTGGCCCAGCTGCGGCAGACCCCACACGCTGTTGGCGGCGTAGTCGTCGGCGCCGTCGAACGCGCCGGGTGCGGTGGCGCCGGACGAGGTCCACAACGCCGGGCTGACCGCACATATCGCTGCGGTGCGTGCGGGGCCGAGCCTCGCGCCGAGCAGCAGCGCACCGTAGCCGCCCATCGACCAGCCGAGAAAGCCGACCCGCGACGCGTCCAGTCCCTGCGAGGTGAGCATCGGGATCAATTCGTTGAGCACCATCGCGCCGGAGTCCTCGCCGGACGCCCGCGTGTGCCAGTAGCTTCCGCCGCCGTCGACCGCGACGACCGCGAACGGCGGAATGCCCGCCGCGACCGCCTGCGCGAGGCCCTGCTCCACTCCGCCTGCCATTACTCCCGCGGCGTCCTGACCCTTCCCGTGCAGCGCGATCACCGGACGCAGCGGCGCGGTCTGTCCTGGCGGACGGGCGATCGCCCAGTTCGTCGCCACGCCGCCGCGCGCCGCCGAGACGAACGAGCCGTCGACGTACGTCGGTTGCACTGCCGCAGGAGCGGGCTCGAGTGGCGGCGGAGCCAACGGCGCGCCGGCGTTCGTCATCGACACCGGCGGCCCGGTGACCGACGCCCCCTGCGTGTGTAGCGCGGAACCCAACGCATACGCGCCTGCCGCCCCGGCCGCCGCGCCGACACCAAGGCGCAGAATCGCGCGGCGACTCAGTTCGGGCATGCCGGCCATCATGCCAAAGGCGTTTCGACGATCGCCGCGAAGACCGCCTCGAGCACGTGCTCCAGCTGGTTGGGGTCGGCCTCGTTGAGGGTCCGGGTGACGATCACCCGTCGCATCAGGAGGACCCCTGCGATCACCGACAACATGACTTCATTGCGGATCTGGCGACCGGACTCGGGGAGCTGCCGCGCCAGCCGCCGTCCGACATGACGCTCGATCCCGTCGCGCACGATCTCGACGGCGCGCGGATTGGATACCGACCGCAGCATGATCAGGAACGGCTCCAGCGGCCCGGCATCCGCATCGGTGCGCTCGATCAGGGTCACGGCGGTGTCGTGCGCGATCGACTCCGACTCGTTCGCAATGACCGCCGGAGGCGTGAACGACACCTCGACGGCCTCGGCGAACAGCTGCTCCTTCGAGCCGAAATACCTGTTCACCATCATCGCGGTGACCCCGGCGTCGCTCGCGATCTCGCGTACGCCGACGCCGTCGTAGCCGGCTCGGGCGAAGTTCCGGATCGCCGAGTTGAGGATGGCTTCGCGGGTGGCCGCCGCGTTGCGCGGCCGATGCTTGGGCGCCGTCATGCCTCGACGCTAGGGAATAGAACTCGCTAAGTCTACGTCTGTATACAACATGACGGACACATCGAAAGTTTGGTTCATCACCGGTAGCTCCCGCGGCTTCGGCGCGGAGTTGGTGCGCGCCGTGCTGGCCAACGGCGACCGCGTCGTCGCCACCGCCCGGCAACCGGAGCAGTTGCGCGCGCTCGTCGAGGGCCACGAGGACCGCGCCCGCATCTTCGAGCTCGACGTGACAGACTCCGATGCGGCCGTCGCCGCAGTCGAATTCGCGGTCGCCGAGTTCGGTCGCATCGACGTGGTCGTGAACAACGCCGGCTACGCCAACAGCGCCGCGTTCGAGGAGATGGACCCCGCGGACTTCCGAGGCCAGATCGAGGCCAACCTGTTCGGGGTCGTGAACGTCACCCGCGCCGCGCTGCCGGTGCTGCGCGCGCAGCGATCCGGTGTGTTCGTTCAGTTTTCGTCGATCGGCGGACGCGTCGGCGGCACACCCGGTCTGTCGGCTTACCAGGCGGCGAAGTTCGGCGTCGAAGGTTTCTCCGAAGTAGTCGCCAATGAAGTGCGCGCGTTCGGCGTGAGGGTGATCATCGTCGAACCTGGTGCGTTCCGGACGGACTGGATGGGGTCGTCGATGACGATGCACGAGCCGGGACCCGATTACCGCGACGCGCTCGCCCTCATGCACGAATTCCGCCGAACCTCCAACGGAAGTCAATCGGGCGATCCGGCGCGCGCCGCCCGCATCATCATCGATGTCGTCGAGTCGCCCGACCCGCCGCGGCGACTGCTGCTGGGTAGCGACGCGGTCGAACTTGCATTGGCCAGTGGCACCGAACGCGACGAGGAGGCGCGGCGGTGGGCGGCAGTCAGTCGAAGCGCCGACTTCCCTGAGTAAAGGCTGATGATTAGCCGAAAGCCCGATGCCGCAACCTCGCGACTGGCAACATGCTAGAGGTGACGGCAGCGGTCACTCCCAAGGGAGAGCGTCGGCGGTATGCGCTGGTCAGCGCGGCTGCCGATCTCTTGTGCGAAGGCGGGTTCGACGCCGTGCGGCATCGCGCCGTCGCCCGTCGCGCGGGGCTGCCGCTGGCGTCGACGACGTACTACTTTTCTTCCCTCGACGACCTGATCGCGAACGCTGTCGAACACTCCGGAGCCCGCGAGGCCGAACAATTGCGTTCGCGAGTGGCCACGCTGTCGCGTCGGAGGCGCGGCGCCGAGTCGACGGCAGATGTGTTGGTGGACCTGTTGGTCGGTGAGGCCAACGGGCTACGGGTCAGCGAACAACTGATCTCCCGCTATGAGCGGTACATCGCCTGCGCCCGTCAGCCCGGGCTGCGGGACATCGCGCGACGCACTCTGCAGCAGCGCACCGAGGCGGTGGTCGAGGTCGTCGAGCGGTCCGGCCGCTCGGTACGCTCCGAACTGCTGACCGCGCTCGTATGCGCCGTCGACGGCGCGGTGGTGGCGGCGCTGGTGGGCGATGGTGACGGTCCCAGGGCGACGGCCCGCGCGACTTTGATCGACGTGATCGACGTGCTCGCACCGATCGACGAAAGAGTGGTGCCCGTTTAGCCGAAGTTTGCGCGGTTCGCTCTTTGGATATCTAGCTCACGATGACTATCACGACGGTTCTTGATGGCGTGCTCGACCGGTCGGTCTTGCTGGGCTATAGCCGACTTGGTTCGCGGGTGCGCCGACTGTGGTGGCCCTCAGGCCCAGGCCCGAAGGCCATGGCCGGGAAGCGGGTGGTCGTCACCGGCGCGACGGTGGGAATCGGCGAGGCGATCGCATCCGCGTTGGCCGGACTCGGCGCGACCGTCCACCTGCTGGGTCGCAACGAGGAGAAGGTCAAGCGGTCGGCGGGGACGATCCGGCGGACCGTTTCCGGCGCGATGGTGATCGAAGAGGTCTGCGACGTCTCCGACCTCGACGCGGTGCGGTCGTGGAGCGATCACCTCTCCGGGCGTGTCGACGCTCTCCACGGATTGGTGCACAACGCGGGCGCGATGCCGAAGGAACGAATCGAGACTCCGCAATCGCACGAGAGCCAACTGGCGACCCATGTCCTGGGTCCGCACCTGATGACCGAACGGCTGCTGCCGCTGCTGCGCAACGCCGCGGGCGCCTCGGTGGTGTTCATGTCGTCGGGTGGCATGTACACGGCGCCGCTGCCCGTCGATGACCTGGAAGCGGAATCGGGCCGGTATGACGGTGTTCGGGTGTACGCACGAACCAAGCGAATGCAGGTGGTGCTCGCCGACGCGTGGGCACAAAGATTGGCGGGCAGCGACATTCGCGTGGAAAGCATGCATCCGGGCTGGGTCGAGACACCCGGCGTTGCCGAGGCACTGCCACTGTTTCGGGCGGTGACCCGGCCACTGCTGCGGGACACGGCACAGGGCGCGGACACGGCGGTTTGGTTGGTCGCGATGCGACCGGATTCGACACCCCAGCACTTCTGGCACGACCGCGCCCAGCGGCCGACCACCTTCGGGTGGCAGCGCGGTCAGGATCCCGCCGCGGTTGCGCGATTCCTCGACGCGGTCGCGTCGAAGACTGGAACAATGAGTTTCACAGCCGACCAACAGGACTCACGCCATGACTGACACCGGAACGGTAGAACAACAGCCTGAATTGCGGCGGGTCATGGGCCCAGGACTGTTGCTGTTGTTCGTCGTCGGCGACATCCTCGGCACCGGCGTGTATGCCCTGACTGGTGACGTCGCCGCCGAAGTCGGTGGGGCAGCATGGGTTCCGTTCCTGGTCGCCTTTTTGATCGCCACCGTCACCGCGTTCAGCTATCTCGAGCTCGTCACCAAGTATCCACAGGCGGCGGGTGCTGCGCTGTACGCGCACAAGGCCTTTGGTATCCAATTCGTGACGTTCCTGGTCGCATTCGTGGTGATGTGTTCGGGCATCACGTCCGCCTCCACCGCATCGCGGTTCTTCGCGGCGAACTTCGAAACGGCGTTCGACCTCGATTGGGGCAAGGCCGGAATCGTCATCGTGGCGCTGCTGTTCATGGCGATGCTTGCGGCCGTCAACCTGCGCGGCGTCGGCGAAAGCGTGAAACTCAATGTGGCACTGACGATCATCGAGATCAGCGGCCTGCTTATGGTGATACTCGTCGGGTTGTGGGCATTCACCGGCGGCGCCGACGTCGACTTCTCCCGCGTCGTCGCGTTCGAAACCGCGGCCGACAAGAACGCGTTCCTCGCCGTCACCGCCGCGACGTCGCTGGCGTTCTTCGCGATGGTCGGTTTCGAGGACTCGGTGAACATGGCCGAGGAGACCAAGGAGCCGCGGCGGATCTTCCCCAAGATCCTGCTCCTGGGGCTCGGCATCACCGGCCTGATCTACGTCCTCGTCTCGATCTCGGCGATCGCGCTGGTGCCCGCCGACCAGCTGAGCGA
>Ga0163162_10002365_pt1 | contig 17726 bp, 19 predicted proteins | sample S55metaG_FD_115310 | JGI IMG/M metagenome (GOLD analysis project Ga0163162, IMG submission 115310) | Switchgrass rhizosphere microbial communities from Kellogg Biological Station, Michigan, USA - S5-5 metaG | ecosystem: Host-associated > Plants > Roots > Rhizosphere > Soil | place: USA...
CGAGGTCGAGCCGGGCAAGCGAATCGTCGGATTGAAGAACGTCACGGCAAACGAGCAGTTCTTTCAGGGACACTTTCCCGGCGCGCCGGTGATGCCCGGCGTGTTGATCGTCGAGTCGATGGCGCAATGCGCCGCCGTGCTTTGCCTGATGGACATTCCGGAGCGCGACGAGAAGCTCTTCCTCTTCGGTGGCGTCGACAAGGCGCGCTTCCGCCGTCCCGTCGTTCCCGGCGATCAGCTGATCATGGAGATCACCGTGCTCGCGAAGCGCTCGTCGACGATCAAGGTTCGCGGCGAAGCGAAAGTCGACGGCAAAGTGGTGGCCGAGGCAGAGCTGTTGAGCGTGATGACGGAGCGACCGAAGTGATTGATTCGACCGCCATCATCAGCAATGACGCCGTGATCGCCGGCGATGTCACCATCGGCGCGTACGTCGTCATCGGTCCTAGCGTCACGATCGGCGCCGGAACCGAGATCGGTCCGTTCACGCACATCGAAGGGCCGTGCACGATCGGAGAGCGCAACAAACTCTACGGACACGGATCGATCGGCAGTCCGCCGCAGGATCTGAAATTCAAAGGCGAGAAGACCTCGCTCGCGATCGGAAACGACAACACCTTCCGCGAATTCGTGACGATCAACCGCGGTACCTCCGGCGGCGGCGGCAAGACCACGATCGGCTCCCACAACTTCTTCATGGCCTACGCGCACGTCGCGCACGACTGCCACATCGGCGATCACACCATCTTCGCGAACAACGCCACGCTCGCCGGTCACGTCGAAGTCGGCGACTACGCGCAGATCGGCGCGTTCTCCGCGGTGCATCAGTTCTGCCGCGTCGGAGAGCACGCCTTCATCGGCGGCGGGACGATGTGCACGCAGGACGTGCTGCCGTACGCGAAGACCGTCGCCGCGCGCGGCAATCAGACCTACGGCATCAACAGCATCGGTCTCGAGCGCAAAGGATTTTCGAAAGAGACGATCGAGGCGTTGCAGCGCGCGTACCGCATCCTCGTGCGATCGAAGTTGAAGCTCGACGACGCGCTGATCCAGATCGAAACGGATCTGAGCAACTATCCCGAAGCGCGGTATCTCGTCGAGTTCGTCCGCGGATCGCAGCGGGGCGTGATTCGATGACCCGTGTCGGTGTCGTCGGCACCGGCTACCTCGGCCGCCTCCACGCCCGCATCCACACCGAGATGCCGGAGGCGAATGCGATCGGTTTTGTCAAGACCAACGACGAGATCGCGAACGAAGTCTCGACCAACCTGAACCTGCGCCGATTCGATTCCGTCGCGTCGTTGGCGAAGGAAATCGACTGCGCCGTGATCGCGACGCCGACGACGACGCATTACGACGTCGCGCGCGAGCTGCTCGAAGCCGGCGCCGATGTGATGATCGAGAAGCCGATCACGCCGACCGTCGAAGACGCGCAGAAGCTCATCGACCTCGCGTCGTCGCGCGGACGCATCATCCAGGTCGGCCACGTCGAGCGCTACAACCCGGCGATCACCGCGATCGCGCACCTCGTTCACGAAGTTCGCTATCTCGAAGCGGAGCGGCTCGGCGTCTTCGTCGCGCGCTCGCTCGACGTCGACGTGCTGCTCGATCTGATGATCCACGACATCAACCTCGTGCTCTCGCTGCTGAAGCAGGAGGTCGTCGACATCCGCGCCGTCGGCGTTCCGGTGCTCACCGACAAAGTCGACATCACGAACGTGCGCCTCGAGCTCGCGAACGGCGGCGTCGCCAATCTCACCGCGAGTCGCGTGTCTCAAGATCGCGTGCGCAAGGTGCGTTTGTTCGGGATGAGGAACTACATCTCGATCGACACGCGCGAGCAGGAAGTGAAGGGCTACAGCCTCGATGGCAAGAAGATCGTGCCGCTCGAAGTGCACGTGGAAAAGAAAGAGCCGCTGCGCGCGGAGCTCGAGTCGTTCCTCGAGTGCGTGCACGAGCGGAAGCGCCCGATCGTGTCGGGCGAAGACGGCCGCGACGCAGTCGCGCTGGCGATTCGCGTGGCCGCGGCCATCGACGAATCGTTGCAGAGGTTCAGAGCATGACAAACGCAAATGTAGGAGTCATCGGCGGCTCCGGTCTGTACGAGATGGAAGGTCTCCGCGTCGTCGAAGAGCGCGAGATCGAAACGCCGTTCGGCACGCCGTCAGATCCGTTCGTGATCGGCGAGATCGACGACGTTCGCGTCGCGTTCCTCGCGCGCCACGGCCGCGGACACCGCACGCTGCCGACGCACATCAACTACCAGGCGAACATCTACGGATTCAAAACGCTCGGCGTGCACACGATCCTCTCCGCGAGCGCGGTCGGATCGATGAAGGAAGCGTATGCCCCGACCGACATCGTCTTCCCGCATCAGTTCATCGACCGCACGCGTCATCGTCCCGACACGTTCTTCGGCAACGGTGTCGTAGGCCACGTCGCATTCGCCGATCCGATTTGCGCGTCCGCCGCGCTGTTGATGAGCGAGGCGGGACGCGAAGCCGGCGCGCAGATTCACGTCGGCGGCGTTTACATCTGCATCGAAGGTCCGCAGTTCTCGACGCGTGCGGAGTCGAACTTGTATCGCTCGTGGGGCGTCGACGTCATCGGCATGACGAACCTGACCGAGGCGAAGCTCGCGCGTGAGGCGGAGATTTGCTACGTGACGATGGCCCTCGTCACCGACTACGACTGCTGGCACGAGTCGGGCGACGTGAGCGTCGAGCAGATCCTCGGCTACCTCCGCGCGAACGCGTCGATGGCGCAGAAGATCATCCGCATGACGATCCCGCGCGTCGCGAAGCGAAACCGCGACTGCGCATGCGCGAGCGCGCTGCAGTTTGCGATCGTCACCGAGCCGTCGAAGATCCCTGAGAAAACGAAGAAGGACCTCGAACCAATCATTGGGAAGTACATCAAATAGCCAGCGGCCGGCGGCTGGCGGCCCCGTCCCGCCACCCGCTAGCCGCTAGCCTGGAGGCTCCATGTCCATCACAGTCGTCGGAACCGTGGCATTCGACGCGATCGAGACGCCGTTCGGCAAAGTCGATCGCTGCATCGGAGGCTCCGCCACTTACTTTTCCGTCGCCGCATCCTTTTTCTCGCCGGTGAATCTCGTCTCCGTCATCGGCGACGACTTCACGAGCGATGACGCCGCGATCTTCAACGGTCGCGACATCAACCTCGACGGCCTGCAGCGCATCGCCGGCGCGAAGTCGTTCTTCTGGAGCGGCGAGTACGGATTCGATCTGAACGTCGCCAAGACGCGCGACACGCAGCTCAACGTGCTCGCCGAATTCAATCCGCAGCTCAACGAACGGCAGAGCAGCGCGAAGGTGCTCTTCCTCGCGAACGCGCAACCCGACCTTCAGCTCGCGGTGAAGAAGCAGTCGCGCGCCAAAGTCGTCGCGCTCGACACGATGAACTACTGGATCTCGAGTGTGAAAGAGTCGTTGACGCGCGTCTTTCGCGAAGTCGATCTGCTCGTGATCAACGAAGCGGAAGTCCGCCAGTTCACGAAAGAGGCGAACCTCGTCAAGGGTGCGCGCCAGATTCTCGCGCTCGGTCCGAAAACGCTCGTCATCAAGCGCGGCGAATACGGCGTGCTGATGGTGACGAAGGACGCGATCTTCGCCGCGCCCGCGTATCCGCTCGAGAACGTCTTCGATCCGACCGGCGCTGGTGACACCTTCGCGGGCGGCTTCCTCGGCTACCTCGCGTCGCGCGACGAGATCGGCGACGGCGAGATGCGCCGCGCGATCATCTACGGCAGCGTGCTGGCGTCGTTCACCGTCGAAAAGTTCTCGCTCGACCGTTTGCGCGAGGTCACGCTCGACGAAGTGCACGCGCGATACCGGGCGTTCCAGACTTTGATGTCTTTTTAGTTCGGATGTCGATTTCGCCGTTCTCCATTCGTCTCTAGACTGACGAAAGGAGAAACACCATGGCGAAATACATGCTTCTGCTCCGCGACAACGGCTCGTTTGCCGGCATTTCCCCCGAGGAGATTCAGCGCGTCATCGCGCGATACAGCGCGTGGCGCCAGAGCCTCGGCACACGCATCGTCAGCGCGAGCAAGCTGCGCGATTCCGACGGCCGCGTTCTGCGGCGCGACGGTGGAAAGACCGTCGTGATGGACGGGCCGTACACCGAGACGAAGGAGATCGTCGGCGGCTACTTCCTGATCGAAGCGGACAGCTACGATCACGCGATCGAGCTCTCGCGCGACTGCCCGCACTTCGACTTCGGCACGATCGAGATCCGCGAGCTGCAGCCGACGCCGACGGCATGACCGACGTCCCCGCGTTCGTCGATCACCTGTTCCGGCGCAGCGCCGGCCGGATGACCGCGACTCTCGCACGCGTCCTCGGCGCGAATCATCTCGATCTCGCCGAGGACTTCGTGCAGGAGGCGCTGATGGCCGCGCTCGCGCAATGGCCGTACAGCGGGGTGCCGGAGAATCCTGAAGGATGGTTGTTCCGCGTTGCACGCAACCGCGCCATCGACGTGCTTCGCAAACACGCCCGCGCCATCGACGAGGCATTCGCTGTGCGCGAAGAAGCGCTGCCGCGATTTGCGCATGAGCTGGGAGACGACGACCTGCGCATGATGCTGATGTGCTGCGATGAGCGTCTCGCGCCCGAAACGCGCCTCGCGCTCACGTTGAAAATCGTCTGTGGATTCAGCGTCGACGAGATCGCGCGCGCGTTGCTGGCGACGCCGGATGCGATCGCGCAGCGGATCGTGCGAGCGAAAAAGTTCATTCGCGACAACGCCATCGAGCTGACGCTGCCGTCACGCGAGGAGATGCCGCGGCGGCTCGACTCCGTGCTCGACGTCGTCTATCTGATGTTCAACGAAGGTTACGCCGCGAGCGCGGGCGACAATCTCGTGCGCCGCGATCTCGTCGACGAAGCGATCCGCCTCGGTGAAGAGCTGCCGCCACTGCCGAAGACGCACGCGCTCGCCGCGCTCATGCATCTGCAGCGCGCACGTCTCGCGGCGCGCGTCGATGCCGCGGGTGATCCGCTGCTGCTCGACGAACAGGATCGTTCGCTGTGGGATCGCGATGCGATCACGCGCGGGTTGAAGCACATGGAGCTTGCGGCCGCGGGCGACGAGCTGACGCGCTTTCACGTCGAAGCGGAGATCGCCGCGGAGCATCTCTTCGATGAGACGAACTGGCCGCGCATCGTCGAGTTGTACGACGACTTGATGGCGATCGCTCCGTCAGCCGTCGTCGCGCTGAATCGCGCGATCGCCGTGGCGATGGTCGACGGTCCGCAGGCCGGGCTCGATGCTGCGAGCGCGCTCGAAGTGGAGCTCGATGACTACGTTCCGTTACACGCGACGATCGGCGAACTCGCGCGCCGCGCCGGCGATGCAGCGCGCGCACGCGAGCATTTCAGGCGCGCCGCGGATCTAACGACAACGTTGCCGCTGAAGCGCTGGTTCGTGAAACGCATTCAAGGCGCGTGATACACGACGTTTCCGTTGACGACCGTGTACTTCACCTTCGCCTTGAATAGATCGCTCTGCGGCATCGCGTAGAAGTCGCCGTCGACGATCGTGAAGTCGGCGAGCTTGCCTGGCTCGATCGTGCCGCGCGAGTTCTCTTCGAACGCCGCGTACGCCGCATCGCTCGTGAATCCGCGAATCGCTTCGGCGAGCGTGAGCTTCTGATCGGGATACCAGCCGCCCGGCGGATTGCCGTCTTGATCCTGTCGCGTCACCGCCGAGTAGATTCCGAAAAACGGATTCACTGATTCAACGGGGAAGTCAGATCCGAGCGCGAGGCGTCCGCCGGCGTTGAGCACGGTGCGCCACGCGTACGCGCCCTTGATGCGGTCGGGACCGACGCGGCGTTCCGCCCACGGCATGTCGGACGTTGCGTGCGTCGGCTGCATCGACGCGATGATTCCGTCGCGCACCGTGCGCGCGAAGTCTTCCGGCGCGACGACCTGATAGTGCTCGATGCGGAATCGGTTCTCCGGTTTCACGCCGGCGGCCTCGTACGACTCGATCACGTTGCGCACGCCGCGATCGCCGATCGCATGCGTGCAAACCTGAAATCCTTTCGCGATCGCGCGCTTCGCGACGTCGACCATGTGCTCCGGCTTCGTCACCGCGAGTCCGGTGTTGCCGGGATCGTCGCTGTACGGCGCGAGGAGAAGTGCGCCGCGGCTGCCGAGGGCGCCGTCGGCGTAGAGCTTGATGGAGCGGACGGTGAAGCGGCCGTGGTAGTCAACCAGCGGACCTTTCGGGATGTACATGTCGAGCAGCTCGGCCTCGTCCGTGAGCATCGTGTAGAGACGGATCGGAAACTTTCGCTCGTCGACGAGCTCCTGCACCGCGCGGATCGTCTCGCCATCGGCGCCGGCGTCGTGCATTTCGGTCAGTCCGGTCGCGGCGATGTGATTCGCCGCGTTGAGCACGCGCTTTTTCCGCACCTCGAACGACGCCTCCGGAATTCGCGATTCGATCAACCCTTGCGCGGTGTCGACGAACACGCCGGTCGGATTGCCGTTCGCGTCGCGGACGATGCGTCCGCCTTGCGGATCTTTCGTGTCGCGCGTGATTCGGGCGGCGCGCAACGCGGCGGTATTCGCGACGCCCGCATGACCGTCGACGCGCTTGAGCCACACCGGATGATCGGGTATCGCGGCGTCGAGCGGCGCTGCGGTCGGAAACTGTTTGTCGGGCCAGCGATTCTGATCCCATCCGCGTCCGCGCACCCATTCGCCGAGCGGCACTTCGGCAACGTGCGCCTTCACGCGCGCGATGACATCGTCGTACGTCGGCGCGCCGACGAGATCGACGATGTCGAGAGCGAGTCCGAGGCCGTAGAGATGGCCGTGAGCATCAGTGAGGCCGGGGAGGATCGTCGCGTTCGATGCGTCGATCGTGTCGATGCCGGGATGAGCTGCGCGAAGATCTGCGGCGGGACCGACCGCTTCGACGCGGCCGCCGCGAACGTAGATCGCCCAATCGCGTTGCGGCGTCTGCTGCGGTCCGGCGGCGACGACGCCGCCGATGAAGAGCTTCTGATCATTCATTGTCGAGCTCGTGCATGCGGAGAGTGCGATCAGGAGGAGAAGAAGCGCGCTGGTCCGTTTCCAACTCATCCGTACATCGTATTGCGGAATACCGCTTGTTTCGCGCTCTGTTGCGCGTCTCACCGGTGAGAAAAACAATTGCCATTCTCGCAGTCATGACCGCGTTTGCGGCGCATGCCGACGGCGGTAAGTTCTCCGCGGCCGACGTTCCGGCCGCGCACATGCACAAAGGTGTCGTGATCGCGAACAACTCGCGCGCGATCACCGCGTATCGATTCTTCGGCAACATCCGCCAGGCGCTGTTCAGCATTCGATCGACGCCGATCACGACGCATGCGTACGGCTCGGTGCTCTTCGATGCGAACGCGCGGGTGACTGCGCCGGTCGAACTGGCGAGCACCGTTGCCGACGCCGCGCGCACGCATGGCGTCGATCCGCGACTCGTCGCCGCCGTCGCGGCGCGTGAGTCAGCGTGGAACTCCGGCGCGGTCTCGCGCACGGGCGCCTGCGGAATCATGCAGCTCATGCCCTCCACCGCCCGCTTCCTCGGCGTCGCCAACGTTTTCGACTCGCGTGAGAACATCTTCGCCGGCACGCGCTATCTGCGTACGCTGCTCGACACATTCAACGGCGATCTCGATCTCACGCTCGCCGCGTACAACGCCGGCCCCGGCGCCGTGCAGAAGTTCGGCGGTGTGCCGCCGTTTCGCGAGACGCAGAATTACGTGAAGCGCGTGCGCGCGACGTACGAAGCGTCGCTGCGCTAGGCTTCGCCCCACTTCAACTTCGTCCGCAAAACGTCGAAGTAGTTCTTCTCCGCCGACTGCACGAGGAGCACGCGATGCTCCGACTTGCGCACGCAGACGCGATCGCGCTCGTTGAGCGCAATCCCTTCCTGTCCGTCGAGCGTGAGGTAGATCTCCTGATCTTCGCTGTGCGGCAGGATGGCGACTTCGATGTCCAACTCGTCGGGCAGCACGATCGGACGATTCGTGAGCATGTGCGGACAGATCGGCGTGATCACGATTGCGCCCATGGTCGGATAGATGATCGGTCCGCCGGCGGAGAGGTTGTACGCGGTCGATCCCGTCGGCGTCGAAACGATCAAGCCATCGGCGCGAAACGTCGACACGAAGAGTCCCGCGACTTTCACGCGCATCTCGATGATGCGCGACAGGGCGCTCTTGTTGATCGCCGCGTCGTTGAGAACGCGGTAGCGGAGCTCTTCGCGATCGCCGCCGGTGACGGAGACGTCGAACGTCACGCGCGGCTCGAGTAGAAAATCGCCGGCGAGCACGCGCTCCAGCATGGCCGGAAACTCCTCCACTTGAACCTCGGTGAGAAATCCGAGAGTGCCCATGTTGACGCCGAGGATGGGGACGTGAGCGGGAGCGTGTCGGGCGACGGAGAGCAGCGTGCCGTCGCCGCCGAAGGTGATGAGGAGATCGGCATGCGCGCCGATCTCGGTCTTCGGGTAGCAGCGCGCGCCGTCACCGATCGCGGCGCCGGTGAGGTCGTCGTAGCAGACGGCGAATCCGCGTTTGCCGAGATCGCTCGCCACCTGCTGCGCGAACTCGATCGCCGGGCGCGACGAAACCTTCGCGGTGATTCCGATGCTCTGCATCCTGGGCATATTCTGTCATTCCGAGCCGCGAAGACGGCGAGGAATCCCCGGCCGACGGGCGATGAACGCACATGCGCAGGGGATCCTTCGCCGTCTGCGCGGCTCAGGATGACAGCGCGGTTGCGCGCCGCACGTCGTCGACTTCGATCAGCACGCGCTCACCGGCGCGCTCGGGGCCGGCGAACAGAACCGGATGCAGCACCTTCTCGACGATCGCGCGTAGCGCGCGGGCGCCGAGGCGCTGCTTGAGGGCGACGCCGGCGATCTCGAGCAGCGCGTCGTGCGTGAAGTCGAGCTGGATCTGATCGAGCGCGCAGAGGCGCTGGTACTCCGGGATCATCGCTTCGCGCGGCGAGATGAGAATCGTCGCCAGCTCGTCGGCGCTGAGTGCGTCGAGTTGCACGCGGACGGGGAGACGGCCGAGGAGCTCCGGGAGGAATCCGTAGCGAACGAGATCCTCGGCGCTGATCTCGCGTGAGTGATTCTCGTCTTCGCTGTTGAAGCCGATCGGCTTCGCGTCGCCCGAGTCGTCGAGGTCGCTGAACGATCCCGCGCAGATGAAGAGGATGTTCGAGATGTCGACTTCGACGTAGTCGTACTTGTTCCAGTGCGCGGTGACGTTGAGCGGCACGAACAGCTTCTCGCCTTCGAGAATCTTGAGCAGCGACTGCTGCACGCCTTCGCCGCCGATGTCGCGCGCGCCCGCGCCGGTGCGCGCACCGCCGGAGCGCCGCGCGATCTTGTCGATCTCGTCGATGAAGACGATCCCGTTCTCGGCGGCGTTCACGTTTTGATTCGTGGCGTAGAGAAGCCGGCCGATCGCGACTTCGACGTCTTCGCCGTAATAGCCCGCTTCGGTGAATGACGTGGCGTCGTTGTATGCGAATGGCACGTCGAGAATGCGCGCGAGCGTTCGAGCCAGGTAGGTCTTGCCCGAACCGGATGGTCCGATCATCACGATGTTCGATTTGCGGATCGTGGTGTCGCCGCCGAACTTCAGATACTCGATGCGCTTGAGATGGTTGTACGCCGCGATGGCGAGAACTTCTTTCGCGCGGCGCTGCCCGATCACGAATTGGTCGAGTTGTTCGAAGATGCGGCGTGGAGTGACATGCAGGAAGCGATAGATCTCGCGTTTTTCCTTCATGGACGCCGTGAATCGAGTATAGCAGCCCGCGAGCGTCAAAATCGTTTGACAGAACGCCCTTCTCTTGACGCGCGCCCGCGGCCGAAATGCGGCTAAACCGCGTCCCCACAACAACTTACTTCCATCTGCCACCTGGCGGCCCGCTTGAAATGTGTGGCCGCGAAAGGAGGTGGTGCCGAAGGAGATCAAGACGTGAACAAAGGGAAATCTCGAAAGGTCACAAGTGTGGGTCAACAGCCAAACAACGCAACCAACAACAACTAACCAACAAACCAACAAGAAAGATTGAAAGGAGAAATAGACCCAATGCGGAAGTCCCAATTTGTCGTTCTCATCGCTCTCATGATCGTCTCGATCGCCGGCAGTGCGCTGGCCGACTCGGCGACGTCCACGGCGCCGGCAGGTGTCGTCAACATCAACACCGCCGACGCGGCGCAGCTCTCGAATCTCCCGCGCGTCGGCGCGAAAGCGGCGCAGCGCATCATCGAGTACCGCACGCAGCACGGCGCGTTTCACAAGCCGAGCGATCTGATGCAGGTCAAAGGCTTCGGACAGCAGCGGTTGTATTGTTCGTCGTAAGTTACTGATTCTACGTTACTCCAACAGCTCTAGAAACTCCAAAATGCCCAGGTCTGCCCACACGCGCCACACGCGGCGCGGTATCATTTTCGTGCTGAGAGTGGCTTCGGCTGGCCCGCTTCATCGAGGGGCGCGGGGACTTCTACATCCCTCTTCGGAGGGAGAATGGAAATTAACCTCGATGAAAACTATGCATACAGCGTCAAAGAACTTGCGTTCATCTGGAACCTCGATTCGGAGACGGTGCGGCGCATCTTCATCAACGAGCCGGGGGTGATGGTGTTTCGCAACCAGAAGCCGGGCAAGCGGATTTTTCGCACGCTGAGGATTCCAGGCGCTGTTGCAGTTCGAGTAGCGAAACGTTTCACGGTTCAAACCCGGCAAGCCAGCTAGGAGACCGCGCCGGCCACTCGGCGCGGCCATTTTGGAGGAGAGAGACCGGATGAACGGAATGGACCAAGACGCCTTCTACGTCATCTGTACGCTCTGCAACCCCGGCACCGTTGTCGAGGACGTGAAGGCCAGCGCACGCAGCATGGACAACCTCGCTGATCCCCTCACCGTCGTAGCCTGCATGTACTGCGGTGCGCGGCTCACCTTTACCACGGCCCTAATTCCTAAAGGGGGTTACTGCCCCGAGGCGGAGGCATGCAGTCCTGACGGCTCCGGTGCGGCGTTCATTGCCAACCATCGCGCTCATCCCTGGCGTATCGTCCGAAAGAAGGTCGCCGCAGGCATCGGCTCCCTGGAAGCGAAAATCGACCAACTGAAACAGCTCGCGGACTACGCCGCGCACCGGCGAGACGAGTTCGCGGACGACCCCATTCTCCTCCAAGCGTTCGACCGCCTCATCGACCGCGAGAAGCGGAAGATCATGGGGAACCCGGATGAACGCTGAAACCCTGCTGCGCGAAATGGAGGGGATGGGCGGCAGCTCCGGCACCCACGCCCACGTCATCGGCAGCTCCGGGTTAGGCAAGTCACGCTTCCTTGAGCATGTGATTCATGCCGCCACCGACAGGGATGCAGGATACTGCCTCATCGATTGGGCCGGGTCCCTCTACCAGCGCGTTCTGAATTACCTCGCCTACTTCACTCCTGATCGTCCCATCTACCTCCTGAACCCTGCCGATTCCGAGATGGTAACGAGGTACAACCCATTCAACCATCAGGGGACCGACGTAGGAACGACGGTGAACCGCCGTATTGCGCTAACCGTGCGTCCCTGGGGGGCGGGGTCAACCAACCAGACGCCGACCTTGGAGCGCGTCGCACGCATCCTCTACCATTTCGCCATCGCGTCGAATCAGCCGCTTCCAAACGCGGCTTTGCTCCTCGACTACAACCACCGGGGACAACTCTTCGATTACGCGCTCCGGGTCCTGAACACCTTCGAGCATCAGCACGCGCGGCGGAAGCTCGAGGAGCTCGGGGAGCTAAAAACTTTCAATCAGTGGCGGGACCAAGTAGGCTCGACCGACAACCGTATCCTCCGCTTCACCGCTTCCGGTCCTCTCCGGAGGGCCATCGGATTCCAGACCGGCAACCTCGACATCCGCCGCATCGTCGCGGAGAACGCCATCCTCCTCGTAAACCTCGCGCCGATCGATCCCCTGGACGAAGACTCCGCCCGCGTGTTCGCTGCCCTGCTCCTCAACGATTTTTTTGACGTGGCCCGCTCGCGGCCCGGCACCGAAGAACGCTTCTTCCTCTTCCTCGACGAGTTTCAGGAGTACATGAGCCTCGACCTCGCCTCCATGCTCGACCAGGTGAGGAAAGGAGGATTGCGCCTCGTGATGGCGCATCAACACCTCGGCCACGTCGCCGACGATCCCCGGCTCCGCAAATCCATCTTCACCAACTCGCGCGTCAAGGTCGTTTTCGGCGGGCTCGATGCCGAGGACGCGACGCAGATGGCGCACGAGATGTTCATGCGCGAGATCAACGAGCGCGACATCGTGGAGACGATGTATCGCAGGGAGCCGGATGGGATAGACCTCCAGCTCATGCCGACCGTGAGCCTGACCCAAGGCGAGAGCGAAGGCGTGACCATTGGCACCAACTCCGCGAAGACCCGGAGTTTCGCGAGGACCGAGACCAGCTCCCGAGCTGAATCCTCGGGCAAGACCACCGGCGAGTCGAGCGCCGACACGTCCTCCGAAGGGTGGCAGGAGTACGAGGACGAGGAACGCGGCGAGGTCACCCGCATCACCGAGGCCCTTGTCTCCGGCCGTTCCGAAGGCGAGAGCCAGGCCGTGATGCGCGGGGAGACCGAAGGCGTGACCAGAGGAGAGACGCAGACCGAAGGGGATTCCCGCTCGCTCACCCGAACGCGCACCAGCTCCGAGACCGTGGGCCAGCAGTACGTCTCCTTCCCGAAGTACCGTGAAGTTGTGTCGGGATATGTTGAGCGCGATCGCTCCGACCGTATCGGACTTCACGCGGAAAAGCTGGCCTACCTACCCGAGCGCCAGTGCTACATCCGCATCAAGGGCGAGAAACCCGAACAGTTCGCCGTCCCATTCGTGGATGACTACGAAGTCTCCCGGTCGATCGTCAGGCCCTACGAACGCCAGCTATTTGAGGCATCGAACGCGCTCACCATTCCGGACGCCGATGACGCCCTCTCCCGCTCTCAACGCGATTTCCTAGAAAGCGTCCGGCCCAAGCCCAAACTCTCCCACAAGCCGCCGAAGTTCTGACAGTTCCTCGTAATCCCCAGCCCCTACTTGTACCGTTCGGTACAGGCGCTATTGTGAAATCACAATGCGTCTCACCACCGAACAAGATGATGCGCTGAAATACGGCGTCTCTTTTGTCAACATCCGAACGCGCGACCTCCACGACCTCACGCGCCGTTCGTTGTACGTATGCCGTCGCACGTTCCGGCAGCTTGCCATCGAGCGGCGTGTACGTTTCGGAGACAAGAAGGGCGACCGGAAATCCGGCCTCGGGCTTTTCTATTCGCTCCCGAATCCCCGGAACCCATTCGAGCGCGTCTTTTTCCCCACTCAAAAGGGGTGGGATGAAGCGTTGAAACGGGGATACGTTGCGCACGAGGTCAACGCCAACCGCGAGAAGTCCGACGACCAGCTCGACCACGACCTTGTACTGACCGACTTCCACAAGGCGCTGTACAACGTCTACGGCGACCGCCTCCGCTGGAACCAGCTCTGGCAGGCCCGGTACACCCGCTGGGGCAAGAAGCCGGAGCAGTACATCAACGCCGACGCCTTCTTTTCTCTTCGTCAAGGTGATGGGACATGGGTGTCGTTCTTCGTCGAAGTTGAAAACCAAAAAGGCGTGCAGGAGCCGATGCGCAAAATGCGAGCGTACGTCGCTTTCGCTGAATCCGGAGCGTATCCGGACAAGTTCGAGCACCCTGATTTCCGCGTCATCTTCTTGAAGCCGTCACCGGATATGACCACGAACCTTTTGTGGGAGGCGTACGCCACCAAGGAAACCAACACGCGCAGGTTTTGGCTCTCTGACTTCGTGAGCGCCATGCAACCGCGGAACTACGCTTACCGCACTCCCAAGGATTTCAACGAGCAAACTTACTCACTAGAGGACGCGCGTTGAAGGTTCTAAGATTAAGACGGCCCTTGATCCCGTCAACGAATGGGATCACTCCGCCCGCCCCGCGTTCTCGGAGTGGGGCTCTCGCCCGGCCGGTACGCGGGGCCAGCGGGCCACTCACCACCATGTTCCACCTCGGAAACCGGCCGAGCCTTTTCCCGGCCGGGAAAATCGAATACGACGACACACGCCATGCGGCTATCTTCGGCGCGTCCGGCTCCGGCAAATCAACGCTCCTTACCCGGCTCACCATCGAACACATCCGCGCTGGACGCCCCGGTTTCTTTCTTGATCCGCACGGCACCTACATCGACGCCGCACTCCCCTACGTTCCCAAAGAACGCTTGCGGGATGTCATCGTCTACGACCCACTCTCTCCGAAGCCTATGGGCCTCAACCCCCTCAAAGCCAAAGACGAAGTTTCCGCCGGCCACTTCATCAAGATTCTCGGAGACCAATTCGGCGAGAACTCCTTCATGGGCCGCTCGCACATGATTGCGCGGAACTTCCTCTTTGCTGCAGTAGAAGCCCTGCCCGACCCGAACCCCTTCGACCTCTGGCTCATGTTCATGTTCGAGGCATACGCCCGGTGGATTTTTGAGCGGTCCGAATCCCCGACCCTTCAGCTCTGGTCCGAGGACTACTTTGGAAAGACACCAAAGCAACGCGAGGAGGCCTCCGCCGCACCCATGAACAAAGCGGACGCCCTGGTAGCAATGCAATCCCTCCGGCACATCTTCGCCCAGCCGGACGGCCTCGATTTCTTCGACTGCATGCAGAGCAAAAAGCTCGTGTTCTTCAACCTCCGCAAAGGCCAGATAGGGGAGGAAGCTGCGAACCTCCTCGGTTCCGTCATTCTTCGCATGATCCTCACCGCGGCGCTCCAGCGTGACCCGCTCGAAAAGAACGACCTCTGCGCCGTCATCGCTGACGAGTTCCACAACTTCACGAAGGGCGGCAACGGCCCGGAACAGTTTCTTGCCGAAACCCGCAAGTACGGTGTCGCCTTTACGCTCGCATCCCAGGCGATCGCCCAGCTCCCCAAAGGCTCCGAAGATTCGATCTTCGCCAACGTCTCGACGCTCGTCTCAATGCAGGTTTCCGCGAAGGACGCCGCACTGCTCGCCCCGGAGCTCCGAGTCGATAACCCGGCAACCCTCGTCGATCTAAAAACCGGCGACCTCTTCGCCAAGATAAAGCGCCCCGATCTCGTACTCACGAACCAGCACATCCAGGTTCCCTATTGGTATCGAGCGAACGACCGCAAGAAGAAGTTCCCGCAGTACCTCCCGCTAAAGCAGGGCACCGAGGTTACGAAAGGCCGCTGCTACAGCTACAGCCAGGAACATTACGGCCGTCCCCGCGATGTCGTGGAAAGCCTCATCAACGGCCGGGTAGAAGCCGCGTACGCGGCGGAAAGGAGGGCAACATGAGCGATGTGATGCAGCCTGTGATCGAAGCCGAACAGAACCTCGCCAACGTGCGGCAGAAAGCGATCGACACACTTCTCAAGCAGCGCGAAGGCATCAACGAAAAGCTGAAACGGCTCGGCCACGGCAAGCGCGGCCGACCCGCGCAGAAGACGCAGTAACCAAAAGGGCGCCGATGTTCTGGCGCCCTACTTGTTTCATGCTTCGATTGCTTCCTCGACAACGGTCCAAGCGCACGGAACCCCGCCGACACGAAGCAGCAGGCGAAGCTCCTCAATGTCCATCGTGTCCGGTTGCAAGTTTCTTGGCACGAGCGCGATGTCCGAGAGCGCGATGTTGGCCTTATCCAGCCTACTCACCACCTGGCTAATCGCTCCCCGTCCCGCCTCGTCGCCGTCCAGCATCACCGTGGCGTGCTTGAAGTTCCGGGCGATCAGCTCCGCTTGAGCGTCGGTGATGTTGTTCGACATGATGGCGACCGCGTTCATGATGCCTGCCCGAACGCACCCCAGAACACCCCAGAAGCTTTCCACCACGACGACGTGCTCTGAACCCGACAGGACCACGCGGTTAAGGTTGTACACCTCCAGCCCGCGATGGAACCCAGCCGGGAACTTCCACCGTTCCAGGTCGGGACACTCCGGCGCGACGTGCGTGGGGTCCTCGTCGTGCAGCGAATACTCGACACGGCGGCCGGCGTACGCCACCAGCTCGCCGCGCTCGTTGTGGATGGGGAAAACGATGCGATTCTGCATCGAACCCTTGCCCGAGAAGAAGCCGACGCCCAGGTACTCGCACTCCTCCGGATCGAACCCGCGAACGGTGAGAAACGGATGCGCGAATTGGATCCCCTTCAGAGTGAAGCCGAGCGGCCTATTTACCGGCTCCTCACCCGAAGCAAATGCAGGATCTTCTTGCGGCGGAGCCTGCACCTGAGCGGCCGAGTCCTCGAACGGGCCGAACCACGAATTGAGGCGCTCTCCAGCTTCGGAAAGCGAGCACTTCTCCATGATGCGAACGAAGTCAATGAGATCGCCTCCCTTCTTCAGCCCTCCGTTCCCGTCCGGGACGTTCCGCGCCGCCACGCAGGACGACGAGTGGCACGCCCACACCCAGCCCGCCTTCTTGAAGGACGCCACGAACGAAGGCTCTCCCTCCGAGGTATGCGTGGGGAGCGGGCACTTGCCCTTGCGCTGGTACTGATTGAAAGCCCTGAGCTCAACGCCATAACGCGCGAGCACATCGAGCAGGGTCACGCGGCTCTTAATGAGCCGGAAGTTCGGCCTCGCCATAGTCACTCTCCTTTCTCAATGGCCTGCCTTTCACATTAAGGCGCACACAGATAAAAGGAAGGCGTGGCCTTCTGCATAAGTCTCAAGAAGCTCTAATGGGCTTGTACCGTCGTATATAACGTAGACGGTATAGCCATGCGAGCTATCGCCCGCGAACGAGTGCCGCGCAAATTGCGCGGACAGTAGGCTTATCAGCCTTTACTGGATCGCCACCCGGAGCCCCGCCTATCGTCGGGTACCTTTCGCGTGTCTGCATTGCAGCCACCCGTGCCCATTGGTCCCGGCTCTCGCTACCGTCCTACCGGACTACCGCTCCCGGCGAAAGGTACCCGACGCTGTCGCCTCTGGGCCTCCGGCCCTTCGGTTCCGCTCCGCTTCAGGCTCCGGGTGGCGTACTGGTGTTGACGGGAGCGCTCACCGCGCTAACCTGAAGCAATGGCCAACCCTCACCCGAGACATTAATGGGAAGCGCTCACAATCTTCGACCGAGATGCCGTAAACGATGGTCTATTCCCGGAACTCTTTCTACACGTTCGTTGCACCCTATGCGGTGACGAGCGCGTGATTGAAGGCCGTCAACTCATCAAGGGTTAGGCGCTCGCTTCGCTACGCTCTCTTTGGCTCCGCTCATCTCGCGCACCGAATCCGGCAAGGCGGTTTGCCGCATCTCTTTTCATCGTAGCGGCGGCGTCAAGGAATTGCTCGCCGGACCTCAACCCGCAAGGGGTATGACCTCCGGCTCCGCTCCTCCTTGACCCTCGCCGCACCGTTGCCGAATTGCAGCGGGCAAACCGCTGCCGGCCGCAGGTCGAGCGTGCCGAAAACCAACACGCCATGTGGTACCGCTACCGCGTCCAATTCCATGACCACAAGCCGCAGTATGTGAACGCCACCGATCCGGCAATGGCCGAACTCAAAGCCATCCGGCAAATCCGGTTCCGGCAAAAGTCCCGCAGCCTCACAGTGCGTAGCGTGACCGAATTGCACCCGCTATACTTGCACCGTACCCGCCAGTAAATC
>Ga0163162_10002368_pt1 | contig 17716 bp, 9 predicted proteins | sample S55metaG_FD_115310 | JGI IMG/M metagenome (GOLD analysis project Ga0163162, IMG submission 115310) | Switchgrass rhizosphere microbial communities from Kellogg Biological Station, Michigan, USA - S5-5 metaG | ecosystem: Host-associated > Plants > Roots > Rhizosphere > Soil | place: USA: Michigan...
CGATTCCCAGTACTTTGGCACGGGATGGAAAGCGATGCCTTCCGATCTTTCCCTGCCGAGCCTGGGAGAGCGAGCTTTCAAAACAAGTGATGACATGAACAATCTCGGTCTCCACAAAGTGATGCTTGGCGAGATAGACGTATTTCAACTAAATCCGACCGATGAGCTATATGCGCATATGAACGTCAATTACGTCCCTATAAAGAAGCTTCCTAATTTCGATCGCTATCAAGAGATTCTGGATGCCGTTTCGCGGGGAGATAGCTTTGTTTCAACGGGCGAGGTATTACTGACCAGATCGAAGATTTCATCCTCGGCCGATTCTTTACATGTTGAGATGGATGCTACTTCAACATTTCCACTGCGTGTCGCCGAGATCGTATGGGGAGATGGCAAGAAAACGCACAAAGAACAATTTGATCTTCAAGATACCCATGAGTTTGAGAAGCGGTCGTTCGCATGGGACGTGGATGCTGCAAATTGGAAATGGGTACGCGTAGCTATTTGGGATGTTGCCGGGGATGGTGCGTTTTCAAACGCCACATGGAGAAAATAAAGCACTCGATAAAGACAATTTCAATGTCGCCGCAAAAATGAGTTCAGAACTCCTCGCGGTAGATCATCCCGCCCTAATCCGCCGTCATCGTACATAGCGCGGGCCAGCCTTCGACGCCCGACACATAAAGCCACCTCGACGGCTCCCTCAGTTTGCGCATGAGCACAACCTCAATGGCCTGACACTTGTGCATCGATAGATTTACCGCAATTCATTTTGAGTAGAGGGTATTTAGAACAGGGATTCTCGTTTGACTTCAGGGATCGTCCGATCGACGAAACCGGGGATGAGTGACGGTCATGGGTTCTAGAGCGCAGATTATCTGACAGAAGCTTGAGCTCATTGTAGGGCTTAGTTGTCTCGATTTTCTCTTAGCTGAATAGACTGGCGGACCAGCAGCCATGCAAGTGGATAGACGATACCTGAGACGAGGAAGACGGGCGCAAACGAGAATCGGTCGGCGACAGGACCAATGACGAGTGTTGAGATCATGCCTGCGATACCTCCGGCCATTCCGGTGAGTCCGACGACCGTTGCTGTCTGCTGCACAGGAAATAGATCGGCGACGAGAGAGAGATAGTTTGTGATCCAAACGCCATGCGCGAAGAGCAGCAAGCTCATACAAGCGATGGCCCAGCCCTTATCGGAAGCGAGACCCGCGACCCAGGAGACGGGAGTAATAGCGGCGGAGAGCAGCAGCATGAGACTTTTGGCGGAGACGGCGGAGCGGCCGCGCGCGATCATCTTGTCGGTTAGACTCCCGCTGAAGATCTGGCTGATACCGAGGGTTAGGAAAGGTATCCAGAACAGGTTGCCGATGGCCTCGAGAGAGAGACCACGCTCTTTGGAGAGGAACTGAGGAATCCAGAACATGTAGAAGTAGAAGACGGGATCGAAGACGAAGCGCGCTGCAAGAATCCATAGTAGGCTCTTGTTGCCTAAGAGTTCGCGATAGGAGATCTGTCGGACGGTCTTTGCGGGTTGATCGCGCTGGACTCCTGCGACCCAGAGCGTGAGCCATAGCAGGCCTATGAATCCCGTGAAGAGAAATGCGCCGCGCCAGCCATAACGTACGGCGAGAAGAACGGTGAGTGGCGGTGCAATAACGGCTCCCAGCGCAGAGCCGCCTATGGCGATACCGGTTGCGAAGGAGCGATATCGGCTAGGAGCGTACTCAACGGCGCCGCGCGTGGCCGCGGGGAAGCAGGCGCCTTCGCCGAAGCCGAGGACGAAACGTGCCAAGCCTAGCCAGACTACATTGCGCGCGAAGGCGTGCGCCGTCGAGGCCGCCGACCAGACGGCGACGGAGATGGCGAGACCGCGCTTGACGCCGAGGCGGTCGATCATCAGTCCGCCTAGTGCGGACATAACGGTGTAGCTGAGCTGAAACGCAAAGACGACACGTGAGTAAGTTGCGTTGGTGATGCCGAACTCAGCGATGATGCGTGGCGCCAGCGTCGACAGGACCTGACGATCTAGGAAGCTCAACGCGGTTGCGACGAAGAGCATCCCGATGGTGAACCATGGAAAGCGAGCGGCGGGTCTCGTCATTGCGCGACCACTTGAACCTCCATGTTGACGATCCTGCCGATCTTTTGGAGGATGCCGATCTGTCTGCCGATACCAAGTGCGAAATGATGTGTGACGCCTGCGTCGGTCCAGTTCTCGATAAAGGTTGGCATGTCCGGCTTGAACTTCGCACGTGTGTTGGTATTACCGGTTTGCGGGATGCCTCCAGGAAGCGATTCGCCTTCGGCGGCGATCATGGCGAATTTACCATCTTCGCGAACCGTAATTCCTGCGATAGTGATGGGGCCATTCTTCACCTTGAACTCGACAGAGACGCCGCTGCCAAATTTGCCGTGATACATGCTGAGGCCGCGAAGGGCGGGCTGTTCGTTGCTGATGCCTATGTGACCGGGGCCATCGTGTCCGACGAAGACGAAGTCCTCGGTAAAGTCGGCGGGATGCAGTTCGCAGAACGAGCCCCCGGCATCGAGACGGTCCATGATCAGCATCGCGGTGCAGTTCTTGAGGTCTCCCTCGCCGGCGACGGGAATTCCCTTCGCCGTTAGCAGCGAGGCTCCTACGATGATGTTGGCGATGAGGAACTCATCGTTATTGTCGGGAAGGCCGCGATAGTAGTGGGAGAGTCCGTCGAGATTGTAGTCGGCGACTAGTTTCTCGAGTCCCACGGCGACGCGGGCGGAGTTTCGCATGGACTCTGGCGTGACTTTGCCAGCGATGCTGGAATCGGCGCCAGGCTCGGGGAAGGTGAAGAAGTTGTTGATCCGCTCGGTCATCGCGGCGATTTCTTCTTCCGTGGCATTGTCGACACGTTTGGCGAGGTCGCCCATCTCGATCATGTCGATGTGCGCGCCGAAGGCCACGGTGAAGCTGGTGGGGTCGACGTTCATATCGAGCATCCCTTCGAACGGATGTCCGAGCAGGCCGATACGCGTGTTCTTGAGCGCATGAACGGCTTTGGCGGCGTAGATCCATTCGCGGACAAGAGCGGCTGAGCGCTCGTCACCGTGCAGCATTCCGAAGACGGTGTCGGCGCGAAGGCCGCATCGGCGCATGGCGTACATGATTTCGGGCAGCGAAGTGCAGTTGTCGTGGGCGAGCTGCATGCGTGTCGTCACCTTGGTGACGTCCATGCCTGCGGTCGGCTGCAGACCGACGAGGACCATGTGCGCCTTGCCGCGCTGGGCGACCGGAACGATGAAAGCGCTCTGAACATAGGTGGTCACGAAGCAGAAGATGATGTCGACGTTCTGGGAAGCGAAGTGATCTCCCGCCTTTCGGCCGGAGTCGACGGTGTCGACAAGGCCTGCGGAAATGATCTCCACGTCCATCTCGCGCAGTCGGTCTTCAAACTCGACGCGATAGCCGTCGAGCTCTTCGCGCAGGCCGGGAAACTGCGGCCAGTAGCGGTGAAATCCTACGTTGAAGACGCCAACACGGGGGCGTGTGTGCTTTCTTCCAACGCTGGTCTGAAGTGCTGATGTTTCTGCTGTCGAGATCATGGTCGTGTGCTCCTAAAAAGGCGAGAGATCAAAAAGTGAAAGCTGCGGCTACCAGGAGATGAATAGGGTTCCGGTAACATTGGCGACTACAAGCTTGCTGTCGTCGTCTTTTTTGGTGACAGGGATTGAGCTTTCCTCGACGTGCAAACGCATGTCATTGACCTGGAAGATGACGTGTTCCTTGTCTTCTGGCAGAAAGGTCACGGTCGCATTCTTCAGGCCTTTGACCAGCATACGGCGGCGGAATCCGACCATACCGGCGTAGTACTCCACGCAGGAGACTTCGCTGGTCTCCTGCTGCTCGACGAAAGCACGCACCTCGTTGTGCCATGCGCGTGGCAAAGTGTAGGAGGAGTGACCGTCTTCGAGCCATGTCTCCCTGCCGAGCAGCAGAGGGGCGCCCAGGGGAAAGCGCAGCCGGATAGTTGCGATAGTGGATGGCGAGTAGCCGGAGAAAAAGTATCCGTTACGGCATCGCGCTGCGAAGAGCACCGGGAGACGTGTCGCAGGGGTCGGCTTTGTCACTTGTATGGAGTAGCCGAGTTGGGCAAGCACAGCGCGAGCGAGCGATTCGGCGGGATAAAGCTTTGTCGGGTCATCGGGAGCGGGAATGCGTGCGCCGGTGGGAATGGTGGAACAGAATGTCCCGCGTATCCATGCGGCATTTCCTTTCTGGATGGCGTAGACGCGCTCATCGTCGTTGCGTTTGACGGTGGCGAGCACGATCGATGGGTCGGATGTTGTGGTGTTGATGGCGCCCCCGCTCAACACGCTGCGATGCTCGAACTGGCCCACAGCCCGGCCGTGCGTCTCCGTGTCCTGATGCAGGGTCGTGTGCAACTCGACGAGCCCGTCGATGCCGGAAGATCGTTTCAGCCCGAGCGTGTCGAGCATCTTCTGTCCAGCGCGATCGATTGGCCCGTAGAAGAGCACTGGAAGACCGTTGTTGACTCGTTCTATGAGCGCATTCTCGATTGCACTTCCGGGTTGCGGAAGGAGGGAGACTAGAACAGTCTCGTCGAAGAAACGCGGGTTGGCCTTCGCCGATGCAAGATAGTTGCCAGTCGAAACGACCGTGTTCAGCGGTAGGCCTGAGTTGACGGCGCCGCGCAGAAACCAGTCGGCGAAGAAAGACGTGGCGGGCTGAGGGTCGTTGCCGAAGATCATTTCGTGATACTCGCGGAACGGGCAGAGCCAGGTGAGCGCGCCGGGAGCGTCGGAGAAGGCATCCATCGCGCTGAGGATGTGCGGGGTAACCTCATTGGCGCACTGTTCGGGCATGCGGCCGTAGCTATTATCGACGGTGAGGAACTCGAGATACGCAGGCTTGGTGATCTTAGCCTTGTCGTCGACACGCGCTACGGCAAGGGGAAGATAGATATCATGCGGCTCGCGGCCATAACGATCGAACCATGGGCTGTTGAGCCACCAGGGATCGTGCGTGTAGTAACGGAAAGGGAAGCGTCCGTTGGCAGGCAGCTCGGCGATGCGCGAGAGATAGCCGACGAGTTCGAGTCCGAAGTCGCCGTCGATGGCAGCCCAGGGGGAGTTCGGCGGTGCGGTCATGTTGAAGCCGCCGTCGTAGATCTCCTGCAGGGGGCAGGCGTTGGTGGCGAGGTCGGAGCCCAAGAGCAGGTTTGTGCCGCGAGTTTCTAGTGGAATTTTTGGACACTCTTTGCGAAAGTCCTTCCAGAAGCCAATGATGGCATCGCGCAGCTCGGGAGCTTTCGCTACGTCGAACTGCGTTCCATCAAAGAGCGGTCCTTTGACCGCCCAAGGACTGACGGCGAATCCGAAGCCGTTGGAGAGCCAGAGATAGTCGAAACCCATGTCGGAAAGGAAGTGCTGTGACTGCCCGCCGAGGAAGGTGCCCAGCGACATGCCCTCGGTGGTTCCTTTGGGAAAGGCCGCGTATGCGACGTTGTCGGCGTGGAGGCGTGTAACACAGGTCACAAAGGTTCCGCGCCCCATGGTGTTGTCGTTGGCGATCTCAGGGTGGCGAACGTATTTGAACTTTGAGTTAGCGAACTCCGGCCCCGGATCGAAGGTGGCGCCGACGTAGATGGGCTTCCCGGTGACCTCGCGTCCAACCTGTTTCAGCGTGCGAACGATCATGGCCAGCGTGCCGTAAGTCATCTTTGGCGGATTATCCATGTAGAGGTGCGGCACAGAATGCAGGCCGCGCCGCTCAGGGTCGTCCCCCGGCGCCTTCTCCGGGCGATTTGCGATGCCGATATATCGTGCCCACTCCACCTCATCGCTCATGCGGCCGCGATAGTCGAGGATCTCACTTCCGTCAGCGGTCCAGAGCATGACGGCGACAGCATCGACTCGGCGAATGAGCGCGGACCACTGGCGGAACAGATCGCCGCAGACATTGCGAACGTATGCTTCATCCATCTGGCGAAACGGTTTGGGGCTCATCTCAAAGGTGACTCGCTCGAAGGCACGTCCTTCAAAGTTGGGCGAGTCGGGCCAAGGCACGTCGCGTAGCGGCGACAGCGCGGGCTGCTGGCCCAACGAAAAGCCAGAGCCGGCGCTCAGCGCGGCTGCGGCTGCAGGCAGTTTCAGAACATCACGTCGTGTGAGACCTGTCTTTTTAGTCATAGAAATTCCGTTACCAGTAGAACTTCAATCCAAACTGAATTTGGCGGCTGTTCGTGCGCGTACTGCTGATGACGCCAAACTGCGCATTGCCAACGGTCACGTTCGGCTGGCCGAAGCTGGCATGGTTGAATGCGTTGAAGAACTCCGATCGAAACTCGACGCGATAGTGATCGTGGAACACGGTGTTCTTTACAGCGGAGATATCGACGTTGTTCTGACCGGGGACCTGGATGACACCAGTCGAGCAGTTGCCAAAGGACCCGGCGGGCTGCGAGACAACCTGAGAGGTATCGAACCAGCGGGTGAGAGTGCGGATGCCGCTGCCTTTCATCGGGTTGCCGATGCAGTTGGGGAAGTTACGATCGACGCGCCCGACGTTCGCGCTGATGTTGCTGGTAGGAGAGATGTATTCGCCGGTGGAGAAGGTCATGATGCTGTTGGCGCTCCAGCCCGAGACGAGTTTATCGACGAAAGCGGGCAGCGAGCTGGCATAGGCTTTGCCGCTGCCGAAGGGAAGCTCGACGGTGGGACTAATGGTGAGGCGATGCTTCTGGCTGTAAACAGTGGGGCCGTAGTAGCGGCCGCGCGGAACGTACTCGTTGCCGATGGCCGATTGATCGCCTGCTTCGGCGATGCCCATCGACTTACCGTAGGTGTAGGCGGCAAGAGCGGAGATGCCGTGCGAGGGACGCTTTTCGATCGTGACCTGAAGGGCGTTGTAGTTAGCCTGATCGATCGCCTTGGTGATGCTGATGTCGGCCGCACCCTGAAACGGGCGGCGCGAAAGAATGGATGTGGGGACTGAAGGATTGGCATCGACGCGCCCCTGATTGGCGAGGTCGCGTCCGATGAGCTTGTGCGACGACGAGCCGACGTAAGCCGCCTGCAGCGCAAGAGTAGGCGTGATCTGTCGCTGCACGGTGGCGTTGTACTGGTAGGTGTAGTTGTTCGGCAGCGTATGGCTGACGGAAAAGAGGTTCGTTGTCGATGTGACGACGGCGGTGGGGACGGGGAACAGGCCAGGGGGTAACGTGGGAGCAGTCGTGCCGTTATTGACCGTCGTGCTGGTAAGGAAGGGCGGATTGAGGCCGTAGCCGGAGGATAGCTCTAGCCCGCGAATGAAGCCGTAGTAGACGCCAGCGCCGCCTCGGATCACTGTCTTCGGATCGACGCTGTAGGCAACACCGAAGCGAGGCGCGAAGTTGTTGCGATCCGGCTTGATGAGTCCATCGATGCCGTTGACTGCGGCGCCAGGTGTCAGGAAGCAGTTACATCCTGTGTCCCAGACGTTTGCCTGGCCGTGGATCTCGTGAAACGGGACATCGTAGATGTAGCGCATGCCCAAGTTGAGAGTGAGTTGCGGAGTCACCTTCCAATCGTCCTGCACATAGCCCTGCCACTGATTCCAGCGCAGGACGATGAGACCGTCGGACGTGATCAGCTGCGTTGCTGTAGCAGAGAATGGTGCTCCGAGGATGAGGTCGGCGATGGGAGAGCCGGAGACCTTGGTGGAGGTCGCGGTGAGACTGGTGTAGCGGCCGTCGAAGGAAAGATTGCCGTTAGGGGTGGCTTGATTGTAGAGCGCGGGGCGGAACTGCCGTACTTCGATGCCGGCGCGTATGGTGTGAGCGCCGTGCGTCCATGTCAGGTCGTCGTCGAGTTGGTAGTTATTCTCGTACCCGCCGGAGGGAATATTGATAGGCGAGCCCATCGCGGTGACGGAGGTGACGCTAAGCAGCGGTGATCCCCACTCGAAGGAAGGAATCTTTAGGTTTGTGAGACCGAAGTCCTGTGTCGTCACATCATGATCGGCGGTCAGGAGCTGCGTCGAAAAGAGACCGTAAGTCCAGCCTGCGGCAAAATCATTAAGAAGGTTGGAACTGAAGATGTGGGTGTAGTGAAGCAGAGCCTGCTCGCCCTTGTAGTGTCCCTTCGAGCCGTTGTAGGCCAGCGGCGAATTGTATGCAGTGGACTGGTCGTCGGTCCAGCTGAAGCGGCCATAGAGACTGTCGTTCTTCGTGAGTTGATGATCTGCCCTGATGTTGTACTGATTGGCGTTCTCGGGAATAGAGAGCGAAGCGAAGTAGTTCCCCAGCGATGAGCCGGAGAGGTTCGGCACGGGATAGAGCTTCGCCGCGGCCTTCGCTATCTGCGAGATCTCGCTGGCGGGGATCTTATTGCCGACGTAGGGCGTGCGCGCACCGTTAGTGAGCAAGAAGGGATCGTACAACTGCGGGCTACCGGAAAAATCACCCGAGAGCTGCGCTGGTGTGGGCACGGTAGCGTAGAACGTGGACGCGCTTCGGATACGGAGTCCCTCATAGTTGCCGAAGAAGAAGGTGTGGTTCTTCCAGATGGGGCCGCCGGCGGTGAAGCCAAACTGGTTGCGACGAAGAATAGGGACTGTTTTGCTGAAGTACGGCTTGGCGTCGAGGACGTTGTTTCGCAGGAACTCCCACACTGCACCATGGAAGCCGTTGGTTCCGGAGCGGATGGCGGCGTTGATGATGGCGAGGCCGTCACCATAGGCCGCGGAGTTTGCGTTCTGCTGGATCTTGAACTCCTGCACGGCGTCGACTGAGGGTGTGATCGCGGGGCGGCCGTTTTGGAAGAGACGAGCGTCGAGGCCGTCGAGCAGCACTGAGGTCTGATTGCCACGCGCGCCGTTGATGCTGAACATGCTTTGTGCGCCGGGATTCTCAGACGCTCCGGGCACTAGAAGGCTCAGCGAAAAGACGTTACGACCATTCAGTGGCATCTGCAGAATCTGCTGCCCAGTGATTAGCTGCCCAGTGGCAGACGTCTCGCTCTGGATCAGGGGAGCGACTGCCTGCACCTCCACGTTGGTGTCGACGGAGCCAACCTGTAACTGGACATCGCTCGCGAGCGTCTGGTTGATGTCGAGCGTCAATGAAGTAGTGGCCGTCTTGAAGCCCTGCATTGTCACACGAACCGTGTAGCTGCTGGGCAGCAGCGCGGGAAAAGTGTAGTAACCTTCGCCGCTTGTGGTGATCTCCTTGGTCTGTGCCGTAGCGGTGTTTGTGAGCACGACGGAGGCTCCCGCGACCGCAGCCCCGGCGGGATCAGTTACGCGGCCGGTGATGCTACCCTGCGAACCCTGGCCGAGCGCGGTTGTGTTGAGCAGGGCGACGAACATGTAGGCAATACCGGCTGCCCTGAACATTGTGTAAAACATATCTAGCTCCTCGATATGTTCAATATATGAACATTAATGTTCAATTACCGTGTCATCTAAACTACTCCGCTATACTCTTGTCAAGAAATTTGTGGCAAAAATGACCGCCCTTTTTGGGCGGTCTCATTCTTGCTAGTGGCTTTGACGGCTAAGTCGACGCCGGATAATACTTCTTCAGATTGGCGTGGTGGAGCAGAACATGCTCCGCGTAGAGAGCCAGAGGAGTCTTCCGGTGCGAGACCACATCGCTGGCTAGCTTGATCAGCATCTCGCCGTACTTTTCAGGAAAGTAGCCGACTGAAGCGATCAGCGCGCTGGACGAACGCGCCAGCTCACGGCGGCTCTCCTCGGTTCCATTCTGACCCACGATCGCGGTGGATCGTTCGCGGCCGGCCTCTTTGACGGCCTCGAGCGCGCCAATGGCACTGATGTCGTTGAAGCACGAGATGAGAACGCGGTTGTTCTTTGCGAGCGTCGCAAGCATCTTGCGGCAGGCCGCCTGACTGCCTTCGCGCGAGGCAAGTCCGTCGACGTGGAGAATCTTGTCGGTCGGAATGGAACCGAGGATCTTTTCCGCGCCTTCAATCGCTCCGGTAAGGCGCGCCATATTTTCGGCGGCAGAGAGAGAAGATTCGAGCAGCGCCAGGCGATCGAAGCGGCCCTTCCACTTTGTCTTCGCGAATCGACCCAGCGCCTCGCCGGCGAGTACACCCGCGCGATAGCTATTGCCACCGAAGTAGATGGCTCCGGCGATCGGCGTCTCAACGCTAATCACGGGAATTTTCGCTTCCAGAAAGCGATCGGCGATGATATGCGCAAGCGAACCTCGCCGCTGAAAGAGGATTATGGCTTCGGCGCCAGAGGCGATGGTTCTCTCCACCTGCGCCTGCGGCAGCTCGGCATCGCCGCAGTCAAGGAACTCCAGTTCGAGGCCGCTACCTTCTGCCGCGCGCTGAATCCCCGCGGTGACCTCATCGCGAAAGGAATTGCCAGACAAGGGCGCAATGTAGACGACACGCGGCATGCGCTTTCTCAGCTTTGATCGGTATCGCTTGTCGTCGAGACGCTCTATATATCCCCGATCCTCGAGCGTGCAGAGGAGTCGGAAGACGGCGGCACGATCCAGCTGCGTCGCACTGACGACGTCGTGAATACGTAACGGCTCAGGTGAGCGCTCAAGAGCTTCGAGCACGTCCAGACCCTTCTCCAGCGTGCCAGACCGATATTGCCGATTTGACTTCATTGTTCTTTAGGCTAAACCAGCCTAATTCAACTGTAGCCAGAAACGCTGAACCCGTTGCAACGCGATTCGGATCTTCGATGCCATCTGGAATGGATGATCAGGTCCTCATAGCCGCAGCTCAGTGCTACTGGTACCAGAATTCGAATAAGGGCGAGCAGGGTATGCGCTAGCATAGCGACACTACTTCTATGGCCATCCGGCTTCAAGACATCGCGGACGATCTCAACCTTTCCAAGATGACGATCTCGAAGGTGCTGCGCGGTCAGACGGACGTGAGTGCTGAGACCAAAGCGCGCGTCCTCCAACGCGTTCGAGAATTGAATTACAGGCCCAATATTTCGGCACGTAGTTTGCGTACGGGGCAAACGTACATGACTGGATTTGTTGTGCCATCTCTTGAGGATCGGCGTGTTGCGGCTATTTGTCTTGGTCTCAATAAAGTCTTTCGTCCAGCGAACTACGCCCTTGTGGTGTCTTCTGCAGACGGCAATCCCGATCTGGAGGAGCGCGAGGTCGAGTTGCATCTCGCTCGTCAGGTTGATGCGTTGTTCTTCTGTGGACGTGACGATGCCTCGGATATACCCGAAGCACTGCAAACGACGAGCGTACCGGTCGTGTATCTCGGTCAGAAATCGGACCGTTACGCGGCAATGACTGTCACTCTGCGCGAGGGTGAAGTTGGGCGCATTTCAACGGAGCATCTGCTCGCTCGGGGGGCGCGCCGTATTGCTTATTTTCGCGGCCCACGAACAGCAGTAGCAGATCAGAGGTTCAGTGGGTATTTAGAAGCTTTGCGCAAAGCATCGATTGGACTGCGACAGGAATGGGTTATTGAAGCGAAAGGTGGCGGTAACGAATATTTGTATGCCTTTGAAACGCTACGTGTCATGCTTCAGACGCGCGTACGCCCGGATGCAGTGATAGCTTATTCTGACTTGACCGCCGCCGGGGCTTATGACGCTGCAATATCACGAGGATTTCGAATTCCGGGTGAATTTCAAATCCTCGGTTGCGGAAACGATCCTGAAATTTGCTCGATCGGTCATGGTATTAGCAGCATCGATCTCTGTTCAGAAGAGATCGGAGTACGTGCGGCACGCCTTGCTCTCAGGGCGATCGAGAAAAGGGGGGACAGTGGTCCGCAAAGCATCGCGGTGTCTCCACGACTCGTGCAACGAGCAACGACAAGACTTCTTGATGACTAAGAGAAGGAAGAGAAAAGGAGAGTGGGTCATGCGATCCCATGGAGAGACCGCTAAGACATTTGATCTGGTCGTCTTTGGAGAGTTTTTCTCTGACATGATTTTCTATGGGCTGCGCAATCAGCCGCGCTTTGGAGAAGAGGTAAAGACTGGCTTCTTTCTTATTGCGCCGGGAGGTGGCCTTGCAACGTCGGCGCTAGCAGCCAGCCGTTTGGGGAGCACGACCGCAATCATCACTCGAGTTGGCGGTGATGCTGAAAGTCTTCCGACATGGGGCGAGATTTTGCGGGAAAGGTTGGATGTGAGTGCATGCGAGATTCACAAAGAACGGGCCACTGCCCTCACCGTGTCGATTGCATTTCAAGCAAACCGCATGATGGTGACACACGACCCGGTAAATCAGAATCTTGAAGACATGCTGTCGAAGAAGCCAGTCCTCTCCAAGCTTCATAAGGCACGCCATGTACATATTGCTTGCGCGCTGCGGCGTCCCCAGAAGTGGATTCCAATGATGAAGAGCCTTCGAGAGTCAGGAATTACTATTTCCGCTGATTTTGGCTGGAACCCTGATTTGTCGCCTAAGCAGCTGCTCTCAATCGTGAAGTATTGCGAGTTCATTTTTCCTAACGAACATGAAGGTAGGGCCATTACCGGTACGACAAACTCCGTTAAAGCCTTAGAGCGACTCCAGGATTGGGTGCGTGTTCCCGTCATGAAACTTGGCAAACGCGGCGCCATGCTCATAGCGAATGGACGCCTCTATCGCCAACCCGCGCTCCCGATTGGCATCGTAGATGCTACAGGAGCTGGAGACGCCTTTGATGGAGGCTTTTTGCACGCATTTCTTCATGGAGCGGACTGGGACGACTGCCTTCGTGCTGGGAATATCTGTGGCAGTCTCTCCGCAAGTTGCCCGGGAGGCTCACAGGGGCTACCCGAATCAAAGGAATTCCGCCGTCATCTCGCTTCGATGAAAGCCCCAAAGTCTCGTCGGACGAGTTAGACACAGCTGGCAACAATTATTTGCGCAATTGTCCCAATTTTTATTGACATGACCCGAGGCCGCGGATTACTTTCATTCTCATTCCGTTACCGATAACGATACCGATTTTCGTAGATTTTCTGAATTGAAGGCGCGTCTCTGACGGGTTCGCATCATTCTCAGGAGGCAGGCAGATGGGTTTCAGGAACGCTCTTGTTTCGTCCCTACTTCGTTCTCCGCGCATGTTTTCCATGCGCATCGTGCTTACTGTATCGCTTCTTTGCGCGGCGCAGTCCGCTCTCGGCCAACTAGATGCAGGATCCATTATTGGTACTCTGCGCGACCCGAGTGGCGCGGTCATCGTCGGCGCGACGGTCACGATTCGTAATGTCGCCACAGGAGTCACCGCTGTTCTTAAGACCAACAGCGACGGAACGTACCAGGCTCTCGCGCTGATTCCAGGCACGTATTCTGTCGAAGCATCTGCGGCGGGCTTCAGCACCGCGAAGAACACTGCAGTAGAGGTCCATGTGAAGACTCGCGCCGAGGTTGATTTCAAGCTCGTACCTGGTGCAACCACAGATACGGTAGAGGTTCGGTCTGACTTTCAAGGATTGCAAACGCAGTCAGCCGATGTCGGCAATGTGATTGGTACGACGCAGATCAATGACCTACCCTTGAATGCACGTCGATACGCAGACCTTGCATTACTGGAACCGGGAATATTCAAGAATCCCGGTGCTGCAAACCCCGCACCGGATCGTTTCTCCTCGAACGGTAACCTCGAAACGCAAAATTACTTCGCGTTGGACGGTGTAGATAACAACTCGGGCTCGACCAACTTGCAGGAAGGTTCTGTACAGAATGTGCAGCCGCCACCCGATGCAATTCAGGAATTTCGCCTGCAGACACGCACCTACTCGGTTGAGTTCGGGACATCGGCAGGGGCAATTGTCAACGCATCCACCAAAAGCGGCACCAATTCGATCCATGGAAGTGCATGGGAATATGCGCGCAACAGCGTCTTCGATGCAAACAGCTGGGCCAACAAACACACGGTAGGTACGCCGCTGCCGAAAGGCAATTTTAGCCAAAACCAGTTTGGCGGAACGATCGGCGGCCATGTTATTCGCGACAAATTCTTTTACTTTGGAGACTACCAGGGGCTTCGTTCGACGCAGTCGACGACAGTCAACTCAGTTGTACCGTCTGCTGCTATGAAGACCGGCAATATGAGCGAAACTTCCTTCAATCCGATTCCTCAATTAGCCGGCCAAACAGGCTGCATTGTCAATAAAGTTGTACAAGCAGGATGTATTGATCCGGTCGCGTTGTCGGTAGCAAAGCTTCTACCGGATCCTAATAACGCTTCTGGCGCGTGGAATGGCACACCAAACTACATCTTCCAATACCAGCTTCCTCAACAAGTGAACTCCTTCGATGTGCGTACGGACTTCACGGCCAACCCTCACAACCAACTGTTTGTCAGGTATAGCTTTCTTGACCAGCATCGTCAGGATCCGCCATGGACTTCGAATTTCGATATTGGCAATGGAGGATTTGCCACCGACTATAAGATTCGGAATCAGGGCGTAGCATTTGGTCTCACGACCACCCTATCCTCTACCGCGGTCAATCAGTTCCGCTTCGGCTGGAGCCGTGATAGCGCGCACAGCAATCCGATTGGTGTGACGCTTGGTACCTCGGCTGCTCCCAGTGTCGGGTTGAGCGGTATTCCTGTTACACCGCAGTCGGGCGGTCTCCCGCCTTTCAACATCAGCGGAGGATTTCGTCGCATTGGTGTTGACCTCTTCCGGCCGCAGTTTCAGGCTGCAGGTGTCTGGCAGTACCTCGATAACTTCACCAAGTTGAAGGGCACTCACAGTCTTATGTTCGGCTATGAGTATCACCTGACCACAACCAACTTCCTTGATCTCACAGCACCGCAGGGATATATGGGGTTCTCAGGGATATTCACTAATACCAATGGCTTCGGCTGGGCTGATTTCATGCTCGGCAATGTTAACCAGACGTTTTACAACAGCTATCTCGTCGCTCATAACTATCAGTACGGTAATTCGTTTTTCGGACAGGATACGTGGCGTGCGACATCTAACCTTACGATCACATACGGCACACGCTACGAGCTTTACACTCCGTTGCTCAATCGGACAAACTCGCTAGCCAACTTTGACTCTTCGGGAGCAGGTGCTCTTATCGTTGCATCAAGTGGTGACTGGTCGCAGCGCAGTCTCGTTATCCCGGACAAGAATAACTTCGCTCCACGCGTAGGCTTTTCCTATCAGGCAAACGATCGCGTGGTACTGCGTGGGGGATACGGAGTCTTCTACCAGTACGTAAATCGTATCGGCTCCGAGTCGCAGCTTGCTCAAAATCAGCCATTCCTTAAGTTTGTGAATGACGCGCGTACAACTGTTGCTTCAGGAACAATCTTCCAGTTGCGGAATGGTTTTCCGGGGCCGGCTTATGCCAATTCAACGACGCCTCTGTATATCCAGAAAACCAACTGGCAGGATAAGAACCAGCGCACCGGCTACGTTCAGCAGTTCAGCATTGGTCCCCAGGTTCAATTGACACGCAGCATGATTCTCGAAGTCATCTACGTCGGCAACCTCGCTCATAAGATGAATCGTTTACGTAACGCAAACCAGGGACGAGTGACGGGTTTTACAGGGACTACTCCGAATGTTACGTTCCCGTACGCAAACCTTAATAGCGGGGGAACGCATGCCTTTCTGGAGTTTGCGACGAACGATGGATACACAAATTACAACGGGCTCGTTACAAGCCTTAGACGGCAGATGAGCAAGGGGCTCGGCTTTCAGGTCAGTTATACGTGGGCTCATAATTTCAGTGATTATGCCGACAATCTCACGGCCGGTTCAACGCCTCAAAATGCATATGACTATGAGCACGAATACTCGCAGTCTCCCTTCGATCAACGTCAGCGTCTTGTCGTGAGTGGACAATGGAAACTGCCGATTGGAAAGGACGGGTTGCTGCTGAATAATGACTCGACCGCGGCGAAGCTGATTGGCGGTTGGCAATACAACATCATCGCGAGCTTCGAGGCGGGAAATCCGTTCAACGTCACCGCCGCAGACAACAGCCAGACTGGCGGAAACCATGCCGCCTATGCAAATTGCCTCGCGGGAGCATCTACAAATACGACGCACGACCGCGACGCGCTCACAAGCATTACGGGAAGTGGCCGATATATCAATCCAGCAGCTTTCACTCAGCCAACAGCGGGTATATTCGGCACTTGCCGCCCTCGTCCCTTCGCCGGTCCGGGACGTAGAAACTTTGACATGAGCCTTTTCAAGCAGTTTGCATTTACCGATGTACGCAAACTCGAATTCCGGTTCGAAGGATTCAACGTGTTCAACCATGCAAATCTTGCGAATCCGGCTGCCGCGATTACAACACCAGGGACGTTCGGTCGCATCAGCGGCGTAACCAACGCAGCGCGTCAGGTGCAACTCGCCGCGAAGTTCTATTTCTGATTTCGATTCTTAACTGGCGAAGCTTATCTGTTCTCGCACAGCTAGGCTTGTCACGAGGTGCGCATGTTTCATTTCGTAAAGAAGTCAGGCTACACGATCGCGGCGTGCGCTTTTCTCATCTCGTCAGGCATTCCTTCTTTCCCCCAAACCCCGAAGCCGATGGTTGACGCAACTCCTATTCCACCCGACAGGGGCGCGGCGGCCACTTGGCAGGCTCTGAAAAAGCTGCATACTCGTGCGAGCCTATTGATGATCGTCGCCCATCCTGATGACGAGGATGGAGCGACACTCGCTTATGAAAGCCGGGGAGAAGGTGCAAGAGTTGCGCTCCTGACTCTCGATCGTGGCGAAGGTGGGGCTAATGTGATGTCTGCTGACTATTGGGATGCGCTTGGTCTCGTCCGTACGGAAGAATTGTTGCAGGCAGGCCGGTATTATGGACTCGATGCGCAGTATTTCACATCGATGGCTGATTATGGCTTCTCCAAGGCGCTTGACGAGGCGCTCAGCCAGTGGGGACACGATCGGGTGCTGGAACAGGCTGTTCGCGTTGTCCGAACTGTTCGGCCTCTGATCGTCTGCTCGGTCTTCGTTGGAGGGACCACAGATGGGCATGGTCAACACGCGACTGCAGGCTTAATGGCGCAGGAGGTTTTCAACGCAGCGGCGGATCCCAAGATGTTTCCAGAACAAATTAAGGAAGGGCTACGTCCGTGGGCACCAGTCAAAACTTATGGTCGTGCACCGTTCTTCAGGGTTTCCGAAAAGGGCATGTATGACTATGCAAATCATACGTGGGGGCCGGTTGGAGTCACGAACCATGTCTCCGGCAAGTGGGAGCCGGGCAAACCTTCGGTGACTGTTGAAATTCCATCCGGTACGTACGACACCACGATGGGTGAAACATACTCTCAGGTATCACGGACCGGTCTCGGTTATCAGGCATCGCAGAATGGTGGCCCGAGCGTCCCGCTTCCTCAGGCTCAACCCAGCGCTTACCACCGTTTCGGCTCGCGCATCGATGCGAAGCCGGCTGAGCAGAGCTTCTTCGACGGTATCGATGTCAGTCTCACCGGAATCGCATCCCTAGCGGATGCGAAAGATCAGTCTCTTCTATCAACGAAGTTGAAAGAAATTAACTCCCTCGTCGAGCAGGCGATTTCACAGTTCTCGACCCAACAACCCTCCGCTATTGCCCCCCGGCTTGCAAAGGGAAAGCTAGTGGTTGAAGACTTGATCAAGAGCGTAAAAAGCAGTTCGATGTCTGCAGAGGCGAAGTTCAACGTTCTTCATGAGCTTGAAGGAAAGCAGCGTCAGTTCAATGACGCCCTTATTGCGTCACTGCAGATCTCTCTAAATGCTGACGTTACCCAG
>Ga0163162_10002370_pt1 | contig 17715 bp, 14 predicted proteins | sample S55metaG_FD_115310 | JGI IMG/M metagenome (GOLD analysis project Ga0163162, IMG submission 115310) | Switchgrass rhizosphere microbial communities from Kellogg Biological Station, Michigan, USA - S5-5 metaG | ecosystem: Host-associated > Plants > Roots > Rhizosphere > Soil | place: USA...
CTTGTCTGTATTTGTCTCTGCGCGAATAAAGGCAGGCCTGATTTGCTTAAGAAACAAGTGCATTTCAGCACCGCAAACAGGCTTCCTTTTTAATAAATCATTTATATTAGCATCCAGCATAAACTTTTTTAACCGGCTCAAATGAGATTGATTCTATTGTTATTAGTGTTTGTCGCGCCCTGCGTTGCTGCCCAGCAGAAGTTTTTTGAAGGCAACATCATTTACAAGGTTTCTGTTAAAGCCGCCTCTGGGCATATCAACGATGCCGATGCAGCAAAAATACTGGCCGCCAGTGATACCATGAATATTTTCATAAAGAATGGAAATTACAGACTGCATAACCAGTGTGCAGATGTTTATACCATTGCAAAGGACAAAAAAGCATATTACAAGTTTCGAAAAATAGATACACTGTATTATCTTGATTTGACCGTTGACACCGCACATATAGTTGAAATCATAAAAAAGGATTCTTTATTCAGGTTTAACAATTATCCATGCCGGGCTATTACTATCAAAAACACCAGGGGAACATCCACCTGGTATTATACAGACTCGCTGCTGAATAATCCCGAATACGATAAGGAACATATACATGACAGTTACAACGTGTATGCGCAAGAAACGCATGGGGGGCTTTATTTGTGGAATCAGCAGACTTTTTCAATAGGAACACAAACAGCTGCCTGCATACAGGTTCAGCAAAAATCAATTGACGATCAGGTCTTTAATTTGCCCCTTCTGCCTTTGAAAGAGATATCTAAAGCCAGCCTTTTTATACCGGCAAGATTTTCAAGTAAAGAAGATAACGGAAATGCATGGATTAAATACCTGCAGGGCAATCTTAACCAAACCCTTGGTAACAAATACATCAAACTGAATAAGGGCGAAAAAGAAGGCTCGCAAACTGTAATAGTGGATTTTGTGATAAACAGCAATGGAAAAATATCCAACATACAAGTGGCTAATAAAACCGAGGTTCATCCACGGCTGGCTGAAGAAGCAATCCGGGTAATACAGGAATCACACAATTGGCAACCGGCCGTTATTTACGGCGAAAAAGTAGCATCCGGCTTTCATCAGCCCATCACTTTTATGGCTATTAAATGAGTTCTTTGCAATAAGAACGTTTTTCACCGTTAAGGAACTTTTAAATCCACTATAAATTATGAACTGTTATTTTTTAAAAGTACCAAATGCAGGGGCATGTCCCGTTTCCATTCGCCTCTCCCAGCCATCAACTACCTTTGCTCCATGACCGACGAACATTTTATGCAGCAGGCTTTAAAAGAAGCACAACAGGCCTATAACGAGGGTGAGGTTCCGGTGGGTGCTGTTATTACAATCAACAATAAAATTATTGCCCGCGGTTATAACCAGGTAGAAAAGTTAAATGATTGTACCGCACATGCCGAAATCATTGCACTTACTTCAGCATTTAATTTCCTGGGTAATAAATACCTGCCCGATGCCACTTTGTATGTTACCATAGAGCCCTGTCTTATGTGTACCGGTGCCTTGTACTGGAGCAAGATAGCCAGGATTGTATGGGGCGCAGCCGATGAAAAGAACGGCCATAAACATATTACCGATCCACACTGGCCCTTTCATCCAAAAACAATTATTGAAAACGGTGTACTGAAAGATCAATGCGCAGCACTTATAAAAAATTTCTTCAGAGAAAAAAGATAAATAGCTGTTACCGGCTTTATTCGGTTTGTCCCTGATGAAATTAAAAACGTTGTATTTGCACACAATAATATTTACGTGCCCGGATGATTAATTAAAGCCGCTGCGTTATAACTGCACTTATTCATTATTGTGCATATCTTTTTCACAACCGGTCTGTAAACCGGTAAAGTATTTTCTCCTATATTTATATTAAGATTTTCTCTACTGCATTTGTTGATCGTTATCCATCCTGTTTAATTCCTGCCGGTTCTATTAACTGATTAATAGCGTTAACCTCTTTTCTCACCTAACCTAAACCTTTATCATGAAACTTTTTTTCAGTGCAATGGTGCTGCTATGCGCTTTTTTTACTGCACACGCACAACCTATTGGTACACCCACAGTAAATTTTGATCCCATCTCTGTCACAACTTTTTTTGGCCCTGCCTTTCAACCGGGGACTTTACCGGTTGCTTATATGGGGCCTATTGATGCTGCTGGTAATGTATATATTTCGTACCAAAACCAGATAAGCAGAATCAATTCAAATGGTATAAAAACCACGTTGGCTGGTACAGGTACTGCCGGCTATGTTGATGGGCCGGTGGCTACCGCTCAATTTTGCAACCCCAGTGGCCTTGCTTTAGATGTTGCGGGCAATATATATGTGGGCGATAAATGCAACAATGTCATAAGAAAAATTACCCCGGGTGGCGTGGTAAGTACGCTGGCGGGAAATGGCGCCGCTGGCAACCAGGATGGAACTGGTACAGCGGCCAGCTTTAATAACCCTGCAGATCTTGTAGCGGACCCGGCAGGCAACTTATTTGTCTTAGACCTGTACAATAGTGCCATCCGAAAAATAAGCCCTGCAGGTGTAGTAACCACTTTTGCAGTCATAGGATCATCCTCTAGTCCGACCGGTTTGGCAATTGACAACCAGGGCAATATTTATGTGCAGCAGATATATTCCAATTTGCTTAAAATAACACCTGTTGGAGTCATTTCAGAAATCTACCCCCCTGGCTTCTTCGGTTTTAAATCGGGCATAGCAGCAGATAAAACAGGTAATCTTTATGTTTCCTCCTTTAGTGGAGACCACGTTCAGATCATGTACAAAATTTTTCCGGCTATTGTTGCCGCTCCGCTGGCAGGTTCCTTTTTCGGATACAAAGATAGTATTGGAACTGAGGCGCAATTTGCCGGTACCAAACAGATAACCATTGACGCATCGGGCAATTTGTATGTATTTGACAATAACGCCATCCGTAAAATGAGCAGACCATCGCTGAATTTTACTGCCAACGCCGGTTCTGCATCAAGCTCAAAGTATTTTAACATCAGTGCCAATTATCTAACCGGCCCGGCCAACCTGCAGGCGCCGCCCGGCTATGAATTGTCATTAAGCGAAGCAGGCCCTTACTCAACCAGCCTTAGCACGGCACCTGTTGCAGGCGAAGTGCATGTACTTAAGGTTTATATACGTTTGCGCGCAGGCATTGCCGAAGCAACCTACAATGATTCAGTTGTGTTAAGTTCCAATGGTGCGGTAACGCAAAAACTGGGCGTTGCCGGTACTGTAACGCATATGCCAAAGAAATTGGTCATCATAGGTTCTGGTACTTCCGCGTGTATCGGTTTGGATCCCACTACTGCCTGTTATGTTGGAAAAGTTAATTCCTATTATAACAAACAGGCACCTTTTGATACCACTATAGATAATCATCTTGCCACTGGCAGCACCAATTGTTACAATGGTATGCCTTCTTCTTATGTTTCGCCCTATCCTGCCGGCAGTGGGTATACGCCAATAAAAAGTATTAATATTACTGCCGCACTGGCGCTTAACCCGGATGTAATTTTGGTTAACTACCCGACCCAGAATTATGATGTACTTTCTGTAAACGAGATCATGTTCTGCCTGCGCACCATCCGTGATTCTGCCAATAAAAAAGGGGTGCCCTGTTATATCACCACCACTCAGCCCAGAACAAGCCCGGCTAGTTTTAATACACCTGCCATTAAATTAAAACTGGCGACTTTAAAAGATAGCATCCTGGCGGTATTTGGCAATTTTGCGATTGATTTCTATACAGGACTTATTAATCCTGCAGATAGTTCTGTACTGTACGACCAGGGTGACCACACAAATATGAATGCAACTGGTCATACTATTTTAGCACAGCGTGTTATAGCCAGGAATGTATTTGACGGCACTGTTACGCCTATTGGTTCGGGAGTTGGTTTGAACGCTGTCTATTTTAATAATACCACCCTGTCTGACCCGGCGGTTGTTAACAGAACCGATGCAACCATCAACAACAATTTAAGTGGCGTTTCGCCTGCACCGGGTTTTGTAAACACAGACAATTATTCGGTACGCTGGAAAGGCCAGGTGCAGCCCCTGTATTCTGAGACCTATACTTTCTACACCAACACCGATAATGGAGTAAGACTATGGGTAAATGGTGTGCTGTTGGTTGATAGCTGGATTAACCAGGCTGTATCTGAAAAGACCGGCACCATTACACTAACTGGCGGTCAGAAATATGATATTACCATGGAGTACTACCATCTTACAGGCAATGCCGTTTCAAAACTATCGTGGTCAAGTGCAACCACGCCAAAAGTAATTATTCCAACCACCCAATTATATTTACCGGCACTTGTAGTTCCACCGGTGCCGGCTTGTTCACTTAATACGGCACCGCAAAATGGATCTACCATTGCTACGCCAACCACTGCAACGCTTACATGGACACCGGTAACCGGCGCCACTTCGTATTATATATTTTTATGGACTGGTAATACTGCCCCCATTCTGCCGACTTTCCAGACGGGGGGTTCAACAGCCTATTCGGTAACAGGGCTAAGCCCGTCCACAGTATACAATTGGTACGTGGTTCCGTTGAATTCGTTTTATTCGGCTATTGATTGCGGAGGCACCAATACAACCAGTTTTACAACGGCTCCCGCAAATGCCAATCCGGGCACCGGGTTACAAGGCGTTTACTACAATGGAACAAGTTTATCGGGCACGCCCCTGCTAACCAGGATTGATCCTACCATTAATTTCGATCTTAGCTGGCATTCACCGGCACCAGGCATTGTACCGCAGGATAATTATTCTGTACGATGGACCGGCCAGGTACAGGCATTGTATTCTGAAAACTATACTTTCTATACTACCAGCGATGATGGCATCAGGCTTTGGGTAAATGGTGTGCAATTAGTAAACGACTGGATGAACCAGGGTGCAACCGAATACAGCGGAACCATTGCATTGGCAGCAGGCCAGAAATATGATATTGTAATAGAATACTATGAAGCCGCTGGTGATGCAGTTACTAAATTGTCCTGGTCAAGTCCCAGCACACCAAAGGCCATCGTTCCTGCATCACAGTTATATCCGCCGGGTAGTATAGCCTGTGCAGTTAACAGCGCTCCCGCCAACGGCAGTACCATTGGCACCCAAACATTGGCTACACTTGTATGGGGTACTGTTGCTGCTGCTGTATCGTACGATGTATACATCTGGCAGGGTGCCACCGCCCCGCCCACGCCAACCGCCAATGTTTCTGCTACCAGTTACAAAGCCACCGGCCTTACGGCGGGCACATTGTACCACTGGTACATAGTTCCGCGATCTGCCAGCGGCACCGCAACCGGTTGTGCCGTCACCAGCACCACCAGCTTTACTACTGCGCCAAACACCGCCCAGGGAACAGGTTTGCAAGGCGTTTATTACAATGGAACAGGTTTATCGGGCACGCCATTGCTGACAAGGATTGATCCCACCATTAATTTCGATCTTAGCTGGCATTCACCGGCACCGGGTATTGTGCCACAGGATAATTATTCTGTAAGATGGACCGGGCAAGTACAGGCGGTGTATTCTGAAAATTATACTTTCTATACTACCAGCGATGATGGCATCAGGCTTTGGGTAAATGGTGTGCAATTAGTAAACGACTGGATGAACCAGGGTGCAACCGAATACAGCGGAACCATTGCATTGGCAGCAGGTCAGAAATATGATATTGTAATAGAATACTATGAAGCCGCTGGTGATGCAGTTACCAAATTGTCCTGGTCAAGCGCCAATACGCCAAAGGCCATCGTTCCTGCATCACAGTTATATCCGCCGGTTGCTGCGGCAAGATTGATGGACCAGGCATTACTCGCCTCCGCGTCGACACTGTTAAAAACAAATGAAAGTTCATCACTGCCTGCTATAACCGCAGTTGTCAGTCCAAACCCGGTAACTACCGGACAGCAGGCAAAGCTGCAGATTAACAGCAATAAAGTAGGATGGGTTGTAATTAACGTTGTCGGCAGTAATGGCGCGGTAATATCAACCAAAAAAATAAACCTGGCAAGCGGTCTCAATACCACCTATGTAAATACCCATGGGCTTGCACAGGGTTTCCATGTCGTTAATATTGTTGGATCAGATAAACCGCTTAACCTGAAATTAGTGGTTCAATAAAACAACACCTTCTTTTTTAGCAAAACCGTCTCCATCACGAGACGGTTTTTCATTTTCTACAGGCTGCAAAGAAATAATGCTGCTATTGGAGGAATGGAACCGCGCAGCAGTAACAATTATTTAATGGCAGTTTTTACCTGCATTTTTTATAGCCATAGTATTTGCAAACACTACCTGTATGTAAAAAAGTCAACAACACTTGTTATTTTATCTAAAAATATCACACATTTTTAATGTCGCATTTGCGAACTTATAAACTTCTTTCCTTTATATTTATGTACTTAATGATACCCTGGCTCCTTTTTTTGATTGTATTATCCATCCTCCTGTTTAATTCCTGCCGGTTTGGTACTGATTAATAGCACAAACTCCCTTTAAACCTAAATCAGACTCTATTATGAAACATGCCTTTATTGCATTGGTGCTGTTATGCGCTATCACCAGCGCAAGTACACAAATTACCAAGCCTACAGTAAGTTTTGATCCCATTTCAGTAATTACTATTGCCGGCACAGGCGAAGCCGGTTTTGCAGACGGACCAGCCAGCACAGCTCAATTCAATTCTCCAAATGCTCTTGCAGCAATAGGCAATGATATATATGTAGCAGACGGAAAGAATCACCGGATTCGCAAAATCAGCGTTAACGGAACTGTTAGCACATTTGCGGGTAGCGGTATTGAAGGTTCGGTTGACGGACCCGCAGCCATCGCTCAATTCACAAACCCCAGCGCCATAGCGGCCGATAGGGAGGGCAATTTATATGTGGTTGAATATGATGCTAATTCTTTCGCAACGGCCCTGAGAAAAATAAGAGCCGATGGCGTTGTAAGTACATTGATAGCCGCTGATACCCATATAATATCTCTCAGTTCTGGTATAGCAGTGGATACAGCGGGCAATGTATACCTGAGCAGCGAGGGGATTATCAAATTAACCCCCGCCGGCCTGCAGACTGAGTTTGTACATAACCCCGGTGTGCAGCCATACTGGGACCTAAGATACATGGCATTTGATCCACCGGGTAATTTGTATGTGCAACAGTCTTCTTTTGCAAGGCCCCTAAAAATTTCTCCTGCCGGGGTAGTTACCAGCATTCCCACTCCTGCTGCCTACTGGGGCAACCTGGCTATAGATAAAAAAGGAAATATCTATGTTACCGACAATGATTATGCCACCAATAATACAATATCATTTTGCAGATTTTCACCCCAGGGGGTTAGAACTGTTTTGGCGGGTAAAACACCTGGTTACAAAGATGATACAGGCACAGCCGCGCAATTCGGTTATTCCGTAGGAGGTATAGCTGCAGACGATGCCGGGAATGTCTATTCGCCTGATCCATTTTATCAGCGCATTCGCAAAATAAGTGTTCCTGATCTGCACTTTACCACAAGTGCCGGGTTGGTATCCGCAACTGCTTATTTTAGTATCAGCGGCATCTCAATTACCGAAGCGGCTACCTTACAAGCGCCTGCGGCATATGAGTTATCATTGAATGAGGCAGGTCCTTTTTCCAATTCATTGAGTGTTTCGCCTGTTGCCGGAGAAATCAACGCTATAAAAGTTTATATACGCCTGCGTGCAAACCTTGCAGCGGGAACATACAATGATGCTATTGTATTGAGTGCCGATGGCGCCACTACCCAGCAGCTGGCAGTTACGGGCATAGTAACACCGCCCGGACAAGGCAGCGGTTTGCAGGGTGTCTATTATAATGGAAGAGCTCTTTCCGGCACGCCACTATTAACGAGAATTGATCCTGTCATAAATTTTGATCTTTCCTGGGCGTCCCCGGCGCCTGGCACAGTTCCGCAGGATAATTATTCCGTAAGATGGAGTGGGCAAGTACAGGCTCAATATTCTGAAACCTACACTTTTTATACCACCAGCGATGATGGCATCAGGCTTTGGGTTAATGGCGTGCAACTGGTAGACAATTGGGTAAACCAGGATGCCACTGAAAAAAGTGGAACGATTGCACTGGTAGCCGGACAGAAATATGATATTGTGGTTGAGTATTACGAAGCAGCGGGTGATGCGGTTACACGACTCTCCTGGTCAAGCCCCGGTACACCGAAAGCAATTGTGCCACCATCTCAATTATACCCTGCACCATATGTTGCTACTTCGGCGCACGGACTAAAAGGGGTATACTATAATGGACCCGATGTAGCGGGAACGCCTTTACTCACACGAATTGATTCTACCATCAATTTCAATCTTGGCTGGATGTCGCCGTCACCTGGTACAGTGCCGCAGGATAACTATTCTGTAAGATGGACCGGACAAGTGCAGGCTCAATATTCTGAAATCTATACCTTTTATACTTCCAGCGATGATGGCATCAGGCTTTGGGTAAATGGTGTGCAACTGGTAGACAATTGGGTAAACCAGGATGCAACAGAAAAAAGCGGAACGATTGCATTGGTAGCCGGCCAAAAATATAATATTGTAATAGAGTATTATGAAGCAGCGGGTGATGCGGTTACGCAACTCTCCTGGTCAAGCCCCAGTACGCCTAAGCAAATTGTGCCACCATCGCAATTGTTTCCGCCAAACTATTTACCGCCGCCAGGAATAGGCTTACAGGGCGCTTATTACAATGGTACCAACCTGTTTGGCACACCATTACTAACAAGAATTGATCCCGTTATAAATTTTGATCTTGCTTACAAATCCCCGGCGCCAGGCATAGTGCCGCAGGATAACTATTCTGTAATATGGACAGGGCAGGTGCAGGCTCAGTACAATGAGACCTATACCTTTTATACTTCTTCTGATGATGGCATCAGGCTTTGGATAAATGGTGTGCAACTGGTAAACGACTGGATGAACCAGGATGCAACTGAATACAGCGGAACGATTGCATTAACAGCCGGTCAGAAATATGATATTGTAATAGAGTATTATGAGGCAGCGGGTGATGCGGTTACGCAACTCTCCTGGTCAAGCCTCAGTACACCTAAGCAAATTGTGCCGCAATCTCAATTGTTTCCGACTTTAGCTGCGGCCGCAGCGCCATGTGTCACCAATATAAGCCCGGCAAACGGCAGCATCCTTGCCACAGCAACAACAGCCAACCTTTCGTGGACAGCTTATTCAACTGCAGTACGGTATGATATCTACTTAAGGCGCGATGACCCCACCCCTTTGGTTACCCACGTCAGCATACCGGCTTCTTCGGGCACGAACTATTTGGCAGATGGTTTAGCGCCTAACACAGCATACTTTTGGTATGTGCTGCCGGCAACAGAGAATCCGGCGGACAACACTTGTAATACCGCCAGTGCAACCAGTTTTACAACTGCAGCATCCGCTGCAAGGGTAATGAACGCACCCGCAAATGCAGCACCCGCATCACTATTAAAAACAGCAGAAAACTCATCACTGGCATCCATAACCGCAGTCATCAGTCCAAACCCGGTGCATACGGGCCAGCCAGCAAGACTGCAAATCAACAGTAATAAAAACGGCATGGTAGTTATCAATACCGTTGGCGGCGATGGCAAACTTATTGACGGCAAAAAAGTAAACCTGGTACAAGGTGCAAATACAGTAACACTAAGCACAACCGGATTGGCGCAGGGTTTTCATATCATTACTATTGCCGGAGCAGATAAACCGCTTAACCTGAAATTAGTAGTGCAATAAATAAAATTACTACTTATAAAATACAAAGCCGGCTCTGTCAGGAGCCGGCTTTGTATTTTATATGAATGGGTATTTATAAGATGAAGCGCTGCGCTATTGAAAGTATTGGTAACTTTTACAATTCCCGGATTTTAATATTTTTAAACCAGATGCCACCGCCATGGTCCTGCAGGCAGATATTGCCTTTGCTGTTTTCTCCCCATCCTTCGATATCCTTCCATTTGCTTTTTTCTTTCAGCACATGCCATTCAGGAGTACCAATTTCATAATCGGCTACTTTAACGCCATTCAGCCAGTGTTCTATATGTTTACCTTTTGCTTTTATAATACTGTGATTGTATTCGCCTGCTGGTTTGGAGGCAATTTTTGTTGGTGGGTGCATATCGTAATCGGCACCACTGTTTTGCCAGCTTTGCAGTTTTTCCGGATAGCCGGCATCGTCTATCAACTGGTATTCAGACCCCGATTCATGCGCCGCGCCATGCTTTTCATCGATGCGATATACAAGACCGCTGTTCGCTGCTTTGCTTACTTTCCAGTCAAAAGCCAGTTCAAAATCAGCATAGGTCTCTTTGGTAATCATGTCGGCCCGGTGCTTAACATCCTTGTCCTTGCAATGTATTTCGCCGTTTACAATTTCCCATCCGTCAGATTCCGCATTTTTATACGGGCGCCATTGGCTGGTTGCTTTTCCGTCAAATAATAATTTCCAGCCTGCTTTCTTTTCTGCTGCTGTCAGGGTGTTATCCGTTTGTGCAAGCAATGAGCCCGGATTAAAAACAAGCAAACAAAAAACAATTGCCAGAGGTAGATGCCCGTGTAGTCTGTTCTTATTCATATATTTTTTTTAACCGATTAATTTTAATGCTGCAGGATCCCATTTAATCGCCTTCTCCTGGTAATAGCTATCGTTGCAAAGCAATGCCGGTGCTGCAGCCCGGTAGCCAAACAGGGCATCCTCAATAATGGGTTTGCCGGTTCGTATGCCCTGCGCCCAATGATAAAAATGATCGTAATGCGCGCCTTTGTAGCCATCTTCTGCTTTAAATACGGTTACCTCGGGTGCCTTCATTTTTTTACGATCGTAATCCGGTGTATACTGTCTGCCCTTTAGTATTTGCGCATAATTTTCAGGCGGGTAAGAAAAGTTTTTTGTAAGTGTCACTTTATCCCATTCAACGGTCAGTGATCCTTCATTGCCCACCAGCCGCAGCGAAGTGCCCTCTGCCGTACCATCTACAAAATTTACCCGCAGCGATAAGTTAAACGCAGGGTGGGCGGGCGTTTGGGGGTAATCGAACATACCCAACAAAATATCCGGTGCCTCCCGCCCATCTTTCCAGTACCGCAGGCCGCCTGTGGCCATAATTTTATTTGGCCCCATAGAACTGGTGATATAATGCAGGCTGGAAAACAGGTGTACAAACAGATCGCCCGATACACCGGTACCATAATCTTTATAACAACGCCAGCGGAAAAAACGTTTGGGATCAAAAGGCCGGTCCGGATAGTTTTTTAAAAAGCGTTTCCAGTCAACTGTTTTGTCCGATGCATCGGCTGGCATATCATATTGCCAGGCGCCGCCGGGTGTATTTCTTGCCCAGAAACCTTCTGCATAATTAAGCGTACCAATTGCGCCCGCTTCCAGTAATTCCTTTGCTTTTTCATTGCCCAGCGAACTCATTCCCTGGCTGCCCACCTGGAAAATAGCCTTATTTTTTGTTTGCGCTTCCACTACTGCACTGCCTTCCGTAATATCGTGCACCATGGGTTTTTCGCAATACACAGCCTTACCCGCATTCATGGCTGCAATAGATATTTGCTGGTGCCAGTGATCGGGTGTGGCAACAATTACTGCATCAATATCTTTTCTCGACAATATTTCTTCAAATTTTTTTGTTACAAAAATATCATCGCCATACTTCTTTTTGATGTCGTTCAGGCGGCCATCATACAAGTCGCAGGCAGCTACCAATTTAATACCGGGCAATGTCACCGCAGTACTGGTATCTGCATTGCCCATACCACCGGCGCCAATGAGCGCAATCTGAATATTGTCGTTGGCCGTATAAGGTTTTCGCTTTAAAAGCACTTCTTTTCTTTCGGCTGCTTCCGCCACAGACGGCGCAATGGTAACAGCAGCAATGCCCCGGGCCATTTTGGTAATAAAATTTCTGCGTGATGGTTTTGATGGCAGTTTATTGCTCATGGTGGTATAAATGATTTGTGTGATGCTGATAGAAAAAGAAAGGAAGTTACTAAAAAACAACTATCATGATGTGGCAAAAAAATGTGTTTGTACAAGATTGGTTTTCCCGAAGCGGGCAAATGGTATTGATAATTTCCGCCTGAACCGGGGTTGTATACCCAGGGTGGGCGGTAATTGTAAACCAGACTATCGCACAACAGTAACTACCGGCCGGGGCGATTTAACCGCAACTCCAGCCCTGCCGTGGCATTAGTTTTGAGTAATCAACTTTTGACCTGTAAATTTGTTGCTTAGTAAGGAACAGAAACATTCAAATAAAAATTTAATCACTATGGCATTTACATTACCTGCGTTGCCCTATGCACATGATGCATTAGAGCCGTATATTGACACACTGACCATGCAGATACACCATGGCAAACATCACCAGGCCTATGTTGACAATCTTAATAAAGCTATTGCCGGCACACCCAATGAAGGAAAAACATTGGAAGAATTGGTAAAAGTTGCAGGCACTATTAGTCCCGCTGTGCGTAATAACGGCGGTGGTCACTGGAACCATAGTTTTTTCTGGGAAACACTTTCCCCTTCCGCCCAGGGCGGGACCGGCGGCGCACCCAGTGGTCCGCTGGCAGATGCTATCAATACAACATTTGGCTCTTTTGACGCATTTAAAGAAAAATTTAATACTGCCGGCACAACCCGTTTTGGAAGCGGTTGGGCATGGCTGCTGGTAAAAGATGGTAAGCTGGAAGTGAGCTCCACACCCAACCAGGACAATCCGTTAATGGACGTGGCCGAAGTAAAAGGCACCCCGATTATTGGAGCAGATGTGTGGGAACATGCTTATTACCTAAAGTACCAGAACAAACGCCCTGATTATTTAGCGGCTTTCTGGAATGTGGTAAACTGGAAAAAAGCAGGCGAACGTTTTGCTGCTGCCAAATAAGTAAAAAGAAAAATACTTTTATCTTCAATCCCGGTATATTTACCGGGATTTTTTATTTTAAAACAATATATCATGAAAAAACTGTCCATCATTACAGCTTATTGCATTTCCGTTTGTTTTATGGCCTGTTCCGGCGGCAGCGGCAATAGTGAAAAGAAAATAGTCATAATGGCAAGCGGTAAAATAACGGTTACTGATAAAAGCATTGAACTGGACCCAAGCCTTACCCACAATGAGCAGGAAGTTGTTTTTAAAGACGATAAACTGACACTTGCCGTGAAAAGCACAGCAGGAGCCAATAAAACATTTGAGCTAACAGACAATGGCACTTACCTGCTAAACCTGCAAACAGATACTTTAATAGGAGGTCTTGTAAACTATGGGACTGTGGGTATGCCTGGCTCCATTACAGCAGAAGCAATGGATCATATCATTGACAGTACGCAACAGTTAATGCAGGGCACCAATACCAATGATGCAAAGGGACCTTATTATGTATTGCCATTCAGCATAAAAAAGATCAGCGCCAAAAACAACACAAAGGTGGTGGGTTCTTTTAAAGGCATCCCCTATAAAAATGAACCAGATGCAGATGGCAACCTGCCGGATGTAATTAAATTTTTCTCCGTAAAGCAAAAACGCGAGACGCTGAAAGATTTGATGGAACAAAGAGCAAAGATTAAGCAGAACCATTAGAGTTGTAAGTTATAAGTAATAAGTTTTAAGTCTGCAGGGCTTACGACTTAAAACACTTATAACTTATTACTTACTACTTAAAACTTACTAAGGCACCGGATCATATCCATGACCGCCCCAGGGATGGCAGCGGCCAACTCTTTTTATGGTGAGCCACATACCCTTAAATACACCATATTTTTTAAACGCTTCCAGTGAATATTGCGAACAGGTGGGTGTAAACCTGCACTTGGGCCCCAGCACAGGAGAAATGATCCACTGGTATATTTTTATCAGTGCAATAAAGGGCAAACTAAGTATTTGCAGCAGTATTTTCATTGGCGATGCCTGTCAGTTTTTGTAAAATGAGTGCCATCTTTTCTTTAACAACCGCAAACGCAGGTAGTTCTTTGCCTGTATAAATTAAAAATACAGATAAGCCGCGTGTACCGTCTTTTATCAGCAGATCCAGTTCCGTTTTTTGCAGGCGCCAGGCTTCGCGCGTAACTCTTTTAATACGGTTACGGTCAACTGCTTTTTTAAAATTCTTAACGCTTACTCCAACGCCACATTGCAATCTGCTTTTCGAAACAGCGTTTTCATTTTTTTCAAATAAATAAAATACACGGTAGGGAAACAATCCAAAGCGCTCTCCCTTACTGAACAATTCCTCTATCAGTTTCCGGCTTTTTAACCGCTCGTTTTTACCAAGTGTAAATTGCTTCACTTTTTTTATTTAAACCAGGCATCACTGCAACACAGAGAAACACGGGTGTTTTTTTTATAAAGCCCAAATCTGTCACCGCCTCCTTCATCCGTGGTATACAAACAAAAATAGCCCCGAAAAAAATCCGGGGCTATAACTATTTTCAAAGCCGGCATCAATCCGGCGCGGGCTATCTTATTTTAATCCTTTCTCGTCAGAAACTGTAAGTTTATGACGTCCCTTTGCACGGCGACTGGCCAGTACTTTACGGCCATTGGCAGTTTGCATGCGTTTGCGGAAACCATGTACGGTTTTACGACGGCGCTTATGAGGTTGAAATGTCTGTTTCATTGTTTAAGTTTTTTCACTTTTTTTTGAAATAAGGCCTGTGAGAAGCAGGACCGGTTTCTGTCTCACAACAGGTCACCACACCCGTTGTTTTGTGAAAGGACGGCAAAGGTAAGGTTTTGATCTCACAAGAACGAAGCCCGCATCCGTATTTTTTCAACCGATTCACTAATTTTTTTGCCTTATTAATTTTCCAGGCTTCACGAGTACAGGGTCTTTTCCAGATCCAGGTGTTTGGACGAAACCGGCTTGCCAAAAAAAGTAGTGGCATGATTGTCAAAGTCTTCCGTTGAATCGGTGGTAAAAAAAGCCATTTGGCCGTTCTTACTGCATTGTTCTTCTATTTCCGGGTGCCGCTCAAGATAATTAACCAGGCTATCTGCTACTATTTGTCCCTGCGACAGCAATTGTACACCGGCAGGCAAAAACTGCTGAATTTTATTTTTTAGTAAAGGATAGTGCGTGCAGGCAAGCAACAAGGTGTCTATGCGGGCGGGTTTTGAAAAAATATGATTGAGGTGCTGTTTTATAAAATAATCAGCTCCCGGTTTGTTGTATTCATTGGCCTCTACCAGGGGCACCCACATAGGACAGGCTTCCTGGTATACTTTTACGTGAGGGAAAAACTTCTCAATTTCTATAAGGTAAGAGCCTGATAATACGGTGCCGCTGGTGGCCAAAACACCTACTTCATTTGTTTTTGTGTAATTGCCTATCATTTCAGTAGTGGGCCTTATTACACCCAGTACGCGCTTACCGGGGGCCAGCACAGGTAAATCATGTTGCTGAATGGTGCGCAATGCTTTTGCAGACGCCGTATTGCAGGCCAGTATTACCAATTGACATCCCTGTCTGAAAAACCACTGTACACATTCCAGCGTGTAGCGGTAGACCGTTTCAAAAGATCTGCTTCCATACGGCGCGCGGGCATTATCACCCAGGTACAGGTAGTCATAAGCGGGAAGCCGGGCTTTCATGTCTTTCAGGACAGTCAGGCCGCCGTAGCCTGAATCAAAAACACCTATGGGTTTTGCCGGTTGCATAAACAAAAATAAAAACGCCAGGCTTAGCAACCCGACGTTTTCTTAATAGTGTGTCAATATTTTATTTTATTTCAACCCTAATTTCTTCCTAACCAGTGGCGCTATATCATCTGATGGAGGAGCAACCAATAGTGCTTCTTTTACAAACACATAGCTGTATCCATTTTCTTTGGCTACAGCAGTTACTGCATCAAGCGCTTTTTTCTGAATGGGTTCGGACATTTCCTGCTGTTTCTTTTGCAATTCCTGCTGAATGCGCTGATCTTCGCCCTGCATGGCCTGCATTTGATCCTGCAATGATTTTCTTTTTACTTCTTTTACAGAAGAAGTCATGGTTGCAGAGTCTTTATAAAACTTTGCTACGGCATCGTCGAAAGCCGCTGATTTGTCCTGTGCGCTCTGTACCAGGGCCTCACGAAACTGTTGCAGTGCAGTATCAGCTTTTTTTGCTTCAGGCATTGCCAGAATAATATCGCTCAGCGAAATATGACCAATCTTGTTTTGCGCCTGGGCACGGTTTCCTGCTGCAAATAAAACGATTGCAAGGACCACTAATGTAAAAGCCTTTTTCATTGTTGTGTTTGTTTTTAGTATTCTTATAAAACCTGTTGTTGGGTCTTATTTTTATAGTTGTTTTTATTAAAGAGCCGGTTGTTTGTAAAAAGCTGCTTTCGCTAATATTTAACAGCCTGTAAATCCTCCAATTCCCGTTTATTTGATCCCCAATTCCCTTAGTACATCCTCGCTCTTGTCCAGTTTGGGGTCGGCAAATATAACAGTAATTCCTTCACTTTTATCCAAAATAAAATCGTATTGTTTGGCCACTGCCAGTTTCTGGATGGCGTTGTAAACTTTGTCCTGCACGGGTTTTACCAGTTCCTGCCTTTTTTTAAACAGATCGCCCTCAAAACCAAATCTTTTGCGTTGCAATTCGCGGGTTTCTTTTTCTTTTACAAAAATCTCGTCTTCCCTTTTTTTCTTCAGCACATCGCTCAGCATGACTTGTTCTGCCTCAAAATCTTTGTACATCTTATCCAGTTCTGCCTGTTTTGCTTCAATTTCTTTTTGCCAGACTTCGCTTTGCTGATCAAGTTTTTTTTGCGCGTCTTTATAATCGGGCATTTTATCAAGGATATACTTGGTATCTACAATGGCATAACGCTGGGCATTTGCCGCTACTGCAAGCACTAACAGGCTGCAGGTTATCAGGAGTAGTTTTTTCATACCTTTTATTTTATTAATTAGAGGGTGAACTGCCGAATAACTGTTACTCAGGTTCAAAGCCAAGCAGGAAGGTAAATTTGGCAGCGCCTTTCAGTCCTGTGCCGGGCGTCAACCTGTCTAAACCTATACCATAATCAAAACCAAGCAATCCAAACATGGGTAAAAAGAAACGCATACCTACACCAACGCTTCTGCGCAACTGGAACGGATTGTAATCTTTATAATTATACCATCCGTTGGCAGCTTCAAAAAATGCAAGGCCATATATCGTACTGCTGGGATTGGTACTAAAAGGATACCTTACCTCGGCTACATACTTGTTAAACATAATAAAGAACTGGCTGGTACTGTTCTGGTCTGGGTTAATTTTTGGATCTGAGCTGGTATAGATAGGATAACCACGCTGTGAAATAATATCATACCCAAGAATACCATAGTTGTTTGAAAGACCGGCATCGCCCAACTGAAAGCGTTCAAAAGGTGAATAATCCAGTTTGGGATTGTAGCGGCCCATGAAGCCATATTTGGCAGCCACTTTCAATATAAACTGTTTGTTCCTGTCTTCACCGGTTGCCCGGCTTAAAGGTACATACCACTCGCCGTTAAAACGCCATTTGTGAAACTCCACAAACTTATAGGGATTGGTTGAGGTAACCAGGCTCTTGTCGAATACTGAATAGGGTGGTGTAAACTGACCGCTTAAAGTAAAGGCAGACCCGCTTCTTGGAAACAGGGGCTGATCTACAGAC
>Ga0163162_10002372_pt1 | contig 17704 bp, 16 predicted proteins | sample S55metaG_FD_115310 | JGI IMG/M metagenome (GOLD analysis project Ga0163162, IMG submission 115310) | Switchgrass rhizosphere microbial communities from Kellogg Biological Station, Michigan, USA - S5-5 metaG | ecosystem: Host-associated > Plants > Roots > Rhizosphere > Soil | place: USA...
AAATTTGTTGCCGGATTGTCGGTTCTTTTTACTCGATTTTTATCAAAATTTTTCTTAGGAATTTTTGAGCTCTGTAATAGAAAACCCCGGATAGAGGTCCGGGGGATAACAATATAAATGGAGTAAAAAATGAAGCCAACTGGCTACACAGCAACGTGAAGATTATATGGATGCCCACCAGGATCAGACCGATCAGGAGGAAAAGTCAGACCCAGGGCGTCGTCATGCGGGGTCCCGGTTGCACCCGGAATAAATGTAAGGTGTAATTGTTTTTGTGCGACCTCGCCGATTCTCAATCAAGCGGTCAATCGATAGTAGCATATGGGAAATTTACAAAATATCTCCCCTTTTGAAGATCTTCCACACTGCAATCGATTTGTTTGGCTGGTGATGATCGATCTTGAGTTGCCGGACCATATTTCACCAGTGTTCAACAAACAGCGACTCCCGCCACCGGACGAGGGCCGGCCGGCCGGCCATTATTTATTGTATCGCCAGTTGTTTAGGGAAAGCTAGGATTACCAAAACGGGAACGAAAGAAAATAAAAGGCCGGGGATAAGAAAACGAATTGAATATAATGATGGATGTGCTGAGAGAGAATTGAATGCACACCTGCTTCAATAAAATTTTCGGGGCCAATCAATTTAAAGACTAAATTTATGTTCCTCTCTGCCCCGTGTAACACCCGTCCTGCCCTTGTCATTATTAATACTAAAATCAAAAGTCAATGAAACAATCAAAATTTCTTCTCATGCTTTTTGGAGCAGCCATGACATTCTTTTTGATCTCCTGCGGCGGAAGTGATGAGAAAAAAAGCTCTGAATCCACTACCACCGACACAGCTGCTACCGCTACAACTACTACTGAAGCTGCGCCAGTCAACACTATCATCACTACACCACAAAATATGGTAATCGTAAGGCATAAGGTTGCAAATTTTGCAAAATGGATGGTGGCCTACGATGAACATGACTCCGCCCGTCTCGCTGATGGATTGCATAGCTATGTAATTTCCCGCGATGACAAGGACTCGAATGTGGTAATGCTAGCATTGAAGGCAGATGACCTGGCCAAAGCGAAAGCATTTTCGAAAGATCCGGGTCTAAAAAAGGCGATGCAAAAAGGTGGCGTAATGGGTGCGCCGATGATTAAGTTTTATACCATGGTTTTCCAGGACACTGCTGTCATTGATTCAAAAATGCGTACCTCCACTATGTTCAAGGTGAAAGACTGGGATATGTGGAAAAAATCTTTCGACAGTACGAGGGCCTTGAATTCAGACATTGGTTTGAAAGTGAGGGCGTATGGTTATGATCCCGATGATAATCATAATGTGATAATAGTTGCAGCTGTGTTGGACACCGCTAAGGCGCATGCATACTGGAACTCAGATATGCTGAAACAAAGAAGGGCTGCGTCAGGAGTTGTAGGAACGCCGCAAAGATTTGTGTATGACATTGTGAAGAGATATTAATTGGAATCACTTCTGTAAATGAATTAAAGATGAAGGATACTTCATCTTTTTTATTGTCTGATTCTATAGAAAATTCCAAGATGATTTCTAATTCTGTACAAATGCGATCCCGGGTGCTTTATAGTTTAATGCGGTGGTGGTGCCGCAGGTGACATCCACTGTCACGCCTGTTATTCCCGCCGCCATATCACTCGCAAGAAATACAGCGACATTTGCGATGTCATTCATCACGGGCATTTTTTTCAGCATGGTGTCGTTTTCAATTTTTTTAATGAAGTCAACAGCCTTCTTTCCGCCATGAGCAAGTGCATCAACGAATGGTTGTGAATCGGGCGAGCCCCCTGAACGAATATTCACTACTCTGACGCCATACATACCAAGTTCTGAAGCAAGACCTAGTGAAATTTTTTCGATGACTGAGCAAGCAGGTCCAAAACCACCTGCTGTAGGATATCCAATTCCGCCGGGAGTAGCTGTTAATGACAGAATTACTCCGGAGCCCTGCTTTATCATTACTCTTCCGGCGGCTGTTCCTGTTATAAAATAACTTTCACTCACTCTCCGTATCGGGCGAATAAAGTCTTCAAAGGGAAGATCCACGAGAGGGATACCTTGTATGTCTTCCGTTTTGATAAGGTTCATCGATATATCAATAGTTCCCGCCTTCCTCACCACTTGATTGACATAATCATTCACTTGTTTTTCATTTAACGCATCTATCTGCGCAACTTCTGCTTTGCCACCATCAGCAACGATTTCATCAGCTAATCTCTGAACCGGTTCCATATGATGATTACTCAACAAAAGGTTGGCGCCGGCTTTGGCAAGACTTCGTGCGATCGCACCACCGACGGAACCCCCCGCAGCAAACAGAACCGCGTTTTTGTTTTGGAGCAACATAAAGAGTTGTTTTAATGATCGGATACTACTAACCCTCAAATTTAGTTTGACCACGAAGTTTTTGAGAGGGCTTGATACGCCAATTTATCGGTGGGTTTGCGGCAATCGGGTGGGTTTCCTGTTTTCCGTGGTGTGAGCCGGAACAGTTATTGCAAGAATTGAGTAAATGATATTATGAAGCGGCTCTGTGTAAAACTCACTATACTGGTTACTATAAGCCTTGTTTTTCACACAAGCCGCTGCTTTGGTTATTCGGTACTTACCCACGAGGCGATCATTGATGCAAACTGGAATACAGCACTTATTCCGGCGCTCAGGCAAAAGTTCCCCGCAGCTACTGATGAAGAATTGAAAAATGCCCACGCGTTTGCTTATGGGGGTTGTGTAATGCCTGATCTTGGTTATTATCCTTTTGGCAGTAAACTCTTCACGAACCTGGTTCATTATGTGCGCGGCGGGGATTTTATAGAAAATCTTTTTAAAGAGGCAAGTAATATAAATGAGTATGCGTTCGCCTTGGGTGCACTTTGTCATTATTATGCTGATAAGTACGGTCACTCAGTTGGTGTAAACAGGTCGGTACCACTGATATACCCTGAAATGAAAAGAAAATTCGGCGACACCGTTACGTATGCGGACGATAAAATATCACATTTGCGGACCGAGTTCTCCTTTGATGTGGTGCAGACTGCAAGGGGCAATTATGCACCACAAGCTTACCACGATTTTATTGGGTTCCAGGTTTCAAAAGAATTGATTGAAAAAGCATTTCTAAGAACCTATGGACTTGAGGTGAACGAGTTGTTTGGAAATTTTGATCGGGCTGTCGGTAGTTTTCGCTGGTCGGTAAAAGAGCTTATTCCTTCTGCAACAAGAGCGGCCTGGAAAACAAAAAGAAAAGAGATCAGTGAATTAAATCCTTCTGTTGCACGGGGTAGTTATGTTTACAGTGTCCGAAGGCGGAAATATTTTGAAGAATTTGGACGGGAAAGGAATAAGGCAACGTTTGGGGAGTCTGTTCTTGCTTTTCTCATCAGGATCGCTCCAAAATGGGGACCACTGAAAATTCTAAAATTCAGGATACCGGATGAAGCAGCTGAGAAAATGTTCTTTGAGAGTTTTGATGAAACGGTTGCGCAATATCGTCATCAGGTAAACAGCATGGGAAAGCCTTATTTCGAGCTTTCCAATGTTGATTGGGACACCGGTAAAAAGACTATGCAGGGTGAATATAGCCTGGCGGATAAAACCTATTCAGACTGGCTCATCAAACTAAAGGAAAAAAATTTCGCGACCATAACTTCTTCAATGAAAAAAAATATACTTGCTTTTTATAAAAATCACTCTACTGATTCTACAATAGATACCGAGCAATGGAAACAAACAGCTGCCGCGCTGGATGAGTTAAAAATAGAAAAATGATTCTGACCCCAGTGACATGGACGCACTGTTTTCGCAGAATTGGGTGAATGAGAACCTGGCCGTCGCTGGTAGCTTTTTTGGGTATTGATGACTATAAATTTTTCTTTGGTTGAACGCTTACACCCATTTATCTGCAATTCACCGATTAGATCTTTAACCCTGCAAGACAAAGTGATTAACTTGCAGATTCACTATTATCTGTTATCTGTGGCAAAGCATCATCCACTCGATTTAAAAGAAGGCAAATCGCCAAAAGCAAAGATCAACAGGGAAAACCTGCGGCAGGCATTGATACTTTTTAAATACCTGAAACCTTATCGCGGCAAATTCATATTAGGAATGGTCTTTATTGCTTTCACGGCATTTTCTACAAGTTTGTTTCCATTGTTCTTAGGGAAAATGATCGATGCAGCTTCACCGGGGACTGCCTTACCTGGCATTGCTACAGGGTCAAATTTTGGCCTCAACATAAAAAGTATACACTGGAGTTTAAATACAGCGCTGCTTCTCATTTTCTGTCAACTCACCGTACAGACTTTCTTTTCATTTATGAGAGTATACCTGCTCACCGCAGTGGGTGAAAGAAGTTTAGCCGATATGCGCAAAGATGTTTACAGCAAATTGCTCACCATGCCCATGAGTTTTTTTACAGAAAAGAGAGTAGGTGAGTTAAGCAATCGAATCTCTTCAGATCTTTCCCAGATACAGGACGCCATCTCTTTTACGCTTGCAGAATTTCTACGTGGTGTTTTCATGCTCATGATTGGGTTAGGATTTATATTCTGGATCAGTCCCAAACTGGCATTAGTCATGTTATCAGTTGTTCCATTGCTGGCGATCATTGCAGTTGTATTCGGAAAGCGCATTCGCAAAATGGCCCGCAAAGCACAGGACCAGTTAGCCGATAGCGGCACGATTGTCCAGGAAACCTTTCATGGTATATCCATAGTCAAAGCATTCACGAGTGAGTTTTATGAGATCACACGCTATGTAAAAAGTTTGAGGGCTGTCGTATCAACCGCGATCAGCAACGCAAGATATCGCGGCGCATTTGTGGCGTTTATGATCTTTAGCCTGTTTGGCACACTTGCCTTTGTGATCTGGTATGGTGGCCGCATGATACAACATGGTGAGCTGACGATCGGAGTACTGGTAATGTTCGTGATCTTTTCGATGTTCGTCGGTGGAACCTTTGCCGGGTTTGCCGATATGTTTTCACAATTACAAAAAACGTTGGGCGCTACTCAAAGCGTGAGGGAGATTTTGAGAAGTGATGGTGAAGATGTGGAATTGAAAGCTATCGAAGTGCAACCACGATATGCACTGAAGGGCAATGTAAAGTTTGACCATGTCGCATTCAGTTATCCGAGCCGGAAGGACATTGTGGTACTAAAGGATCTGTCATTATCGGCAAACAATGGAGAACAGGTAGCGATCGTGGGACCAAGTGGTGCAGGCAAATCAACGATAGCATCATTGCTGTTGCATTTTTATGAACCTGATAGTGGTACTATTTATTTTGATGAGCGACCGGCCCGTGAATTTCCTCTTTCCCAGTTACGGAGGCAAATGGCCGTGGTGCCACAGGATGTGATGTTGTTTGGCGGCAGTATCAGAGAAAATATTGCCTATGGAAAACCGGGCGCCACGGATGAAGAGATCATCGCCGCTGCAAAAAATGCCAACGCCCATGAGTTTGTCAAAAATTTTCCTGAGCAGTATGATACTATTGTTGGTGAACGTGGCATTAAATTAAGTGGTGGTCAGCGGCAGCGCGTTGCCATTGCCCGCGCGATACTAAAGGACCCCGCCATTTTGATCTTAGATGAAGCCACTTCTTCGCTTGATAGTGAGAGCGAGCAATTAGTACAAGAAGCGTTAGAAAATTTAATGAAGGGCCGTACAAGTTTTGTCATCGCGCACAGACTTTCTACAATTCGCAATGCAGATAAAATTGTATTGATTGACAAAGGTGTTGTAAGCGAAGCTGGCACTCATGCTGAACTGATGAATTTAAATGGTCTTTATCGTAAACTCAACGAGATGCAATTTGATTTTGATCTGGTGGGAGAATCACCTGGTCCTCAGTTGAACGGCGGATAGTCTTCCTTGCATATAAAATGTTTTTGCCCTAAAACCTCCGCAATTTGTTTCCCTCCATAAGTTCCATTTCGACAAAATTGCTGACCCCTCCTACGAAAAGTTATACTGTAGTCAAAATTCCTCGCTTATGGGTGTATTTCGAACCATAGGGGCTTTTACAAGAAGGTTAAGCATTTTATTGGCGGTTACCATACTGATGTCCTTGTTTTTATACCTCTACTACTTTAGATATGTTCCTTCAAACAGAGAAAGGCTTCAACACCAGGCGTTTTTAATACTGCAACAACAAAACGAGGGCATCCAGCAACGTTTGGAAGATCTCAAAAATTACATGGCTGTGCAGAACCGTCAGTTGGTGGACAGTGGATTAGCCCGGGAGGAGACTAGTCTCAAATTTGACCATCCGTTAGCATATACGGTCGATTTTGAAAAAGAAAAAAAGACAATCCATAGTGAGAAACGCAAAGGCGCAAGCGATCCGAAAATTTGCTGGGATTTGGATGGAGAAAAAGTTGTCACTTTCAAATTTCAAAATTTGAAGGCCCCCAATCCGAAAGCTGTCCCGGGCAGCTATAAAGTCTCGTTGAGTGAGTTGTTCGAAAAAATCCTGCAGTCTGGTAATATTGACTTCTTCCGGTATCACTTCATCATTTGCAATAAACATGCGGCGGAGCCGATTGAACCTGGCGATGATCACAAGGATCACTCTCCACGACCTGATTCGAGCGATCACTCTCATATACTGTATAATACTCCAGGACTTCCGGTTTCTGAACAACTTGAACCTGACAGCCTGGGAACCTTGCTTAAAGCGGTTCAATTTTCCAAGATCATAGACCTCGAGATCAGTGGCAGCCGATACAAAGGCTTCTTGCTTCCTTTCCAGTTAGAACGGCATAACCTCATCCTTGCGGGCCTAATGACGGAGACAGAATACGAAGAAAGGTTGCAAAGCATTCCTTTCGGAAGCGTTAGTTGCGTCGCGATCATTTTTGTTCTTATTCTTATTTCCCTGCCTTACATCAAGGTGTTCTTCATAGGCAGGGAGGAGCATTGGGGCACCCGGGACGTTGCTTTTCTTGCAGTGACCTTGTTTGTTGGAACAGCAGTTCTTTTGGTTATTTTTCAGCAATTATTGATGCAAACCGGTGAGGGATTGCGAACAAGGAACAAACTATACACCCTGAGCGATCGGATCAATACAGAACTTCATAAAGAGATATCACTGGCATACTTCGAATTGAAAAATCTTGATTCTTCGTTAAGAAAAGCGATTTCTGAATCTTCAGATCTGAAAAAGGATGGTAGGAAACTTCTGATAAAATCCCACTACGGAGCGCCTGATCATTACCTGGCTCTTCCTGTTTCAATTTCAAATAATTACCTGATCTACGACAGGGTTCAATGGTTTAATGACAGCGGAAAACAGGTTTACAAAGGAACGTTTGATGCTCTTTATACATTTCCCAGTGTGAAGCGCAGACAATATTTCAAAGATATAAAAGCAAAACGTCTGTACTCGTTCAAAGATAGTGGTACCGTCACAGTTGATTCCTTTACCATACAGCCTGTCTACAGTATGACCACCAATGCCTTCGAAGTAAACGTGGTCAAACCCAGCCATGTCGACGGTATGATAGGTGCGAGTATGTCGACATATATGAACAGCGTGGTCAATGCAGTCACTCCTAAGGGCTATGAATTTTATATCATAGATGACAAAGGTTTGATTCAGTTTCAATCAGAGGGGACTGTAACCTTCAAAGAAAATTTTCTCGAATGGCTCAATGATGATCAAAACCTGGCGAGTATTATCAGGAACAGACAAAGCAGGTACTTACCAAATCAATACATCAATGACCGGCCATGCTCCATGTATATCAGGCCTCTCGATCAGTTGCCGCTGCACCTGGTTGTCTATCACTGTAATGACAATAGCACGGCTTCTATGTTGCATATTAATGCGTTTGTTTTGTTCTTCCTGCTGACACTCTTCATCATGTTGTTTGGATATGGTGTTATTGCGTTTAACAAGAATGTTCATTTTTCGCGTTTGAATCAACCCATTGCACAATTAAGTGCGATCAGGTGGCACGGAAAGACGAAAGATGGATTTCTGTTTGCCGCAAACAGGTACTTATTGTTCTATATTTTAGCGACCGTTATTTACAAAATGATCGTGCACCATTATGCGGCATCCTGGCTGATGGGACTGGTATTCCCCATTTTCGTGATCTGGACAATGACGCTGTGCTTTAGATTACATAGGCATGGAGAAGATCCATTCTCTGCGTTCGTCAGCAGGAAAAAAGATAACCCCGGTTTCTTGAATCAGGCGCATAATTATGCAGCTGTCATCTTCCTGTTTTTTTTAAACTTCATTTTTTTCAGAATAGAAACGAGCTCCGTTTCAAGGCTCGCCCTGGTAGGTTATGAAATGATAAGCTTCGCCTTTATGCCTGTCGCTCTTGTGAAACATCAAGGCAGCAATACCGGTTGGCAAAGAATTTTCTTCTTTAAGAATAAACAATTGCGTGGCTCCTTTTGGTTTTTACTGGTGACTGCAGTATCAATTGTTCCGGTGAATTGTTTTTTTAGCTATGCGCAAGAGAAAGAAATTGCTCTGCAAATAAAGGGGCATCAACTTGACCTGGCTGAAAAAATAGAGAATAGGTTGTCAACCTACAATTGGGTTGACTCGGTTGCGAAAAAAAGAGAATTTCCAGTTTCCGTATTTTTTGACCAGGGAATTTATACAGAGGGTTGCGTTACGCCCACGGATACTAACCACTATCATAACAAGGTGTACACAGAGCCTTATGACACAATTATCAGGGCCATTAGTTGGAAATATCATTCGGTAGATAAGATTCTCCCTGGCCAGGATTTTGCAAACGACGACCAATGGTTTAGAGACGATCACGGAAGCCTGTTGTCGCTGAAGTATAACCTCAGGCCAGAAAGTGAAAAGCCAGAAAGCATCGCGAAGGTTCATGGTTTGATCCTGTCTTACAAATTGCCTTCTGTTTTTGCATATTATCAGATGCAGAATGTCAGAGCCATATTCTTAGTAGTGTTCTTTAGTGCGTTGCTGTTGTTTTTGTTTTATCGGTTACTACATACAATTTCCAGCCGCCTGTTCCAAACATGGAACTTGGAAAAACAGGATTATAGCCTGCATAATAGTGATCACAGTTTTATAGAACAACGACTCCACAAAAAAAGTTACGATGGAATCAATGGCGACTATCAACTCGTCAAAGAGGTTTTAAAGAACAACCGGGAAAAGCAAGATACGAAGACTTCGTCCCTTACAAAGGCCTGGGAAAAGGAGTATAGTAACGTATCTGACGAACGCGAAAGAATCGGACAGGAAGGCCTGATCCTGTTCAATCAGTATCACCTGGCTCCCTTGTATGAAAGGTTGTGGACGGACTGCAATGATGAAGAAAAATATCTCTTGTATGATATGTCGAGGGATGGCTTTATGAATTCGAAAAAAGTAAACGTCATTCAACAATTGCTATATAAGGGATTACTTATAAATAAGCAGGGAGAATTGAGGATCATGAGTGTCAGTTTCAGGAATTTTATACTCGACAAAAAAAGCACCCCGGAACTCTTAACCCTAAGCCAAAAATTTCACAGCCAAGGTTCGTGGGCCAAACTTCGCACGCCTGTCCTGGTCATAGTAACAGCCATCGGTGCATTCTTATTCATTACGCAACAGGATCTCTTGCAAAGGATGACTGCTTTGGTTCCAACGCTTAGCGCCGTACTTGGACTGGGAGCCCTGGTACTTGGATCAAAATCACCGTCCGCTATTAAAAAATGATTTAGCACAAAGACATAGATGTAAAGGACAGTTTATTTACCAGTCTTAATAAAACTCACAAGGTCGGTAACAAACCTTTTCGGTTCCTCCCAGTGCAATGCATGCCCTGTTCCTTCATACACGAGCATCTCCAGAAAGAATGGGAGGCAATCTCCTTGCGGGAAAGAACGCTTCCCATATCATCAGCACCAGGTACATAGCCATGATCAGCAAAAAGACCGGGTCTGCTAAAATTTGAAAAGGTGTAGGCATAAGGTTTTGTTTTTAATTACACCTTTTAATGCGTAAGTAAACAACTTACAATGTGAGGCAATACAAACTTACTGAGGATTCAGGTCGACGACCCGGGACGAATTGAACTTATTTCATCACAACAGTCTTTGGATTTGCGGGTTTAACCGGCGGTTTCTTAGGATTCCCCGGAGTCTTTTGGATCTGGATTATTTTTCGGAGGACGTCTACCGCAGGTGCGCCGATACCAAGACGTTGAGAATTTGAATTTGTGGGCATTGCCATCATTGTTACGGGATCGAACAACAGATAATCTCCCGGATTTTTCAAAGCAGGAGCTTCCCGGGGAACATACACTTGTATTTTGACATGTTGATAGCTGCTGGGAAAGTAACGCAGGTAATAACCATCTGGCTGTTTATACCATTGATCTTTGTTGACGGACGCCTTGTTCGTTCGGGATGTTTGTTGAAGGACTGCCACCCTTTCAAACAATTCATAAGAGCTTGTGCCCAACTCAAAAAGTTGTTTCAATTTTAAATTGGCGCTGGTGACTCCTGTTGCAGGCAGAGCCTCCGATACTGTCTTTACGACGCCCATGACTCCCCCCTTCAGTTCAAAAATCTGTTTGCGGGAAAGCAACTGTTGTGCCGTCGTCTGCACATCCCATGAAAGCTTTCTGAAATCGGAACCACTTACAACAGACCATAACAATAACTGGATATTTCTTTGTTCGAGTTCAGGCTTTTTTAAAGAATTGCGTAAGATCGTTTCAATAATATCCCTGCGATAGCCCGTCAGAGGAGCCTGGCGATAGGCATCTTTATCAGAAGGACTGGGTGTTCCAGGCTGAAGACAATAACTTTTAAAATCTGCCTCATAAAAACCTTGAGACAATACGATCTCCCCATCTTCCGTCTGCGGCAATTCCATCAGTGATAATGGTTTTATTGCGGAATCCTTTAGACTGGTTGTGTCAACACGCATTAATTCCGATGGAAGTGCTTCGGATAGATTGCCTGGATGATTATTTAATTCACGATTGGAAGACACCGACCGGTGAGCCGGATTGCAGGCAATAAGCAGAAGAAAAACGAAAAAATTTTTAAGTAAAAATCTTGACATAAGGACGTTTTATTGTGTGCTCTCATTCGAAAATCTCACGTACATCTTCCATACAAAATCTAAAAAAAACCTCTCATTTAAAAGGAGTACGCAAGCAAAGTATTGTTAAGCTTCTAACGAATGGAGCAGCAATGAATTGCTGGTAATTCATGGTGAGGATCAGAGTTTGCGTTGCAGGTTATCCCGAAAAGTACACCCTGTTAATTGGAAAATAGGTCACTAAGCGCACAAAGAAGACACGAGGTACACAAAGTTTTTCTCTGTGCACATCCATGTCCTCCGTGCCTCCATGGTAAAATTGTTCACGTCGTGTTCTATGTGACCCGCACGCAAAACCTTCATAAAGCAGACAGTTTTTTCTATCTTGCCATTCTAAACGAACGGATATGGACTTCCAACTCATCACTGGCAGGCCAGATACCCCCGATTACCTGGCATTCACCACCACTTTCACACACAACAGGGTTTTTTATAAAGCAGCTCTTGCCGAGACCATTTCATGGAGCGGGCAACTGACCGGAACCTATGATGCGTTGCTCCAATCGGGCAAGGGAACACAGCGTCTTACACTTGTAAAAGAGGGTGACCACTGGAGAGCCGGAGACGAAGTGGAACAGATCGGAATTGTTCAGCAAGAGGTGGTTGATCTGCTGGGTGAGGCCATCAGGGCGGCTCGCAAATAAAAATGATCCGATACTTTCGGACTTGCTTCGCTCATGCCCAGGTTACATCACCGGGGTTCAGTCCACCACTGAAAGCGATTGCACTTCCTATTCCTTTGGCAAGCATGCCTTTCATTTCTGCGCTATCAAAATTCAATCCGCCGGGCCCCCCGCCCAGTGGCGCATCGGGTCTTATCGTAAATAATTTCAGTGGAACTTTATCTGCATATGGACTTTCGCTGATGGTGAAGTAGCGGTTAACATCGTTTCCCGGGATGCCGTCATTGATCATTTTTCTTTTCACGGCGTCAATGTATTGCAAAGCTTCATTGTATTGATCGGGAATGATCAGGTCATTCTTCCCAACATCAGTCATAAAAATATCGATGGTGCGCTGCATCAAACTAAAGAGATCACCATAATATTTATTTTCGGGTTCGTTCACACCGGTTGACAACAGGATGGCAAATATTTCGGTGGCGCCGGCATCAATGGCCATCTCAATACCGGCGTATTCTCTGACTCCCCCATCAACATACTGATGATCCTTCTCTGCATTACCGGGAAGGTTTTTATTTACCTGGATCGTTGGCATGAACACCGGCTGGCACGACGAAGCCATGATTGCCCTGCGAAAGTGATCACTATTGGTAATCTGCCTGATTTCATACCCCTCCTTCGATGTGGCGGCGGTATCGTTTGTGAATACAGTCAGGGCTTCCGTTTGCAGGCATGTTGTGTTGATATATAATTTCTTTCCTGAAGTCTGCAATATGTTGTACCGGTCATCTGTAAAATATTTATTGACCAGGTTCCATAATGGATTCGCGTCAAAAATGCTGTCTGTATTGAGCCTGTCCCCAATCCTCAACTCTTTTACGATGGTCCCCTTCGATTGCGTGGTATAAATTTCTTCAAGAAGGTTGATCTCATCGATAGCGGCTAATGGTACAATCAATGAGCCGGTGCTGGTGCCAACATAAATGTCAAAAACAAGTGAAGGATATATCTGATGTAATTGTTTGATCGCTCCTACGGCAAAAGCTCCTTTAGAACCGCCACCACTGATTACTAATGCTCTTTTCATACGCAATGAAGTTATGGGTGAGGAATTTTTTTTACTTTACTGATCCGGAACGCTACTGTCCCCTGGATCCACCAGCTGTTCAAATTATAATCGCGATGCACGCTGATGCCGGTTACAAATAAATTCAAAAGATCAACATTTACAGCACCGCCGAGCAATCGCTGTTGATCGGTGCCCCACCAATGGTCGAGGGAAAGATTGATATTGCCGCCGCTGCCAAAATTTTTTAGTGAGAAGGTTTTCAGTTTGATCGAAACAGTAGGACCGGCAAGACCTTGTAGTTTTTTGTTTGTATAGAAACCGCCCACCACCGCACCGACACGAAGAAGATTTTCGACAACGGTCCATTGCGGGACCAACTGTAATCCGCCAACATACAGATCGGGTGACGAATGAAAATCGGTCACCATTCCATTATGCAACCGCACGTGCATGATAAATTCATTCTTTGGGAATTCGGGATCCTGCGCTGATACAACGATGGAACTGCACAACAAACAAAGGGCAGACATGAATGTTTTCATAAGAAGTTTGTTTTATTGAAAGTATGAAAATTGAAGAAAAGGGACAATACCATTCTCAGGTGACAACAGCAGACGAAGGCACTTGTTACCAAAAGAATAGAATTTAGTTTGAGTGCAGTTGCCTCGACGACCAGGTAGTAACTTTACAGCAATTAACATTATGAACTCAAAGATCGCCACGCTGGTTTTGATACCTGCTGCAGCCATATTCATTTTCGCATCCGCCTGTAATTCTACAAAGAATAAACCGGTGACCGCAGAAATTAAAAGATATCTATATGTTGCGGTGCCTGGGATTCGTGATTATCTCGGCTATGGAGGACACGGTATTCTTGTTTTTGACATCGACAACGATCATCGTTTTGTAAAACGGATCGTCACCAAAGGCTTTCATCCTGGCGGAAATCCTTCCAATGTTAAAGGGGTAGCCGTAAGTGTTCCACTCAACAGTATTTTTATCAGCACCATTGAATCATTGCAACGCATAGACCTTACTACTGACAAACTGGTTTGGGAAAAAACATTTGAAGGTGGTTGCGACCGGATGTCCATTTCGCCCGATGGCAAAACCATGTACCTTCCTTCTTTTGAAAAAGGTTTCTGGAACGTAGTGGATTGTGTTACTGGTGATGTTATTAAAACGATCGATGTTTATAAGCGGGCACATAACACCATTTATGGGCCTGCGGGAAAATATGTTTATCTGGACGACATCGCATCACCGTTGTTGTATGTAGCCGATGCAACAAAACACGAACTGGTAAACAAGATAGGACCCTTCGACAATTTTGTGCGGCCATTTACCATCAATGGAAAAGAAACACTTGCCTATGTGACCGTAGACAGTTTACTGGGCTTTGAAGTCGGCGATCTTATCAGCGGCAAAAAAATGGCCCATGTGGAAGTAGAAGGATGGGAAGCAGGTCCGGTAAGAAGACATGGTAATCCCAGTCATGGCATCGCATTGACGCCAGATGAAAAAGAGATCTGGTTAGCTGATGGATACAATATGAGATTGCATGTATTCAGCGCGGCATCCCCTTACCAGCAATTGACAACGATACCGTTGAGTGATATGCCCGGTTGGATCAGTTTTAGTATCGATGGCAAATATGTATATCCTTCGAGTGGTGAAGTGATCGAAGCTAACACACGAAAAATAATTACAAGGCTGCAGGACGAATTTCATGATAATGTAGCGAGCGAAAAAATGGTTGAGATAGATCTTGCGGATAACAAAGCGGTAAAAGCGGGTAACCAGTTTGGGATTGGGGGAATAAGGTGAGTGGTGGAGCAATTAGTAATCAGTAATGAGTGACGAGTAAATGAGGCGCATCTACAAAAGTTTCAAACCCATATTATGATTGTCGATTGACATGAATCAAAATATAGTGGACAGCGCAAATCGGAAAATCCTAAATTTTTTTGAAAAGCAACTTTGCGAGTTAAGTCACCGTTACGTTATGCAACTATACCAACAAAGGACTTTAACCTTGTCTTTTTGATCTGAACAAATGTTTCCGGCAGCCGCCGGGATTCTTTCCAATTAATGCGAGTGATGCGCAGTCATGTTCTGCTCTTCTGACAGCAGTTAGTGATAACTATGTCCATCAGTGGTGCGGACAGGCTAAACGCTTTTAATGATATAGCGGTTGGTAATGACATCAACAGCTGAAGAGGAGAATGCTGAAAATCCTGTAAAGAGTAGGCGAAACACTAAATCTTAAAGATGAAACGAACGATCGGAAAAAATGTCTGTGGCTCGCTGATCATAGCAAGTTTTGCGCTTGTTATTATAAGCTGCCACAAAGAAAACAATGACAGGTTAAATACCGCGAATGATGTCGGCAGTATTAACACAAATGCGACGATACCCGAAACATGCAGTGCCATTCCCGACTCCTTACAACCACCTGCCGGGAACAAATTTTTCTTACAAACATACGCTCAAGGTGTGCAGATTTACCAGGTTCAGCGTAATCCGGCCAATCCATCTGAGTTGGTATGGGTAAATATTGCTCCTTTGGCGTCATTGTATGCAAAACCGAATTTTGTTGACCTGCTCATTAATCACTTTGCGGGACCGAGCTGGCAATTTGTAAAAGGTCCTTTCAAAGATGAAAAAGTGGTGGCAAAGAAAGTGAAAGGTTCTACCCAGGATCCGACGGCGATCCAATGGTTGTTACTGCAGGCTGTTGATAGTCTCAGCACACCTCATAACCCTGTATCTTTTGTTCAAAGAATTTGTACGCATGGAGGTTTGGCACCTACCACATCACCCACATTTGTTGGACAGCTGGACAGCATACCTTACACAGCTTCGTATCTTTTCTATACAAGGAATTGATTTTTTCACATTTAAGCGAGGGTCTTCCGAAAGGGAGACCCTTTGACAATATAGACAAGGTTTCGTCACGCCCAATGTTCTTGGAAACGTGAAACGCCCATTTGGCTTTCTGCTCCGTTATAATGATGCAGAAATGCCTTCTCCTTACAATCAGGGCTTAAATTCAATTCCAAAAAATTTACAGGAACATTTTTTAGCTGCCCGGAAATAATATGGAATAATGGTGGATGAGTTGATTAAAAAATAAAAAAGCAACATCTTCCTGTCCAACCACCACACAAATATTCCGGGAATAACATAAACCGTCAATAACAAGAAAAGGATTGTTTTAGTTCTATGCTTCATGTTGGGTCGTTTTTGATCATTCATTTATTTGGGTCAGCAATTGTTTCAGTTTATTGATGTGGCGGCCATACAGTTTATTGATGTAGCCCCGGTTCAGCAGCCACATGATCGTTGTCGAAACCGTTAAAAGAATAAACCAGGCGAGCAAAAATTTCCAAACCGGGTTTGTTGCCGAGGGATAAAGTACGGTTTTATTGATGAGGGAAGGCTTCTTATAGTATAAAACAATGCCCATGAAAATAAGAAGGACAGGAAGGGTAGCAGTGCCCGAAACAAGATAGAATCTCACATATCGCTCCACCATTTTCAATTGCAATTCAAGATTTGATTTCACCCGGCAACTACTACATTGCATCTCATTTAACAATTTATTCTTACGGAAAAAATAATAGCAGAATAGAGCAAGCAGCAAAGTATAAACCCATCCAATGATGCTATATTCACTTTTGAAAGCGATGAAATAATAGATGGCCCCGATGCCCAGGCTAGGGACCAGGATCCACAACTCCATTCGAAGATTGCGTTTCATTTTGGCAATAGGGCTTTGAGATTGCTTGCCGATCATTGCCGAAATTGTGTCTGCACCCGCGGCTTCGATGCCTTCATCGTTCCAAATATTTTTCATATCGTCAAGTTCCATGAGAAATATTTTTTGTTAGCTGGCGAAGTTTTTCTTTGATGCGATTCATTTTTACTCTTAGATTGTTTGCGCTGATGCCAAGAATGTCTTCCATTTCGTCGTAGCTTTTATTTTCAAGATAAAGCATTACGATGGCTGTCTCAATTTCCGGTAACCGGCTTATCGCAACATACAGTATGTCCAGCCTTTCTTCTTTGCTAACCTCACTTAATTCACTCCTTATTTCGAGCGATGTAACTTCTGTTCCCGAAACATGAAGGGCTCTTCTTTTTTTCCTAAAATCTGATATCGCTGTGTTTAAAGCCACCCTGTACATCCAGGTGCTGAACTTTGATTGTCCCTGGAATTTTGGAAGGGCCCTCCATAGCTGCACAACAATTTCCTGGAAAAGATCTTCTCTGTCAGGCTGGGTTTGACCATAGAGACGGCATATCTTCTGGAGAATGCCCTGGTTGGCTTGTACCTGCCTGACGAATTCTTCCTGTGTCATTGATATAATGATTTGTCGCCGGGAGTAGCTTTTTGTTACAAGTTAGCAGAAGATTTTTTTTGCATCGATGCCATGCGGTGTATGATCATCAAGTTAAACATTACTGAATAAGTACAATTGTGGGGGCATAATGTTTGGGGTGAAATTGAATTCGCTATTAGAGCGCAACAGTAAAAGAATTATTAATTTTTAAAACCAAATCAAATGGCAGCAAGAAATAAATATGAGCAGCAAGGAGCTGCTGTGCAAAATGAAGTGGTCATACACCGGGTATTTGATCTGCCCGTTAATAAAGTGTGGCGGGCATTGACGGAATCCGAACAGTTCAAAAAGTGGTGGGGACCAAAGGGATTTACTTGTCCTTCCAGTACAATGGAAGCTAGAGTAGGTGGCAAGTATCTGAATTGTATGCGTGGACCTGATGGAAAAGAATACTGGTCAACCGGTGTTGTAAAGGAATTTATTCCGCAGAAAAAATTGGTTATATCAGATAGTTTTTCAGATAAGAATGGAAATAT
>Ga0163162_10002374_pt1 | contig 17700 bp, 16 predicted proteins | sample S55metaG_FD_115310 | JGI IMG/M metagenome (GOLD analysis project Ga0163162, IMG submission 115310) | Switchgrass rhizosphere microbial communities from Kellogg Biological Station, Michigan, USA - S5-5 metaG | ecosystem: Host-associated > Plants > Roots > Rhizosphere > Soil | place: USA...
AAGAACCCATACACATCCGGTCAAATCATGAAATTGGAAATTGTTTCAAGAAAGTACATTTCAGGTGGTGAAGAATATGAAGAACAAACCTTGAAAGGAGGAGGTTGGACTTTTATAAGGTACGAAGATTGACACTATGAAAAAGCAGGTATTGATTCGTGGATTTTTGGTTGCAGCATTGGCGTTCTTTTCCTTTCTCATGCTCAGGCTTTCACTCCCATATACCAACATGAACAGTGGCGTGGATTTCCTGCAAACCAAGCAAAATGTTTATCATTTGGATCACTGGCGAATAAGTTTTTATACGCATGTTTTCACGAGCATATTTGTATTGATCGCCGGATTTACACAATTCAATCCCTGGATCCTCAAGCATCATAAACTGTGGCATCGACGGATGGGTTATTTGTATATACTTATCGTAGTTTTTGTCACCGGCCCCTCTGCCTTTATTATGGGGCTTTATGCGAATGGTGGGTTACCAGCGAGAGCGAGTTTTACAGTATTGGCGGCCTTGTGGATTATTTTCACGGCGCTGGCCTGGAATTATGCATTGAAGGGAAGGTTCCAAACTCACGGAGCATTTATGATAAGAAGCTATGCATTGACTCTTTCAGCTATTACGCTTCGCTTGTACACCATCGCTTTCCACATGATCGGGGCGGAAGCGAGTCCCAAGGATATTTATATTACCACGGCCTGGTTGAGTTGGGTACCGAATCTCATCCTTGCAGAAATACTAATCCGAAATGGTGTGGTGAAAAAAATCTTCAATCAAAAACCGGTTATTTCATCGCAAGCGGTTCATTGATTTTTTCAAAGTGTCCATCTGGCTTTATGCGAAAGTTGTTTACTCCGAGTAATTCTGATTTCACGACATAATTATGTTCGTACCCATCTTTCTCTGGATCATCCTTGAAAATATTCTTGTATTCCCTGATCTCAAAATTATAGTTCTGTTTAAGGCTTAGAACTCTAAAGGCATCTGTGAAACTGCGTTGCCCCGCAACCAGCATCTTGTCGATAATTTTTCCGCCCGGAGCATAAGTAACCATATAAAAATAGGTGGGCGTATTTCCATTTGCGTCAGTAAGCCAGGTGTTTTTACCCGCGTACATTAGCGCAATAGATGCGCTGTCTTTGCGAATGTTTGCAAAATAGTAGTATTCATTTTCCACTTCCCTTGAAAATTTGGCGTCTCTCATTTCAGGAACATACTTTTCATAGTCATAGGCGATGGCTTCATTCAGCGGATGCTGTTGTATCCAAATCGTATTGATCACTAGTGGAAGTTCAATCTTATTAAATTCATTCTTAAAATTTTCCCAGAGCATTTTTTGGGGATCCTTGTTGCCGCTCATGGATTCAAAGTAGCCCTGTACAAACTCGTAATTGTTGCCTTTCGCGATGTTAAACACACTGTCTTTGAGGTAATCTGTTGGCCTGCTATATCCCATTTGCAATGCTAACTGCATATAGTGCAATGCTTCCTTGTTTTCGTCGTCATGCTTTGCTTCCCCCGAAATTTCATTTGCATAATAGGCGTGTGCCAGCGATAGCTTGTACATTACATTTGACAGGGGACTGTAGTCAAATTGTTCTGCCATTTTGAATGCCTGAATAGCTTCACTATAATTATTGTTGTCAAATAGCGCATTACCTAATTCAAAATAAGTTTTGGCATCCGGGTGAAGCAATATAGAAGCTTTGAATTCGGCAATACTTTCCGGTAGGTGATTCTTTTTATTACGGTAAAGATCAATGGCAGAAAGAAATTTCTTCTTGGCTTCTTCTTTATTGCCAACAAACTGCGATGCAGTGTCAAAATTGTACATCGCCTGCTCGGAAAACTTAGAATCCTTTTTAGATACAGAAGAAGAGCAGGAATAAATAATAAGGGAAACGAGAATTCCGGCTATCGTGAATTTCATAACAGAGGGTTGATAAAGTAAGGTAAAAACATTTTGACGGGCTTCAAATGGGGTTTCTACGTTACCTTTGATTTTAACAGAATTTTCAACATGGAGACAGATTTTTTGGTGATTGGATCCGGCATTGCAGGATTGACCTATGCCCTGAAAGTCGCCGACCGGTTTCCCGACAAGCGCGTCACGGTCATGACCAAAACAATTTCGGACGAGACCAATACCAAATACGCACAGGGAGGCATAGCCGGAGTGATTGATGCCGAAAATGACAGTTTCGAAAAACATATTGAAGACACGCTGATTGCGGGAGACGGACTTTGCAATCCGCACATCGTTGAAATTGTTGTCAGGGAAGGTGTGGATCGAATTCGCGACATCATTGCATGGGGTGCTCAATTTGACAAAGAAGAAGACGGTGATTATGCACTTGGGAGAGAGGGCGGGCACAGCGAGTACCGCATTTTGCATCACAAGGATGTTACGGGAAGGGAAATGGAGCGCGCATTGTTGGAAGCAGTAAAGGCACGTCCGAATATTCACATCATCAGCCATTGTTTTGTAATCGACCTGATCACCCAGCATCACCTGGGCTACCTGGTAATGAAATCAACGCCCGGAATTGAATGTTATGGCGTGTATGCGCTGAATCTTCGTACAAACGAAATTGAAAAGATATTGGCCAGGATAACAATGCTGGCAACCGGGGGTAACGGCCAGGTATACCGTACAACCACCAACCCGGCCATTGCAACCGGGGATGGGGTGGCGATGGTCTACCGTGCCAAGGGCAGGATTGAAAACATGGAATTTATCCAGTTTCATCCAACGGCGTTATATGAGCCAGGAGGGAGGGGGCAGGCCTTCCTCATCACAGAAGCAGTTCGGGGCGATGGTGGAATTCTTCGAAACAAAAATGCTGAAGCCTTTATGGAGCGCTACGACCACCGCAAGGACCTGGCGCCCCGCGACATCGTAGCAAGGGCAATTGACAGCGAGATGAAGATTACGGGAACTGAACACGTGTACCTCGACTGCCGCCACATGGACAAGGAAAAATTCCTGCATCATTTCCCCAATATCTATCAAAAGTGTATGTCGATTGGTATCGATATCACACAACAAATGATTCCGGTTGCGCCGGCGGCGCATTATTCATGCGGTGGCATCAAGACCGATGAATGGGGGCGAACATCCATTGATTACCTGTATGCCGCGGGAGAATGTGCTTCCACAGGTTTGCACGGCGCGAACCGGTTGGCCAGCAATTCGCTGCTGGAAGCGATGGTATTTGCTCATCGGGCTTTTCTTAACGCCTCTGAAAAATTTGACAAAACAGAATTGAAGGTTGAAATTCCAGGTTGGGATGCGCGTGGCACTACGGTTCCGAAAGAAATGATCCTGATCACACAAAGCTTGAAGGAGTTGCAATTGGTGATGAGCGACTATGTGGGTATTGTACGCACAAACACGCGCTTGGATCGTGCGATGAAACGACTGGATCTTTTGTATGAAGAGACTGAAGCGCTCTACGAGACCACGCAGGTTTCGCCTCAATTGAGCGAACTCAGGAATATGATTACGGTGGCGTACACGATTGTGAAATGTGCTCATTTCAGGAAGGAAAGCAGGGGATTGCACTTCAATACGGATTATCCGTTTAAGAGTGATTTGTTGCAGAATATCGTTTTATAGTTAACCAGTTTATCAGTTAACCAGTTAACGAGTTATCAGTAAACAATCACTGGTTAACTGGTCAACTGGTCAACCGATCAACCGCTTATATTTGCGCAATGTATTACATCGTTTACGGGATCTTCTATCTTTTATCCCTGCTACCTTGGTTTGTGATCTATTTGTTTGCTGATTTTATTTACTTCCTGTTATATTATGTCCTCGGCTATAGAAAAGAGGTGGTGTTTAGTAACCTGCGCATCGTTTTTCCGGAAAAATCACAGGAAGAACTTGTGGTGATCGCAAAGAAATTCTATCAGAATTTTGTAGACAGTTTCATTGAGACGATTAAATACCTCAGCATAAGCAAAGAAAATATGCTGAAGCGGGTAGACTGTAATGCTGCAATATTGGAGGATTTGTTGCAAAAAGGCAAAAACGTACAAATTCACGCCATGCACAATTTCAGTTGGGAAGCCTGTAATCTCAGTGTGGCAGCCTTCACTTCCTTTCCATTTATTGTAGTATATATGCCCGTCAGCAATAAAGCGATTGACAAATTGTTCATCAACCTGAGGCAGAAATTTGGAACGCTCCTGGTTCCCGCTACCGATTTCAGAAACAGTTTCAGAAAATATTCAAGGGGCAGGTATTCACTGATTTTGGTGGCCGACCAAAATCCGGGAAGCCCCAACAGCGCCTATTGGGCGCCCTTCTTTGGAAAGATGACGCCATTTATTACAGGGCCTGAAAAGGGCGCGAGGCTGCATAATACGGCTGTTATTTTCGCTGAATTTTACAAAGTGAAGAGAGGCTATTACAAATTGATCTTTACGCCAGCCACAGAAAGCCCCCGCGAACTTCCGGAAGGCGAACTTACACGTATGTTCATCAGTCACATGGAAAATTGCATCAGGCACAAGCCCGACAATTTCCTTTGGACGCACCGTCGTTGGAAATGGGAATATTTTGATCACTATGCTCCTAACAGGATAGCATAGCCGCTAATTCAGGACCGCTTTTTCCTTTTCGGTTTCAATTTTTTCTTCTTCCCTGATCCGGCTCCATCCCCCAATCACATTTCGCAAATTGTGAAATCCTTCTTTTTTCAACAGCGAGGCTGCAATCATACTGCGGTAGCCACTTGCGCAATGCACGTAAAGGTTAACGTTCTCATCCAGGTTAGCCATCGATCCCGGGTCCTTCAAATCATTCAGGGGTAAATTGACAGCGTCCTTGATGTGCCCTTCTGCATATTCGCCCGGTCTTCTTACGTCCAGCACCACGAGTTTTTCATCGAACGGAATATCCATTGCCAATTCATCAGGTTCCACACCTACGATCAAATCTATCGGTTCCCCGGCCTTCTTCCAACTTGGAAAACCGCCATCGAGATAACCAAGAACTTTATCGAATCCAACTCTCGCGAGCCTGATGATTGCTTCTTCTTCTTTTTCCGGCTCAGCAACCAGAACCATGGGCTTGTCAAAAGGAAGCAGGCTGCCTGCCCATTCTGCAAATCTTCCTTCCAGTCCGATGAAAATGGAATCCGGAATAAATCCCATGGCAAAATCATCCTCATTTCTCGTATCCAGTACAATCATGTCCTCTTCTTTCATCCTGCTTTTGAACTCTTCTACTGAAAGCGCGCGCATGCCTTGTTTGAGAACCTTATCAAGGCTTTCATATCCTTCCTTGTTAAATCTCGCATTGATCGCAAAATATTGCGGCGGTTCATCCAGACCTTCTGTAACTTCTTTTATGAACTCATCCCGATTTTTCTGACGCAGCGCATAATTCGTTTTCTTTTCTTCGCCAATCGTGCTAAAGGTGGTTGGGCCGAGGTTTTTACCGCAGGCACTGCCGGGTCCGTGAGCGGGATAGAGCAGAATATCATCAGACAACGGCATAATTTTCTGCTGAATTGAATCGTAAAGTTTGTTAGCCAGCTGTTCAGAACTTAGGTTACCACTGCTTAGATCAGGTCTGCCCACATCACCAACAAACAGAGTATCACCACTGAATAGACAGTGGGGCTGCCCTTCTTCATCTTTTAGAAGATAACAGGTGGATTCCATCGTATGTCCCGGAGTATGCAATGCCTGGAGGGTCAGATTGCCAATTTTGAAGGATTCGCCGTCTTTGGCGAGATGTATCGGAAAATTAGTTTCAGTGTTTGGTCCGTAAACGATTGGTGCCTTGGTAATTTTGGCCAGGTCCAGGTGTCCGCTCACAAAATCTGCGTGAAAATGGGTTTCGAAGATGTATTTAATGTTCGCCCTTCTCTCACGAGCCAATTCAAGGTAGACTTCAATATCCCTTAGAGGATCAATCACTGCAGCTTCACCTTTACTCTCAATAAAATAGGCGGCTTCACTCAGGCATCCCGTATATAGCTGTTTGATAAACATGGCCAGAAATTTCGGCAAAAATACGAAATAAAAAACCCCGACACCTGGTGTCGGGGTTGAATTCCAGTGTATTAATCTGCTCACGCGATCAACTCTTCCACAAACTTGTTGATTTCCAACAATCGTTTGTGATTAACCGCATAGTAGATGAATTTGCCTTCGCGTTGTGTTACAACGATACCTGCGCGGCGTAAAATGGCAAGGTGTTGTGAAGCCACGGATTGTTCCAGCCTGAGCGTAATATATACGTCAGTCACAGTCAATTTCTTTTTCTCGTCTAGCAGGCGAATGATTTGTTGGCGCAATTTGTGGTTCAGGGCCCTTAATACCAGTGCAGATTTCTTGAGGCTAAGCAAGTCTACTTTAATGGTTCCAAAGGAGTCGGAATTGTTCAACATCAGGGTGTGCAGACCAGCATTACTGATCATAGGAGATTAAATTTTTAAATTGTTAATCGATTTGGTCCGCAAATATAAAATTGGTTCAACATATTAGTTGATTGTTATATCTGGGCCGATTCAAAAAAGACTGATAAGGTTATTGGGTCTTCAGGTTGGCAGGAGAGTGATGAAAGTCCTTGAGATAAAGCGGTTCAGCGTAGGCTAAATTAATAAAATGTTTCATTAAGTAGTAGTGATGTGAAAGATTTGCGAGCGGAAAATAATCAATTAGAATATTTTTAAATATGGAGTGGTTATGATCATGATCTTGTAGATAAATTTTCTCCCATTTGAATGATCCACTACCAAAAAACAGAATTTTAAAATTTTTAATAAAATCACTCAAACTATTGGTTTGTAGTATCATAGCCTGCGGGGCCAAGACTTCATTCAGGGATTTGTCGTAAATCGCGGTATAAACCTCCTGCCTGCGCGCATCAATCATGGGGCACCAGAGGTCAACATCATGAACCTGATGTTGCGCGCCGAGCGCCATCACTTCAAGTGTTCCAACACCTATCAAGGGAACTTTTAACGCATAGCAGATGCCTTTGGCACTGGCCATTCCAACCCTCAGGCCCGTATAAGACCCCGGTCCCAGGCAAATTGCGACTGCGCTCAGCTCATTCATCGATCGATTCAGCGCTGAGAATAAGTCTTTCACGGCTGGTTGCACAAAGGCTGCATGATCTCTTTGTTCCCTGTTTTCAATTCCCAGCAGCACTTTGCCATTTTCAGCCAGTGAAACCTGGGCCGTTTCCTGGGCCGTATCGATATTCAGGATAAGACTCATGCTGAGATTTGAACTTCCTTAAGCAATGCGGGGGCAATATTGTACCGCCTGTTATCTTCATTCATTTTCTGAAGAAGCTGAACAATTTCACGGGCGCCAATTTTTTGAGTCCATTCGAATGGACCAAAGGGATAGTTGGTACCAGACTTCATGGCAATATCGATTTCTTCTCGACTGCTCACTTTTTCTCCAAATGCAAAATAAGCTTCATTGATGATCATAGAAATGATGCGGGCACTCACCATACCCGGAATATCCGGAACAAGGCGGTAAGCCCAATTCAATTTCTGGAGACAGTTCTCAATGTTTTTTCTGGTAAGCGGGTCTTTGCAAACCAGTTCCATCAAGGGTCGGTTAATCATGCCTGGCCACGCATTTATGCGGGCAATATTTGAAATCCCACTGAATCTGGCCAGGACGTCGGTGACTGAATTGACAAGTATGGGTGCCGGGGAGAGTATCCGGTATGTTTCAGTTGCTTCGGGTAAGGGTTCCAGATCAAAAAAGAGTGAAGCGTCCGCATGATCCGGGAAGCAGGAGACTGATTCAACCGCGGCGATCTTTGTGTTAAGCGGAATCTTACGAGACAGAAATTCCTCCCTTAATGTACCCGAAGCATTGACCACAATTTTCATCTGGCTTTATTTCTACAAAAATAGGTTGGAGGATTGAAGGAAACTTTGCAATTTTATTTTCCTCATCAAAACTGCATTATGGATAAAACAATTATCAACACCGGAAGCGCTCCGGCACCGATTGGTCCCTATAACCAGGCCGTACTTGTGGGCAACCTTATGTTTATTTCAGGTCAGATCGCCATCAACCCTGCAACTGGAAATATTGTAGCCACCGATGTAATTGATGAAGCGCACCAGGTGATGCAAAATCTTAAGTCGATCCTAACTGAAGCGGGATTAAATTTTTCGCATGTGGTGAAGACAACCATTTTTCTCACGGACATGAACATGTTCACTATGGTGAATGAAGTTTACGGAAAGTACTTTAGCGGCGAATTCCCCGCCAGGGAAACGGTTGCTGTGAAGGGGCTTCCCAAGAATGTCAATGTTGAAATCAGTATGATCGCTTGCAAATAAGCTTTCGAACAAGGTTTGTCCATTCTTCCCTTATTTTTGATTCATGATTCCAAAACGACTGCAGCCGTCAATTTTTTTCTTTTTGATCGGCATTCTGATCAGCTCATCCCTAATTGCCCAGGATCCCTGGGTAATTAAGTCGGGCAAGATTGATCCAAACAATTATTTCGGTGTTACAGTAGCCAATGGCATGATTGGAATTGTTTCTTCTCCAGAGCCATTCAAAGTAAAGGACGTGGTGCTGGCTGGAGCTTATGACCAATATGGCAGGGGACGGGTAAGCAATTTTCTGCGAAGCTTCAACCTGCTCAATATGTATTTGGAAATAGACGGTAAAAGGATCGAAGCCCGCGACGCCACTAATCTTCAACAGGAGCTGAACATGCAAAAGGCAAGCTTCACCACCAGTTTCGATTATGGAGACAAGGCATCTGTGACCTATACATACTATTCCCTGAGACAGCTTCCATTTACAGTTTTGATGGACGTTACCATTGAAGCAAAAAAAGACGTGGCGATTACCGCTGCAAGCGTGATGGAAGCACCTGATGCCCTGCGTGATGTTCAGAATTATTATAATGAAATTGACAGGCCGCACATTGTCATCAGCCTACTTACATCCTCAGCCAAAAGCCCCACTGGAAAATTGCTGATGTGTGCCTCCAATAGTTTTATGTTCAGCGAGCCCCATGGAAAAGAGCCGAGGGTGATTCATGAAATGTGGGACAACAATATGCACCTGATGAAATTCTCAAAGCTGATGAAGGCGGGTGAGCGTTACCGTTATTCGGTGGTAGGTTCGTCTATTACGTCTGCACATCATGAAGATCCGCTGAATGAGGCAGAGCGCATGACCATATTTGCCAAACTGGAAGGTCACGATCGATTGCTTCAATTTCATGAGAAAGCATGGGAGGATTTGTGGAAGAGCGATATCGTCATCGAGGGTGATGCTCAAAGTCAGCAGGACACACATAGCATGATTTATCACTTATATTCATTTGCCCGGCCCGGCACGAGTTTCAGTCTTTCGCCCATGGGCCTGTCGGGTTTGGGCTATAACGGCCACGTGTTCTGGGATACTGAACTGTGGATGTATCCCGCCTTGTTGGTCTTGCACCCTGCCATTGCAAAGTCGTTGATCGAATATAGGTACCAGCGCCTGGAAGCGGCGCGCAGAAATGCCTTCAGTCATGGCTTTAAGGGCGCCATGTTTCCCTGGGAAAGTGCTGAAACAGGAGTGGAGGAAACACCGGTATGGGCATTAAGTGGCCCCTTCGAACATCACATCACGGCCTGTGTAGGAATTGCCGCGTGGAATTATTACTGTGTCACGCAGGACAAAGAGTGGCTCAGGGACAGGGGATGGCCGCTGCTAAAAGAAACTGCAGATTTCTGGGCAAGTCGCGTTGAAAGAAACGGCCCGGGCAAATATGATATCAAAAACGTTGTTGCAGCAGACGAGTGGGCCGAGAACGTAGACAACAATGCATTCACCAATGCCGCTGCAAAAGCCAATTTACAATTCGCGGCCAAGGCCGCGGTTGTCCTGGGCATCACGGCTAACCCTGACTGGATGGAGGTTGCACAAAACATTCCCATTCTAAAGTTTCCCGATGGTGTTACACGGGAACATGCTACTTACAACGGAGAGAAGATCAAGCAGGGTGATGTTAATCTGCTTGCCTACCCGCTGAAGGAAATAACAAAACCCGAGGACATAAAGAGGGATCTCGAATATTACGCGCCAAGGGTGGGCGAGGGCCCGGCGATGACGCACGCCATTTTTGCCACCCTTTATTCAAGGCTGGGTGACGGGGACAAGGCCTATGAATCGTTCAGACTGGGGTTTACACCCAATAAACGTCCACCATTCGGAGTGATTGCCGAGACGGCAACCGGGAACAATCCATATTTCTCCACCGGGGCCGGTGGCATGCTCCAATCATTATTGATGGGGTTTGGCGGACTGGAAATAACGCAACAGGGCCTTGTGCAGGTAAAATCCAAGTTACCCACTCAATGGAAGTCACTCACTTTAAAGGGAATCGGGGTGCAGAGAAAAACTTATGTGGTCAAATAAATACAGGGTATTACGGTATGACGGTATAAGGTATAAGGAAGTCGTGCAGCACATTATTATCTTTTGATGCCTTCTGGTATCCGGTATCCGGTATCCGGTATCCGGTATCCAAACCCCGAATTATCATAAATCCAACAAATTTGCTATTTTGTGCCGCCTAAAACTGTGATTTGAAGAAACTGACTGCAATATTGATGATGTTATTATTCCTGTTCAACCTGATCGGGTACCGATTACTCATCGATCATTGGAAGCAGGAATCTGACAACAGTCTGGTTTCAAAAATTGACAATGGCGACTATTCAAAAGAATCTCTGGTTGAAGTAAAACTCGCTGCACAACTTAACTATCCCCGCGATATGCCGGCATTTGAACGCGCAGACGGCGAAATAGAGGTAAACGGCGTTTTTTATCGCTACGTGAAGATGAAATGGTATAACGACACGCTCACTTTACTTTGCGTGAACAATACTGAAAAAGCAAGTCTTCAAACAAAGCAACACGACTACTACCAGCACACTACCGACCTTCCGAATTCTTCTTCCAAGAAGGACGCAGCCGGATCGAAAGTTTTTGCTACAGATTATTTCTTTGAGGATCATCAGAAGGATTTGGTTAAAGTTCCTTCTGTTTCAATTTCCTATTCTTCCTACACACATTTGTACGCTCACGCAGCCCATCTGCGCGCCATTGAGCAACCCCCCGAGAACGTGTAGGTTCAATTTCCTAACAGATTTTTCAACATTTCCCGACCGGAATTGAATTCCGCGTTTGAGGTATCAATCACGTAAACCACATATGTCGAAATCCATTTTCGCGTTTGTCATCCTTATTTCGATGGCTATCGCAGGCTGTAATCCCAAGGGTTCAGATTTTACAAAAGCTGTGCATGATCCTCTGCTGTATTGCAAGACAGTGAAAAAATTAAATGATATCGTACTGGAAAATAATTTTCCGCCCATGATTGCTGCGCGGAATTATGCCTACGCCAATATTGCGGCCTTTGAGGTAATTGCCGCGGGCGATAGCAGCTATCATTCTCTCGCGGGTCAGATCAAGAATATGCCCGTGACGCCCAAACCCGTACCCGGCGCGAAAATTGACTATGAGCTGGCCGCGCTTCTTGCATTTACAAAGGTTGGCAACGCTGTAACCTTTCCGGAGGGCAGCATGATGGAATATTATGATTACCTCAAGCACGTGGCTGATTCTTCAGGCATGCCGGAGGAAATGATCAATCAATCGGCTGTATTTGCCGATACCGTGTCAAACACCATCATGGCCTGGGCAAAGTTGGATGACTATGCGCAAACGAGGTCGGCTACAAAATATACTGTCAGCAATGAGGACGGCCGCTGGATTCCAACGCCACCTGCCTATTCCCAGGCATTGGAGCCGCACTGGATGGAGATTAGACCATTTGTCCTGGATTCTGCATCACAATGCAGGCCGCCGACACCCTGTGCCTTCAATATGAAAGACACCACGGGTAAGTTTTACAAATTGACGATGGAAGTAAAAGGTCGTGTGGATAGTCTCACCGAAGAGCAAAAACATATAGCCGATTTCTGGGACGACAACCCCTTCAAGCTGAACGTGAGCGGGCACGTCATGTTCGGTACGAAGAAATTTTCTCCTGCAGGTCACTGGATGAACATTGTTGGCATTGCTGCAGAAAAGCAACACACGGACTTTAATACTACCGTATACGCCTATACGAAAACTTCAATCGCACTGTTCGATGGATTTATCAGCTGCTGGGAAGAAAAATTCCGCAGCAACCGCATTAGGCCTGAAACCGTGATCAACAAATACGTGGATCCGAACTGGCGACCCTATATCCAGACGCCGCCATTTCCCTCTTACACCAGCGGCCATTCTGTGATTTCAGGGGCGGCGGCTGAAGTGATGACGAATATTTTTGGCGACAACTTCGCATACCGCGACACCTCAGAGATTGAATTTGGCATCAACCATCGTTCGTTTCAGTCTTTCCGCCAGGCAGCGCTTGAAGCATCCGTTTCCAGGCTCTATGGCGGCATTCACTATTGGGACGACCTCGATATGGGAAATAAGCAAGGCATTAAGGTAGGAAGACTGGTAGTAGACAAACTTAAAATGAAAGACCATACCAGGACGGCGGCAAATTAACACCGCTCTCCAAACAATCAAAAAACACTAAAACAAGCGCACCGAAAAACGAAGCTTATGAAATTTATAATCCATATTAAACGAATGATCGTCGCTGGTTGCTTTCTTGCTCTTGGGCAGGCAACCCTGGGCCAAACGGCCGACGACGCGATCCTCATGAACAAGAACCAGCTGTGTAACGGTCTTGTATACATGCACTCTGGTTGGGACCACTATTGGGAAGGAACCCTGAAAAGAAATAACGAAAATCTTGGGACTGTTACCAACAATTCAGTGATGTATATGGGTGCCTATGGCATTACCAATACGCTGAATGTAATGGCCAGTTTGCCATATGTGTGGACAAAGGCATCTGCAGGTACACTGCACAGCATGCACGGCATACAGGATTTGTCAGTTGACGTGAAATGGAGGGCTTATCAAACAGCACTGGGTAAGGGTAAATTCTCCGTTTTTGCCGTGGGTGGCTTTAGTACGCCGACCAGCGATTATGTGGTTGATTATTTACCTCTTTCTATCGGACTGGGTACGTCAAATGTAACGGGCAGGCTGATGCTGGACTATCTGCACGAGAGCAGGGCCTTCATCACCGCTTCTTCTGCGTACATCTGGAGAAGCAATGTAAAAATCGACAGAACTTCTTACTATGATACTGAAATGCATTTAACCAATGAAGTTGAGATGCCCAATGCATGGACTACCAGGTGAGGGCGGGTTATCGCGGAAAATACCTGATTGCCGAAGGTGTTCTGAATAACTGGAAGACACTGGGTGGATTTGACATCACGCGCAATAACATGCCATTTCCCAGTAATGAGATGAACAGCACCGATCTTGGATTCCGCTTCAAGTACACGATTCCGAAGTTTGTTCAGCTCGCCATCCTTGGCGGTGCGGCCTGGACCGTTGCAGGCAGAAACGTGGGGCAGGCAACTGCTTATCATATCGGTGCGTTCTACGCATTCTACCTGAACAAGAAATCAAATCCCTATACTAACCAATCACCTGCCAAAAAATAACGCATATGAAGAAGTTTGTTTGGATATTCTCTTTCTGCATCGTTGCCAGCGTTGTTATTTTCATTTCCTGCTCCAAGAGCATTACGGAAAGAACGCAAAATCTTGCGCCATTGGATCCATCCAAGACCGATGAAGATGCTGGTACATGGAAAACCGTTTTGCTCACGGCGCCCGATGAATTTTCGGTTCCTGCTCCTGCTGCAACCAATTCGCCCGCTTACCTCGCAGATATCAATGAAATCAAGGGTTGGCAGCACAACCTAACTGACGAACAAAAGCAGATCGTGAAGTACTGGACTGCAGGCGGCGTGCTTCGCTGGAATGAAATTCTGCGTACGCTCGTAGCTAAGCACAACCTGCCGCCTTACCAGAATGAAGACGGAACTTATCCATTTCCAACCGCGGCTAATCCTTTTGCCTACCCGGTATTTCCATTCGCTAACCCGCCTTACGCAGCACGTGCATATGCTTATGTAGCTGCTGCGCAATATGATGCGCTCGTGGCAACATGGCACTACAAAAAATTGTATAACCGCCCCGCTCCTTATCATGTTGACTCCAGCATTAACCCAATGGTGGCCGTTTCCGACCTGCCATCTTATCCTTCAGAGGATGCAGCGGTTGCGGGAGCCGCAGTAGAAATGTTGAAACTTTTGTTCCCGGCTGATCTTGACTATATCAATGCGAAAGCTGCCGAACACAAACTTGCTCGTATCATGGCGGGAGCCAATACGCGCAGTGATATTGACGCGGGTGAGGCTTTGGGTAAAGCGGTAGCGGGAAAATTCACGGCCAGGGCGCGCACAGACCGTGCTGGTGCAGCTATTGGAACACCAACTTATTGGTCAAAGCTGGAACAGGATTGCATCGCAAGGGGCGAAGTACCCTGGTACAGCCTGGAAATTCCAAAACGTCCTCCAATGTTACCTCTCTTTGGAAAAGTAAAATCTCTTGGGCTTGATTCTTTGACCTTGGTTTCACTTCGCCCGGGTCCGCCTCCGGCAACCAATAGTGATCAAATGAGGAAAGAAACTGAAGAAGTTTATCAATTCATCGCAAATCCCACAAGAGATCATACAGCGATCGTTCATTTTTGGGCTGATGGCGTTGGAACCTACACGCCGCCGGGTCATTGGGACGCCATTGCCGCCGAAGAATTTATTAAGAAGAATTACAGTGAAGTGAGATGGGCAAGAAACTTTGCCTTGCTCAACATGGCCATCTTTGATGCAGGGATTGTTTGCTGGGACACAAAATATGTATACTTCAACGCAAGGCCCACCCAATTGAATCCAAACATTAAGACATTAACCGGTATTCCCAATTTCCCAGCTTATATATCAGGTCACTCCACTTTTAGTGCGGCGGCTGCAACTGTATTGGGATACCTGATTCCTGATAAGGCGCAACAATTCAATGACATGGCAACAGAAGCTTCCATGTCCAGAATTTATGGTGGCATTCACTATAGAAGCGACTGTGAAGTAGGATTGGTCGTTGGGAAAAATATAGGCAACTACATGGTGGAAAGAGGAAAGATTGATGGCGCAGGCGAATAAAAATATTAAACTCAGTCATAAGCACTTTTAGAGTTGTAGAAAGCCAGACGCCGTGATTCTTCACGGCGTATTTTTCAAGCTCTGGAATCTCACCCCTAGGATAAGCAAACCATGCTGAATTTAATTCGGCAAAACGAAACCCTATTTTGAGCCACATGTTTTAATTCGACAATGAAGAAATTCTTGTACTTGCTTATTGTTCTTTTTACGGGATTTCAATCAAAAGCACAACAACATAAACCCCAAAATGACACCCTTTCACCGCGCCAGCTCGACAGCGTGGTCATTATTACCAAACTCAGGGAATCACTTCAAAAACCGCTTCCTGTTGTCAAGGGAACCTATCTTTTTGACGCAAAAAAAACGGAATCCATTACTCTCGATAAATTAGACGTGAATCGCGTGGATAACAACCCGCGACAATTGTTTTCAAAAATTCCCGGCGTCTTTGTTTATGAGGACGACGGATCCGGCAACCAGGTGAATATTTCATTTCGGGGACTGGACCCGCACAGAAGTTGGGAAACAAATGTGAGGCACAATGATGTAATGACAAATTCAGATATCTACGGCTACCCTGCGAGTCATTACAATCCTCCAACCGAATCCATCGAGCGAATTGAGGTCGTGCATGGAAGTGGTGCTTTACAATATGGTGCACAATTTGGAGGCATGCTCAATTACATTACAAAAAGGCCCGATACGACAAGAAAATTCAGCTTTGAGTCTCAAAACTCGGCTGGGTCTTACGGACTCTTTTCCACTTATAATGCCATTGGCGGCAGAGTGGGAAAACTCACCTACATGGGATATGTCAACTATCGAAGCTCGCATGGCTATCGCGACAACAGCGACTATCATTACTTCGCCACGCATGGCGACGTGGAGTATGCTTTCAATTCAAAGCTCAACCTGAGACTCGAATTCAATTCAATGAGCTACGTAAATCACATCAACGGAGGGTTGACTGACGAACAGTTTCATGAGGATCCAACGCAGGCTACCCGGGAACGCAATTATTATAGCCCCACGATTTATGTGCCTTCTGTGAGACTCGATTACAAAATCGGCAAACGAACCTCGCTGAATTTTATCAGCTCGGCAATCCTGGGATCCAGGAATAGCGTACAATTCATTGCCCTCTCAACGGTCAAGGACACATTTAACACTTCTCTTGCTTCTTATAATCCCAGGCAGGTTGACATAGATAATTATCACAGCTATTCAAACGAACTGCGGATGTTGCACAGTTTTACCGTGTTGAAATTACCGCAGACTTTTGTGGCAGGCGTGAGATACATTAATAACGACTTGCACCGTCAACAGTTGGGAAAGGGCACAACCGGATTTGACTATGATCTGTCGCTCATCAATCCGGTTTGGGGGAGAGACCTCCATTTTAAAACCAAAAACATTTCCCTGTTTGTTGAAGACATGATTAATATCACGTCCAAACTATCACTTACGGCAGGAATGAGGTTTGAAAACGGGGGCACGCACATGTCAGGCACGATCAGCTATTACAACCCCGAGGAATTGCCAGTGAAAATTGATCACCATTTCACGTTATTGGGCGTGGGCGCGCAGTATGCTATGAGCTCCAACATTAATGTTTACGCGAATTGGTCCCAGGCCTATCGCCCCGTTATTTTTGCCGACCTGATTCCCGCGACGGTATTGAACAAAAACGACCCGAATATCAAAGACGCGTTCGGTAATAATTCGGAGTTGGGCATCAGGGGTCGACTTGGGAATGCATTTAACTTTGATTTCACGGTATTCAACCTGAATTATTTTAACAGAACCGGAAACGTGATCCTGACAGACGACAACAATCAAACGTATTTCTACAAAACGAATACCGGGAATTCAAATTCGAAAGGATTTGAATTGTATGCAGAAGTACAGCCCATCAAATGGCTGAGCAGCTACAACAGCTCGTTCCGGCTCAACCTGTTTACGTCAACAGCGTATATTAATGCCCGTTATACCAAGAAGGTATTTTTGGCAGGAACGAATATGGTTGATATCAAGGGGAATTGGGTTGAAGCAGCTCCTCACTTCATCAGCCGTAACGGGGTGCAGGTGGCTTACAAAAAATTCTCATCCACGCTCCAATACAGCTTTACGGGCAAAGCCTATGCTGATGCTCTAAATACGGAAAAGCCAAATGCAAGTGGCACCCTGGGCGTTGTACCATCCTATTCGCTGGTTGACTGGAACTTCACCTACTATTTCGGAAAGCGGTTTAACGTAAAACTGCTGATGAATAATTTGCTGAACAAACAATATTTCACTGAACGTCCCTGGTTCTTCCCGGGCCCGGGGGGCCTTTATCCTGCTGATGGAAGGAGCATCATTGTTTCTGCGGGAATCAGGCTTTAGGGGTATAAGGTATACGGTATATGGTATAAGGTAAAAGGTGAATGGTTTATAGCTCCGTTTACCGTATACCCTATACCCCATATCGTTCTCCAATACCCCCGCCCGTTCCGAACGGAACGTTCGGGCGGGCAATACCTAATACCCCATAAATAATTAGGCTTAACTT
>Ga0163162_10002383_pt1 | contig 17664 bp, 10 predicted proteins | sample S55metaG_FD_115310 | JGI IMG/M metagenome (GOLD analysis project Ga0163162, IMG submission 115310) | Switchgrass rhizosphere microbial communities from Kellogg Biological Station, Michigan, USA - S5-5 metaG | ecosystem: Host-associated > Plants > Roots > Rhizosphere > Soil | place: USA...
AAGGAGGTGCGGATCTTCGGTGTGGCGAAGGGCGCGGGGATGATTCATCCGCGGCTGGGCGCTCCGGTGGCTCCGCACGCGACGATGCTGGTGTACCTGTTCACGGATATCGATGCAACCAGTGCGGCGTTGCGGGCGCTATTGCCTGTGGCGGCAGACCGGAGCTTCAACTCCATCTCGATCGACGGGGATACGTCGACGAACGACACGGTGTTGCTACTTGCGAGCGGGGCGAGCGGGGTGAAGCTGGACGCGAAGGCTACACCACAACTGCGCGAGAGCTTCGCGCACGCTCTGGATCTGGTGTGCCGCAAGCTGGCGTATGCGATTGTGGACGACGGAGAGGGCGTGACCCACGTGGTGACGCTTCATATTACCGGGGCGCGGAACGAGCGGGAGGCAAAGCAGATCGCGAAGTCGATCGCGCATTCACCGCTGGTCAAGACGGCTTGGTCAAGCGCGGATCCTAACTGGGGGCGGCTGATGGCTGCGGCGGGTTATTCAGGCGTGGAGTTCGATCCGGCACGGGTGACAGTACGAATCGGCGCGGAGCCGGTGTATGAGGCCGGGATGCGGGCGGAGAAGTTCGACGAGCTCCGCGCGCATGAGGTAATGAAGCAGAGGGACTACACGATCACGATGGATATGGGCCAAGGGAAGGCGGAGTGCCTGTTTGTGACGTGCGATATGACGGAAGAGTATGTGCGGATTAATGCGGACTACTCGACGTAGGCGGAGTTGTCAGAACTAGTCAAGATCAACCTCCACCCAATACGTGTAAGCCCTGAAGTCATCCACCGTGAGCCAACGCTATGGCCACTCATTCATCTGAAGTTGTCCAAGCATTCGATGTGATCAACCACGCCGGGACCTTTAGAGCGGCTCGGCCGCTCTAAAGATCCGGCTTCGAACTACTCAATGATTTCTGCCGTTAAATTGGTTCGGTGCGCCAGGAGTTGGAATGCTGTCGGAGACCTGCGATCCATTGGTATGAGCCCGGGTTAGTGGAGTGGTGAGGCTGATGCCGCTTCCCGAGATCTGCGCGCCAGCAGCGTGACTACGAGCGAGGGGTGCGACGACTGTGATGGTGGCGGCGCCACGGCCCCGAATCGCGGAAACCACAGCCGTTACAGAATTTGCTCCTTCGCCGATAGTGATTGTTTGCCCTCTAGCAAAGCCAGTCACGTTTACGACAGGGAGGAGAGTTGTTCCAGCATCAGTAGCGATTCGTACCGTCGTGGCGCCTGCTGTCCCAACCGCCGCGATAACGGCGGTCTCAGAATTTGCACCAGAATCAATATGGACTGTCTGGCCAGAGCGGAAGCCTTCCGTACTGGCGACCTTGATGTTCGTTGCACCCGCGGCCGACGTAGCCGACAAAGAGGCAGCGGCCTGCGTTGCAAAGTCGGTACAGTTGCTGTCGGTATCAGCGCCGTCAGGGAACCGTCCAGCGCTCGTATTGATGGCAACAGGCGCAACAACTGTCGACCACGGGTTGAACACCGAGCCAGGCGCCGGGGCGTAGCAGCCGCTTACCGGAGCTCCTGAGACTGCTTGATCCCCTTCGGCGGCCCATGGATCGACAAGGCCTCCATAGTTAAGGCTGTCGGCAACTACGCCCGAAGGATCACGGAGCACGATACTGCCTTCTTCGACGTTGAGAGTACGGCCGAATTGCGGGGACTTCGTGGTTAATTCCGGTCCGCCAAACCACTGGTTGGGCGTTGGCATACCCTGGTATCCCGCTGTCTTGACGGCGGCATCGTGCACGGGCGAGTGGATCGCTTGGTTGTTGGTCAGTGGTCTGTCGAGCGTTATGCCTGTCCCGAGTGCCTGGACTGGCTCGTTGCTCGAATGGGCAAAGGCGGTCGCGGGCTCAAAGCTGATTCCTGTTCCGCGATCGCTGAACGGAAGGTTGGCCGCATGATTAAACCGTAAGGGGGCTGCCAGGTCCAGGCCTGTTCCCGGGGATACCACCCATTCACTGGCCACATGAGGTTTGGCAAGAGCGGGTGTGAAGTCGATGGGGGTACCGTCCGATCCTGGGGTGCCCACGGCGGTGACGGTAACGGATTGCTGGCTCGCTGGCGTGCCGACCGTGATTTTGCTGCCTGCGGCGAAACCCTCCGCTCGGCGCACGCTGATCCGGGTTGCTCCGGCGCTCGCAGGAGCTGAGAGATTGGTCTGACTCGCTGCGGTGCCGAGATGCGCCACCGTCACGGTTTCGATCCCATGACCAACGCTGTCGATATCCAACCTGATCTTGTCACCGGTGGAGATATTTGCGAGGGATGTCACCTGGATGTTGGTGGCTCCAGCAGATGCATCCATTGCCAGATACGCTTGTGTGCCAGGCTTGCCGACTGCGGTCACCGTCGCAATCTCGTACTGCTCCACAGTATTTGCGATGATCGGATAAGTAGAGCCATAGCCAAGCGCAATCTTCTGACCAACAACAAAGCCAGATGCATCCTCAACCGGCACATTAGTCGAGCCGGCAGGAACTGTGATCACCAGTTCTTCGGGAAGTGATTGCCACAAGGTTGTATGGTTGCTGGCAGCCGTCCCGAGGCTTGCGATCTTGCGCGCTTCCATACTGGAGCCAGTGCCTATGTTGATCGTGTCGCCGACCGACATTCCATCGGTGCTTCTGACATGGATGATGCTGCCACCTGCGTTTGCGGGAACCGCCAGCCCCGAGTTGGAGAGGCCGAGCAGGTAGAAGCCGCCGGCTGCAAGCTTCGTTCCAGCCGGGATCTTTACCGTCGAGAAGATAGCCTGGTGGGCTGGGTGCTCGGTCAACGTCCAGTTGGAAAGATCGATGCTTTGTGAACCTGCGTTGTAGAGTTCGATAAATGAGTCTGTCGGGTTGCCGGGAGCGCTGGAGTTAACTCGAAACTCGTTGATTTTGACTGGTCTGGCATTACGAATCTTTTGTACTGCCGTTTCAACCTGCTTTCTACTATTGGTCGGATTCGTCCACGATGCATGGCCGATGAGATCGCCGTTGAAGGCTGCTGGCGCGGAGGTGACTTTGAACGTCGCGCTTACACTCGCACCCGGAGCGACCTGCTGAGAGAACATCTTCGACGTCTGGGTCGTGCCTGAAACGACTGCGGTCCACTGTTTGCCAGGTACGGCGATGGTCAACGAAACGTCCGCTGCAGGAGCTCCTGATGTATTTGTGAATGTCACGGCGAAGTCTCGCGAAGACCCCGGAGTGAAGGTCTGTGGGCCTGCATGCGTTCCTGCTGTAGCGGCCGGAGCCAAACTAAGTGGAGCTACGTCGTATCTTGCAGCCACAATATTCGCCTGGACAAGTTGGTCGGTAGCGTCCGTTGGGAACGTACCAGCTGCGGTCATCGCTCCTTCATAGAACGTTCCTTGCGAACCGATACTATTGTCCCCACCGTTGCCCAGGAGAATCGCTCCCTGCTTGCGCATCGGGTCATAGGTTGGATTCACACGGTGCCCATCGAACATGACCGACAGAGCGCCCTTTTGCGCGTCACCACCCATGGATGTCCAATGGTGTGGTTCTCCTTTGCCGATTGCGGTTACAAAGCGCCAGGGGATGCTGGGTAAATTGGGACAGCCTTTGGTCCCATCGTCGTTGACGCAACCGACAAGATTATTTTCCTGATCGGTCATAATCCACGGCCCATTGCCAGCCCCGCTGTACCACGGCGTGGCGTTACCGAAGTAGAGGGTCTCCATGGTGCCGTTATCGTCGTCGCGACTGTCAATCTCAGCATTGCCGTAGTCGAAACAGCAACCGGCGTTGAAATGCTTCCCGTTGACGACCCAGTATTGTCCCTCGGCCTGATCGTCGACAGCGGTTCCTTTCACATCGTTCTGGCGGAGGCCCATTCCAGGTTCGATGAACACGCCGTAGACCTTGTGCCCCATGATCGTGATCGGGGCCATGTCCGCAATCGGAAGAGTGTTGAACCCTCCCAATGCCGGGCCACCGAATCCGCCACGGGGAGCCTGAACCAAGTCGTTGTGTTTGGGAGACTGGTCGTAGATGATGCTGATCCAGCAATAGGTACCGGCGCAGAACTTATCCTGTGAGGCTGCGTCCGCGTATCCGCCGGGATCCGGAAGTGGCGTGGCGGTAGCCTGGACAACGCCGACGTCCAGGGTCTTGCCGTCTGATTGCCGCAAAACCTGGTAGAGGGGGCCGTTATAGGTCGCATATAACGCACGGGTTGTACTATGCGCCGCGACACATGGGTCACCAGCAGCCGCGTAGATGTCGCACGAGCCTTGAGGTCTGTGTGGAACTACACCACCCGCAGGAGACTGTTGCGCCATCGTTAAGGTGGTACCAACAACCGTAAGTACGAGCGTGAGCCTAAGCACAAAATCGATTCTCGTTTTCATTCTTATCCTGATCTGCTGGGAAGAATTGTCTTGGGCTCCGAAGAGACGGACTCTCTCTGTTTGGGGCCCGGTTTATTTGAATTTTCTGCCGGGATACGTATACCACTTGGCAAGGAACTCGTTCCATCTGCTTCAAAATCGATGTGAGAACCCGCATTCCCTTTGGGGGTATTCAAAACAAGCAAACCACAGCAGCTATACCGCTTCAAGTGGCGGGACTGCCATCCTACTCGAGCACGAGGACTCCAGGCACAACTCTGAAGGCGATCCTGTTCCCGTAAACCGAACCAAGAGAGCTACACTGGAGCGCGAACAAATCTAGGAGTCAAACAATGAGTGGTGTTCGAGCCGATTCAAGTCTCCTGCCCCGACCAACACGACGTAGCTTCCTCGCTGGCGCTGGAGCTGCAATGGTGGTGCCCGGTCGCGCATGGGCGCACACAGATCGCGTCTCTGCTTCGAATCGCATCACCCTGGGTGTCATCGGGTGGGGCATGATGGGGCCAAGCAATACCAAGGCATTCCTGCAACAGAGCGATTGCCAGGTCGTTGCGGCTTGCGACTTGCACAAGGATCACCTGCAGGCGGCCGTGGACACGATCAATAACCGCTATGGAAACAAGGACTGCAAGGCCTATCAAAACTATCGTGAATTGCTGGCACGCGATGATATTGATGCGGTGATGATTGCTGTGCCCGATCACTGGCATGCGCTGATCGCCACTGAAGCTGCGGCTAAGAAAAAGGACATTTACGGAGAGAAACCTCTCGCGCGTACTGTTGCCGAGCAACAGGCTATCGTCAAAGCTGTTCAGCGAAACGGGATCATCTGGCAGACTGGCTCCTGGCAGCGCTCGCTTCCCACCTTTCACAAGGCGGCGGAGATTGTCCGCAACGGTCTCATCGGAAATGTCATTCGCGTCGAGGTTGGCCTGCCGGGCGGTCATCACGATTTCCCCGGCACAGTTCCGGCACTCCTGCAAAGACTCTCATCGTTGAATGACAAGATCAGCAGCCCAGACCAGATCGTTCCGGGGACTCCGGCATGGAATCTTGCCGTCACCGAGCCTCCGCCCGAGATGGACTTTGACATGTGGGTTGGTCCTTCGAAGGCTGAACCCTATATCGATGCACGTGTTTATCAGAATTGGCGGTGGAACTACAACACCGGAGGCGGACAGCTGCTGGACTGGGTTGGCCATCATGGAGACATTGCACACTGGGGGCTGGGATTCGATCTTACCGGTCCGTCGGAGATTGAAGGATATGGGGAGTTTCCGCCGTCAAATGCTGCCTGGAATACTGCAACCAAATACCATATCGAATGCACCTATCGTAAGGAAGTAACACACTATCCTGTGGACGTTGCCATGACTATTTCCGGCGGCTCTCCAGCCATCGGCATGGGGACAAAATGGATTGGGACAGATGGCTGGGTGTGGGTGGACCGGGCAGGATTTGACGCCTCCAACCCCGCCTGGACTAAGGGCGACTCTCTGCCTGAAGAACTCCGCAAGGTAAAGCTCTATGAGTCCTCAGAACATCGGCGCAACTTCCTGGACTGCGTCAAATCTCGCAAGCCTACGATCACTCCGGTTGAGACTGCGCATCACTCGACGCTCCCCGGCCATCTTGGCCTCATTTCCATGCTCGTCGGACGGAAGATCAAATGGGACGTAGCACAGGAGAAGATTCTGAACGATGTGGCCGCTAGTGAACTGCTTACGCGACCCTATCGCTCTCCGTGGCAGTTCCCCGTATGAACGAGTGTTTCCGTCACTCGCGAAAGCTATGATGCCTCGAACGTACCCTAAAGGAGTTTCGTCCATGCGGGTTGTCAATGTCTTTCGATCTGGCGCCGCGGTTCTTGTTCTTGGGTTTGCGGTACTGAGTGGCGGCTGCTCGCGATCAAAGAGTTCCCCTCAGGTGCTCTTCGTCTGCCAGCATGGGAACGTGAAGAGCCTGATGGCAGCGTCGTACTTCAACCAGATGGCACAGCAGCGCGGGTTGTCCGTCCGAGCGGTGGCGCGTGGGTCAGCTCCAAATTCCAATACCGTTCCTCTACCCATCGCCCAGAGTTTACGCAGCGAGGGCTTTGATGTGAGTGAGTTCCATCCTTCGGCCGTAACTGCCTCGGACGTATCCGTTTCGCAGCGCGTGGTCACGATTGGGACGACGCTTCCCGGAGACGCCCAGCCTCCTGCCTCCAAATTGGAGGCCTGGAATGATGTACCGCCGGCTGACACTGACTTTGGCGCGACTCGGGGTTCTTTGAAGGGACACATCGACAAACTGCTGGACGAGATGTCGCGTCGCTAGAACTGGGGAAATCCGGTTTTCGCACGGGAAATGGTCAGACAAGTGACGGTTATGGGGTTTGGCGATTATCTTAGATGAGGTTAGTTCTTCCCGGGCTGGAGTATGCCGGTACGGGAATAGGGAGATAAGGACCGCTTATGACGACAAAGCTTGAGAACGCCGCCGCACAGGCAGACTTTGCCAAAGAGGTATCGGAGTGGATTGAGGCCTTCGACGAGGTTGTGGCGGGTGACTGGGAGCAGAGCGCCGAGCTGTTGAACGCGCTTCGGACGCGTGCGCGCGAGGCGGGCGTGCCGGTTGCGAGCGAGTTGACGACTCCTTATCTGAATACGATTCCGAAGCATGACGAGGTTCCCTACCCGGGCGACCGCCAGTTGGAGAGGCGCGTAGAGGCGATGATTCGCTGGAACGCGATGGCGATGGTGCATGGGCAGAACAAGAAGGACGCCGGGATTGGCGGGCACATTTCGACGTACTCGTCGCTGGCAACGCTGCTGGAGGTTGGGTTCAACCACTTCTTCCGGGCGAAGTATGCGAGCGCGACGGGCGCGGGTGATCTGCCGGGAGATTTTATCTACTTTCAGGGTCATGCCTCGCCGGGCGTTTATGCGCGGGCTTTTCTTGAAGGTCGGCTTGATGAGAAGCGGCTGAAAAACTTCCGCCACGAACTGCGCGGGGAGCCGGGGCTTTCGAGCTATCCGCACCCGTGGCTGATGCCGGACTTCTGGCGCTTCCCGACCGTTTCGATGGGCATCGGACCGCTGAATGCGATCTACCAGGCGCGGTTTATGCGGTATCTGGAGAATCGCGGGCTGATTGAGAAGAGCGACCGAAAGGTGTGGGCGTTCGTGGGCGACGGCGAGACGGATGAGGTGGACACGCTGGGCGCGATTTCGCTGGGCGCTCGCGAGAAGCTGGACAACCTGATCTTTGTGGTGAACTGCAACCTGCAGCGGCTGGATGGACCAGTGCGCGGTAACAAGCGCATCATCGACGAGCTGGAGGGGATGTTCCGCGGGGCGGGATGGAATGTGATCAAGGTGGTGTGGGGCTCGGACTGGGATGAGTTGTTCGAACGCGATCACCAGGGCCTGCTGCTAAAGCGCATGGAAGAGGCCGTCGACGGCGATTATCAGGCGTATAAGGCGAAGGGCGGAGCGTATGTCCGCAAGGAGTTCTTCGGAAGGTATCCCGAGCTCCTGAAGCTGGTTGAGGACAAGACGGACGAGCAACTGGCGCGACTGCATCGCGGTGGACACGATCCGCACAAGATATACAACGCATACAAGAGGGCTCTAGAGCATAAGGGCGGGCCGACGGTGATTCTGGCGAAGACCGTGAAGGGCTATGGATTGGGCTCGACCGAGGCGAGGAACGCTTCGCACCAGGAGAAGAAGCTGACGGACGAGTCGATGAAGCACTTCATTGAGCGGTTCGAAATTCCGGTGACGGCGGAAGCTGCGAAGAACGGTGCGTTCTTCAGGCCAGACGAGTCGGCGCCGGAGATTAAGTACCTGCAGGAGCGGCGCGCGGAGCTGGGCGGCTATCTGCCGAAGCGCGAGGTTGCGAAGCTGGAGTTCAAGACACCGGCACTCGATACCCTGAAGGAGTGGACTGGCGGATCGAACAATCGTGCGGTGTCCACAACAATGGGCTTTGTGAGCCTGCTGAGGCACCTGCTGAAGGACCCAGGGTTCGGAAAGCTGTTGGTGCCGATTGTCCCGGATGAGGGCAGGACGTTTGGTCTGGAGTCGGTGATCAAGCAGGTGGGTATCTATGCGCCTGAGGGGCAGAAGTACACGCCGCATGACTCGGACATGCTTCTGAGCTATCGCGAGGAGAAGGAAGGGCAGATCCTCGAGGAGGGCATCACGGAGGCCGGGGCGATGGCCTCGTTTACCGCGGCGGGCTCGGCGTATGCGAACTACAAGCTGCCGATGGTTCCCTTCTATATGTACTACTCGATGTTCGGCTTCCAGCGCATCGGGGACATGGTTTGGGCGTTTGCGGACTCGCGCGGCAAGGGCTTCCTGATGGGCGGCACGGCCGGGCGCACGACCATGCTGGGTGAAGGATTGCAGCATCAGGACGGACACAGCCATGTGCTCTCGAGCACGGTGCCGACATGCCTGAGCTACGATCCGGCATATGTGTACGAACTGGCTGTTGTGGTGCAGGATGGTCTGCGGCGGATGTATGAGAACGGCGAAGACGTCTTCTACTACATCACGATGTACAACGAGGACTATGCCATGCCGGCGATGCCTGAGGGTGTGACCGAGGGCATTCTGCGCGGCATGTACAAGTTCAAGGCCGCAGCGAAGGGCGAGGCAGTGGCGCAGCTGTTTGGCTCGGGGCCAATCCTGAACGAGGTGCTGAAAGCGCAGGAGATTCTTGCCGAGAAGTACGCCGTACAGGCAGATGTGTGGAGTGTGACCAGTTACAACGAGTTGCGGCGTGATGCTCTTGCTGTGGAGCGATGGAACAGGCTGCATCCGGCGGAGGCACTAAAGAAGAGTTATCTGGAGACGACTCTGGAGGGGACAACGGGACCGATCATCGCGGCGAGCGACTACATGAAGGTGCTTCCAGATGCGCTTTCTCCGTGGCTACCGGGACGTCTCGTAACCCTGGGAACGGATGGCTTCGGGCGCAGCGATAACCGTGAGCATCTGCGGCGCCACTTTGAGGTAAGTGCAGAGGCTATCGTTGGCGCAACGCTGTCACGGCTGGCTCGCGATGGGAAGTTCAAGCCAAAGGCGGCGCAGAAGGCGCTGGCAGAGCTTGGACTGGACACTGAGGCCAAAGATCCTGCTAAGGCATAATCGGAGTTGCTGTAGTGGAAACGAGAGGGTTCCTCAGGGAACCCTCTCAGTGTATATAGCGAGGAGAGACGAGGGACAATGGCGAAGGGTACGGGGGAAGCGGGCGAAAATCCGCTGGTGCCGAATGCGAAGCTCAGGCGGATGTACACGACGATGCTCGAGGCGAGGACGCTCGAGGGGGCTGTTTCCAAAAGAGTTCGCGTGGCGAAGAAGCGCACGAAGATCGTATCGATCGCGGGCCAGGAGGCTGTTCGGGTAAGCACGACGATTGAACTGGGAGGAGAGGACCTGGTCAGCGATGTCGCTCCGAGCGCTGCGATGGCGCTGATTCTCGGAGGCCATGCAACTTCCCTGCTGGATGATTTTTCAAGAACGAATGGCAAGAAGACGAAGGCAGACGGCACAAACCGACTACTGCCAACGATTGAAGATACGGAGGAGCGGCTGCGCGTGGCCGTTGGAGCGGCTGCGGCTCTGAAGACACAAAAGAAGAGCGGAGTGGTAGTCGCTTATGCCCGTAAGGGCGAGGCAACCACCAGTGTATGGAAGAGGGTGCTGGGTGTGGCGGCGAAGCTTGAGCTGCCTGTAATCTTCGTTGTGTTGCCTAAGACCGGTGCTGCGAAGAAAGGCGACGATCTTGCAGAAGTATGCGGAGCTGCGCGAGCGGCAGGCGTTCCGAGCTTCCCAGTAGATGCGTGCGATGCCGTGGCGCTTTATCGCGTGGCCCAGGAGTCTCTGGGGCGAACACGTGGAGGCGATGGACCTGTGTTGGTTGAATGCGTGGGATGGCGGGTGGAAGGCAAGCGTCTAACGCCGGACGATCCGCTCGAGCACCTAAAAGCGTTCCTTCTGGCGCGCAAGATCGCGATACCGGCGTGGTTTCAACAGGCGGAGAGAGCAGCTCGCAAGCAGTTGCTGCGGAAAAGAAGGCTATCCAAGAGCTGATAAAGCACACGAAAGTGGCAGATGTACACCTCAAGAGAGCACTGCTTACGCGGCTAAACTAACCACGTGAGCCGGGAGAAGTTTGAGGGTGCATTTGCAGATCAGGGCCATCGTTACTATTACGTTTTTGCTTGCAGGTACGTTTGCAACAGGCTTCACCCAGACCACTTCCTCTTCAGAAGCCCCAGCTGCTCCAACGCCCACCAAGGTTGAACTTCAATCTCAGCCTGCACGGCCAGCCTACGGTCCTGGCACTTTGAACGCACAGCCTGGTATGGCGCCAGCCAACGTGCCAGTAGTCTCTGCTCCACAACAAGCCCCTGCTCCCTCACCACCATCCGGCCAGCCCACGCAGGGGAATCCTTACCCTGCCTACACTGCCTATCAGCCTGCTGGTGATGAGCACCGCACGGATTCGTTAGGCTCGGCCTACATCCCAGTGGACAGCTGGATATATCCAGCGATGATGCGTTTGTACTCGATGGGTTTTCTCGACAGCGCGTTTATCGGGATGAGACCGTGGACCCGCCGCAGCGCTGTGCACATGCTCCAGAAGTCGCAACAGGAGATTATGGACAGCAATAACGAGGAAGCCCAAAGCATTTTCGCAAAGCTTCTGCACGAGTTTGATGCCGAATCGCCTATTGGCAACGCTACGCGTGGCGTCGTCTATGGACTGCAGTCGGTCTACACGAGGTTTATGGGGATTGGTGGACCGACACTGCGTGATAGCTATTACTTTGGCCAGACGATCGTCAATGATTATGGGAGGCCATACGAGAGCGGCTTCAATAACGTTACGGGCGTTTCGACTCTGAATGAGGCGGGCCGATTTTCTCTTTATGTGCGGGCTGAGTACCAGCACTCTCCGTCCGGCCAGGGCTATTCCTACGATCTGGCGAGGCGGCTCTCTGAGAGTGACTACATTTACCCCTACTCCGGTTCCCAACGGCCGCAGGACACGATTCCTGAGGGTCCCATCGCTACGGAGAATAACTTTCGAGTGGTTGAGGCGACGTTGTCGTTCCATCTGCTTGGACATGAGATTTCGGGCGGCAAGAGCGATGCATGGCTGGGACCAGCTCAGGGAGGTTCGATGGCGTGGTCCAACAACGCGGAGAACATCTATTCATTCCGCATCAACCGCGTTGAGCCGATGACTGTTCCACTGGTTTCAAAGCTGTTAGGACCGCTGCGTTATGACTTCTTCTATGGGAGCTTGAAGGGGCATACCTGGCCCAACAGCCCATATGTCCACACGGAGATGTTCTCGTTCCGACCGACAAAGAACTTCGAGTTCGGCTTCGACAGGACGATTATCTTTGGCGGGAAGAATCATGCCCCGGTGACACTCCATACCTTCTTGAACGGCTTTTTCAGCTTCGACGATACGAACGTAGAGGAGAAATTCTCCCGTGAAGATCCGGGAGCACGATTCAGCTTTTTCAACTTCTCTTACCGCGTACCCTTCGTGCGGCAGTATGCGACGCTGTATGTCGACTCAATGGCACACGATGATGTCACGCCGATCAGCGCACCTCGCCGCGCAGCATACCGGACAGGACTCTACATCTCGCAATTTCCCGGACCTCTTAGAAAACTCGACCTGCGCCTTGAGGCTGTGACGACTGATCCGGGGGTCTTTCCAAGCCTGGAAGGTCACTTCCAGTACTTCGAAACCGTTCAGCGACAGGGCTACACAAACAAAGGCTTCATCCTGGGTGATTGGATTGGCCGTGAGGCCAAGGGGGGCAACGCGTGGCTTACGTGGCACCTCTCAGGAAACGAGTGGATCAGCCTTGCTTACATGAACAAGAAGACGGCCAAGGACTTTCTGAAATATGGCACGACGCAGAACCATTTCAAAGTCAGCTTCGTAAAACGCTTCGGAGCAGATGTCGAACTCAACTCGTGGCTGCAATTCGAGGGCTGGAAGGCACCGCTGTACAAACCCGGGCATCAGAACAACACGATTGCGACGGTCCAGCTGAGCTGGTATCCGAAGCTCGAACGCTATCCGAAGTAGTCTTGTTTACTTTGCGTGGGCCGGGATACTGGAGCGGAAGTATTCAAGTGACCGCTCAAGCCCGTCACGCAACGCAATCCTCGGCTCCCATCCCAACAGCGTGCGCGCTTTGGTGATGTCAGGACGCCGACGGGTAGGATCGTCCTGCGGCAGCGGGAGTCGTACGATCTCAGAGATTGACCCGGTGACGGCGAGAACTTCATTGGCGCACTCAAGAATCGTCCACTCCACGGGATTTCCGATGTTCACGGGAAGATGCTCCGTGGAGCGCGAGAGCCGGACGATCCCGTCAATGAGATCAGAGACGTAACAGAAGCTGCGGGTCTGTGATCCGTCGCCGTAGATGGTGAGCGGCTCGCCCTGAAGGGCCTGAATCATGAAATTGGAGATGACGCGTCCGTCGTTCGCCTGCAGACGTGGCCCGTAGGTATTGAAGATGCGGACCATGTGGGTGTCCAGGCCGTGGTAGCGGTGATAGGCCATGACGGCGGCCTCGGAGAACCGTTTGGCCTCGTCGTAGACCGAGCGGGGGCCTATGGGATTGACGTTACCCCAGTAGGTCTCCACCTGCGGATGAACCTCAGGATCGCCGTAGCACTCTGAGGTCGAGGCATGGAGATAGCCGGCCCGGTACTTGTGGGCGATTTCGAGAGTGTTAATGGTTCCAGCAGAGCCGACCTGAAGGGTCTCGATTCCGAGGCGAGTGTAGTCGACGGGGCTGGCGGGAGAGGCAAAGTTGAAGACGTAATCCACGCGACCGGGATCGAAGGCGCGGGTGATGTCCTGTTCCAAAAAGCGGAAGCGCTGCTCCGAGGATAGATGGTCAAGGTTGGCGGTATTGCCGGTCGAGAGATTGTCTACACCGAGAACAGTGTGGCCCTGGGCTAGAAGTGCGTCACAGAGATGCGAGCCCAGAAAGCCAGCAGCTCCGGTGACGAGAACGGTTTGGGAGGGCATGTTCAACCTTTCTACATCTTCGCCTAAACGAATTCGTTGTGGTGCAACCACCATGTGGGGGATGCAAGTGCCATGAACCGAAGCTCAGGGTAGAGCGGACGCAGTTGGATTTAGATCTTCTGCGATGTGGCAAGATCACGAACCGGATACGCCGCAGGCCTGCCTACGCTGAGATAGGTGAAGCCATGATCCGTCATAACAGCGGGGTCGTACAAATTGCGGCCATCGATGATGATGGGATAACGAAGCGACTGATTCAGTCGGCGGAGATCCAGTTCCGCGAACTCCAACCAATCCGTGAGGATGAGGAGAGCATCTGCATCAGCAGCTGCGTCGTAGACATCGCTGGCGTAGCGGAGAGAGACTTGTGCGGGCAAAACCTGCTCGCTACGTTTCATAGCCGCAGGATCGAAGGCAGCAATGGAGCATCCTTCACTGAGCAGCATCCGCACAATCTCAATAGCTGGTGACTCTCGTATGTCATCTGTGTCTCCCTTGAAGGCAAGGCCAAGAACGGCGAGACGCTTGCCGCGCAGGTTCCACAAGGCGGAGCGCACTTTGCTGACAAAACGCTTCTTCTGCTGAACGTTGATCTTTTCGACCTCGCTCAGGAGGTTAAAGTCGATGCCCAGCTGTTCGGCAACGGAGCGGAAGGCGGCGACGTCCTTAGGGAAGCAGGAGCCACCATAGCCGATGCCGGGGCGAAGGAACTTCGGCCCAATGCGTGTGTCCAGCCCTATGCCGCGTGCGACCTGTTCCACGTTGGCGTTCGTCGCCTCGCAGAGGTTCGAGACAGCGTTGATAAAGGAGATTTTGAGGGCGAGGAAAGCGTTGGAAGCATGTTTGATGATCTCTGCACTCTTAGTGGATGTCGTCAGCAAGGGTGGCGGCTGGGAGACAGAGCAGATGCCAGGTATGCCGTCTGCGCGCTGGTAGTACTCACCACTAGTCAGCGGGCCGTAAATGTCGCGCAGGATTGCGCCGGCGCGTTCGCTATCCGTACCCACGACAATACGGTCGGGATGCAGAAAATCGGCAACGGCCGTTCCCTCGCGGAGAAACTCCGGGTTGGAGACGACGTCGAAGAGGTGACGTTCGACACCATTGCGCTCTAACGCGCGGCTAATCCACTCATTGGTATAAACAGGTACCGTACTCTTTTCGACGATGACCTTATAGCTGGTTAGCGATCGAGCGATCTCGCATGCCACGGCCTCGACATATGAGAGGTCCGCATCACCGGTCTCGCTCTGCGGCGTTCCCACGGCAATAAAGATGGCCTGGGAATCTCGTGTGGCCTCGCCAAGATCCGTGGTAAAACGAACCCGGTCGTTACGATACCTGGCCAATAGTTCAGGGAGATAGTGCTCGTGAATCAGGCAATCCCCTGCCTGTAATGCGGCGACTTTTCGCTCGTCATTGTCGACACAGATCACCGGATGGCCCATCTCAGCAAAACAAACAGCAGCAACGAGACCAACGTATCCGGAACCCACGACAGCAATAGAGATTGGTTTGCTCATAATTTATAGGGACGCGAGTTGCGCTTGTCCTCTCCTTTGAGGATATCCGACTTCTGGTGGATTTCAATGAACCGAAAGGGGTATGCCCGAACCATGCAATTCACTCTCCATTGTGAATTCTCTCTTGTAGACTAAGCCGCAATGGGTTCCCAAAGCACGCGCACATCGCCATCGGCGGGCGCATCTGACACAAATCAACCGGCCTTCAGCACAGCGGTAACCGACACGACACTCTCCGACGCGCTCATCACGCTAAGGAAGAGAAAGCTAGTTGTGATCGGCGGCCTGTTGCTGGGCCTGGCTTACGGCATCTATAAGGCAGAGACCCAGCCACGAATGTACGAAGCCTTCGGACGTATCCAGGTTCGATCGGGCTCCTCCAACGAATACAGAGTAAATGCCGTACAGGCATATACGGGCGATTCTACGGGCTCGCGGATGCTGACGGAAGTTGCGATTCTCGAAAGCGACACGTTGATGCTGACGGTAGCGCGCGAGATGGATCTGGCGAACAATCCTGATTTTCTCGACGGCAAGGCCCCTTCCCCCCGCGCGTCGCTTGACGATCCGCGGGTACGGCAGGACGTCGTCCACAGGTTGCAAAGCGGTCTTCGAATTATGCAAGTACAGAAGACCGACATCATCCGAATCAGCTACAGCAGTCTAAGTCCGAAGCTGGCTGCCGATATCGTCAACAAAGTTATCTCTGCCTACATCCAGAGGAGTTACGAGACACGGTTCGCCTCTACGCAGCGGGTTTCGAACTGGCTATCGAGCCAGTTGGATGACCTGAAGCAGCAGGTGCAGAGTTCCCAAGAACAGCTGATGGATCTACAGAAGCGTCTTGGAATTCTGGGGATAGATCCAAGCAGTCACAGCCAGATCACGTCGTCGATCGAACAGTTATCGAAGGCGGCTAATGACGCTCACATTGCACGCATTATCGCGGAATCTCGCTATCGGATGCTGAACGGTATGGACCCGAACACGATCGAGGGATCAATTGAGACTGTTCCGGGAACCGCTCCTGCCGAATTGAATATCCTGCGAGGCCAGATCGCTACTGCGAAAGCAGCCTATGCGCAGATGGAATCGACGTTTGGTCCGAACCATCCTCAGGCGAAGGCACAGAAAGCGCAGATCGACGAACTGGCTCGAGAGATCAACTCGGAACAGCAAAGGCTTCTGCTACAGGCGAAGGAGACCTACCTGGCAGCACGCACGAACGAGGAACAAACCTCTGCCGCTGTCGATGTGCAGAAGGCTGACGCCTACAAGATGCGCGACGATCTGGTGGAATACACGCTCCGACAAAGGGAGTTCGAATCCAACCGAAGCCTGTATGAGGGTCTCCTGCAGCGTTTGCGCACAGCGAGTGTGCAGGCAGGCCTTGAATCTCTAGAAATCGACGTTGTCGACCAGGCTGCATTGCCTGCCGCGCCGGTGCTACGTCCGCAGTCGACGATCATCCTGACGATGATCTTCTTCGGACTACTAGCTAGCGTCATCCTGTCCTTTCTGCTTGAGAGTCTGGATACTGGACTGCGCAGCGTCGCCGAAATTGAAAATATTACCGAGCTTCCCTCGCTGGCAATCATTCCCCGCTCTCGCCGTCAATCTGCCGACCAGAGCATGTTGTCAGCCGCAGAACGAAATATCAGTTCGCTTGCGCAACCCAAGTCCCAGTTCGCTGAAGCGTTTCGTTCTCTGCGGACTGCGCTTCTGCTCTCTATGGCAGGACAGCCGCCGAAGTTCATCCTGTTTACGAGTGCAACGCCATCGGAGGGCAAGACCACTGCCGCCAGCAATCTCGCAGTCATTCTCGCTCAGGGAAGCTCGAGGGTTTTGCTTATCGACGCAGACCTGAGAAGGCCTAACGTTCATCACCGCTTCGGATTGAGCGCCAGAGTTGGGTTAACAACTCTGCTGACTGGTGCAACCACACTGGATCAGACTGTACAGAATGTGTCCAAGGTACCGAACCTGGATGTTCTGGCAAGTGGACCCGTGCCTCCGTTCCCCACGGAAATGCTTAGCTCTGACGCCATGAACAACTTACTCGATGAGTGTGGCAAACTCTACACCCATGTGATCATCGACTCGCCACCTATTCTTTCGGTTACGGACGCCGTCATTCTGGCGCGCGAGGCGGATGCGGTCGTGTTGGTGGTTCGGCATGGAAAGTCCAGCAAGCACGTCGTACGACGCGCGCGGGATCTTCTGCTGCGCTCTGGATCTCCGATCACGGGCATACTGCTGAATGCAGTCGACATGAACTCGCCGGAGTACTACGGATACTACGGATATTCCGGCTACTCGTATGCGGGAGTGGATGCTGATAGCTGGGAGTCGAAGTCTGTTTCCGCAGCGGACAACGAAGTCCGCGAAGAGGTGAACCAATGAGATGGAGCGGCGTTGCTGATACCGTCGCGCGGACGATGCTCGTCCTCGTCCTGCTGTCTGTACTGTTCGGGGTGGCCGAGGCGCAGTTCAGCGGCCCTTCCCTGACAGCCTCAACCCCGATAAACCGGCCTGTCACGCTGACGACAGATCCATCGATTCTCTATCCTGCGGCCCGTGAGATTTACCTTGGCCCGGGTGACCTTATCTCAATTCACCTTTATGGCGGGGACTATACTCCTGTCGCTCGAGTGAGCCTGGATGGTTCCGTACAGCTACCCCT